>Ga0256404_1004696_pt1 | contig 25331 bp, 17 predicted proteins | sample RumenRJG_01DNA_FD_185990 | JGI IMG/M metagenome (GOLD analysis project Ga0256404, IMG submission 185990) | Bovine rumen microbial communities from Lethbridge, Alberta, Canada - RJG_01 | ecosystem: Host-associated > Mammals > Digestive system > Stomach > Rumen | place: Canada: Alberta | collected...
AATAAGCAAACAAAAGCAGAACTATTTTCATACTTATTTTGCTGATTGATAGGCATTTAAACAAGGCTCATAATTGAGATAACCATCAGAAAGAGGAATTGGGCGGGCATTCGCTGAATAGTTACTCCACCTTTTCAGCCGTCAGCATGGTGAACAAGTCCTGAAAAGGGAACTAAGACGTAATGGAAAGAACCAGCATACAGAAAATCATCCGCCTGTGGTTAGGCCGTCAGACGCGCCAGCGCGACGAGCAAGCCTTGAAGACGTGGCTTGTCAGTAGCAAAGATGCTGACGAGAAGCGCGAGGCATGCTTCGGCGAATGGCAGCAGATGAATGTTGCCGGCGACCCGAAGGCTACCCGTGAGGCGCTCAGTCGCTTCCAGGAGCGGCGCGATGCGTATGAGGACCGGCTGCAACGGCGCCGTCGGCTCATGCGCGTGTTGCGCGTGGCGGCTTCAGTGGCCCTGCTCGTCGTATGCGGCACCGCCATCTGGTTCGGTTCCTTACATTATTATCATTCCGGCGACACCAAGCTTGCCGAGCTGATCGTGCCTGAGGACGGCCTCGACAGCGTCACACTCTCCGACGGCACCAGGGTCTATGTCAACGGCGGCACCGCGCTCTACTATCCCCAGTCATTCAACACCCGCCTCGGCACCCGCGACGTTTATCTCTTGGGTGAGGCCAACTTCAAGGTCGCCAAAGACAAGGAGCATCCCTTCATCGTGCATGCCGGCCGGTTGAATGTGCAGGCCGTAGGCACCAAGTTCAACGTCAAGGCCTATCCCGGCAGCGACAGCATCATCACCACGATGGAGGAAGGACTCATCAAGGTGTATGACGGCAAGTTCACTGCGCTGATGCGCCCCAACGACCAGATGGTTTACCGTCGCGGGCTGCGCAAGGTGAGCCGCGGACGGGTGACCAACCTCGCTCAGGTCAACAGTTGGACCTTGGGCGACCTCGATTTCAACGATGCGTCGCTGACCGACATTGTCAATGCCATCAGCCGCCACTATAATGTCGATATCGCATTCGACTATGCCGTCGACCCCAACAAGCGTTATAACATGCATTTCCGCCACAACGAGCCGCTGGGAAGCGTTTTGGATGTGATTACGCTCATGGGGCACGACCTGCACTATTCCATCAACGGAAGGCTGGTAACCCTCTACCACGGCTCCCGCTGACAACTGCTCCAAATCTCACTTCCAACAAATCCAAGCACCCCTAATCTACACCCCAACGTTCAGTCCTATATAAGATTTTAGTTCATACAATAATAAATTAATTGTCCTAAAAACTATCAAGATGAAGAAAAGCAAATTGCCTTTGGGCAAAAGAAGCTTGACTACTGCTTTCGCCTTGATGTTGACGCTTTCGGTAACCTACGGACAGAAGCAGGTCATCCAGCTTCCGGCCCGTCAGGTCACTGTGCAGCAGACCATTAAGGCCATCGAGCAGCAGACCAAGATGTCGGTTGACTACGAACAGGGTAAGATCAACCTGCAGAAGAAAGTCACCTTCTCCAATCAGAAGCAAAGTCTGGCCAACGTCCTCAACCGGATGCTGGAAGGCACGGGCATGGCGTATGACATCAACCAGCGCCACATCGTGCTGCGCCAGTCGGAGGGCCGCCGCACTACTTCCCCCGTTTCACATCAGGGCCGCAAGGGTAAGGCCATCAAGGTCACCGGCCACGTGGTCGATGCCTCTGGCGAGCCTCTGGTTGGCGTGAGCGTGAAGGGCCAGAACAGCGGCAATATCGGCGTGACCGATGTTGACGGCAATTTCCGTATGGATGCCCAGGAGGGCGAGCCGCTGCTGCTTTCGTATGTCGGATTTGCCGACAAGAGCGTGAAGGCCAACGGCTCTGAGCTCAACGTCACCATGGAGGAAGACAACAAGGTGCTCAACGAAGTGGTGGTGACCGCCCTCGGTATCAAGAAGGAAGCCAAGTCACTGTCATACAACGTGCAGCAGCTCAACTCCGACGCCGTGACCACCGTGAAGGACGCCAACTTCGTCAACTCCCTCAGCGGTAAGGTCGCCGGTGTGCAGATCAACGCCAGCTCGTCGGGTATCGGCGGTGCCTCGCGTGTGGTGATGCGTGGTGTGAAGTCAATCAACGGCAACAACAACGTGCTCTATGTGATTGACGGTATCCCCATGACCGACGTGCAGGGCGACCAGCCCTCAACGATGTACGACGGCTCCGGTTCCACCGGTGATGCCATCTCCAACATCAACCCCGACGATATCGAGTCCATCTCAGTGCTCTCCGGTCCTTCGGCTGCAGCCCTCTATGGTAGTGAGGCCAGCAACGGTGTCATCCTCGTCACCACGAAGAAGGGTAGAGAGGGCCGCCTCGACGTCACCTATACCGGCAGCTTCCAGTTCTCGCATCCCCTCGTGATGCCTAAGTTCCAGAACACTTACGGTCAGACCTCGACCGGCAGCTTCGACAGCTGGGGCAGCAAGCTCGCTGAGCCTTCCGACTACGATCCCGCCGACTTCTTCCAGACCTCGACCAACTTCGCCAACTCTGTGGCACTGTCGACCGGTACGAAGAACAACCAGACCTATTTCTCGCTGGGTTCTAACAACGCGCAGGGTATTATCCACAACAACGACTACGACCGTTACAACCTGAGCGTGCGCAACACCAGTAAGTTCCTCAACGACAAGCTCACCCTCGACCTGAGCTACATGCTCTCGACGGTGAAGGAGCAGAACATGATATCGCAGGGCCAGTACTTCAACCCGCTCTACGCCCTCTATCTCTTCCCCCCCAGGGTCCGACTTCAACGCCGTGAAATACTTTGAGCGCTACGATGCCGACCGCAACTTCCCCGTGCAGTACTGGCCGTGGGGCGACATGAGCATGAGCATGCAGAACCCCTATTGGACCACCGAGCGCGACAAGTTTATCAACCACAAGGAGCGCCACATCTTCACCGCTTCGTTGAAGTATGACATCGCCCCGTGGATTAGCCTCACCGGCCGCGTGAAGTACGACCGCAACGACGACCGCTATGAGAAGAAATATGCCGCCAGCACCATCAACCAGTTCGCCCACAGCGACACCGGCTTCTATGGTCTGACCCATCAGAACACCCGTCAGTACTATGCTGAGGCCTTCGCCAACATCAACAAGTACTTCGACCAGGAGCGCTGGAACATCACCGCTACCATCGGTACGAGCTACGACCAGCGCAACCTCGACCGCGACGGTTGGGAGGGTCCGTTGGCCAAGGTGCCCAACCTCTTCACCGTGAGCAATGTGCTGACCACCGATCCTAACACCAAGCACAACCAGAGCGGCTACGAGACCCGCAAGATGGGCCTCTATGGCAGCGCACAGCTCGGCTACCGCTCTATGGCTTACCTCGACGTCACCGCGCGCAACGACTGGTCGTCGAAGCTCGCCGGCGCACAGAAGAGCTTCTTCTATTGGAGCGCCGGTATCTCCGGCATCTGGACCGAGATCTTCCCGCAGATCAAGAGCGACAACTACCTCAACTACTTCAAGACCCGCATCAGCTACTCTGAGGTGGGTAACGACCCCACCGACCCGTTCCTGACCATGACCACCTATCCCGTGACCAACGCAGGCCCCTCGACGTCGACCTTTAAGAAGAATGCCGACCTCACCGCTGAGCGCACCAAGTCGTGGGAGGCTGGTATCGACCTCGTGCTCTTCCGCAACAAGCTGCGCATCAACGCCACGCTCTACCACTCGCGCACCTACAACCAGTTCTTCAACATCAAGCTGCCCGAGACCTCCGGCTACACCAACATGTGGGTCAACGGCGGACGTGTTGACAACAAGGGTGTTGAGTTGACCGCACGCTTCAACCAGCCCCTCGGCCCCGTCGAATGGGAGACCTACATGACGTGGACCCTCAACCGCAACAAGGTGAAGAAGCTCATCACCAACTATGTTGACCCTGAGAGCGGCGAGACCTACAGCCTTGGCCAGATGGACCTCGGCGGCTTCAACGGCGTTCGCCAGACCATCACCGAAGGCGGAACGCTCGGCGACTTCTATGTGCGCACGCTGAAGACCGATGAGCGCGGCGGCTACTACATCGACACGCAGAACTACAACGTCGTGCCCACGGCCAACGAATATAAATATGCCGGCACCACGCTGCCCAACTACAACCTCTCTTGGGGTAACACGTTCGGCTGGAAGGGCTTCCACCTCGGCTTCCTGTTCACCTACCGCAACGGCGGCCGCGTGGTATCGCTCACCCAGAGCCTCATGGATGCCTACGGCACCTCACAGGCCTCGGCCGACGCCCGCGACAATGGCGGTGTCGATCTGCAGGGCTTCAAGATTGACGCCCACAACTACTACACCACCGTGGCAAGCTCCACCTCGACCATTGCCTCGCAGTATGTGTACAGCGCCACCAACCTGCGCCTGCAGGAACTGAGCTTCGGCTACGACGTGCCCGTCAACAAGTGGGTATCGTGGATCCACGGCTTCAACGTGAGCTTCGTGGCCCACAACCTCTGGATGATCTACAACAAGGCACCGTTCGATCCTGAAATGACCGCCAGCACCGGCACCTACAACCAGGGCATCGACTACTTCATGCAGCCGAGCCTGCGCACCATGGGCTTCTCGGTTAAAGTTAAGTTCTAAATAAGCAACACCATATTATGAAATCAATCATCAAATATACGTTCCTCGGTGCGCTCACGCTGATGGCTGCCACAGCCTGCACGGATAACTTCGAGGACATCAACACCAATCCTCACGAGGCTACTGAGGACATGTTAGAGAAGGACGGTCTGAAGACCGGCTCGTTCTTCTCGCAAATGGTTGTACGCATGATTCCCTTCACGGCGGGCGGCGTACAGGACGACAGCTACGGTTCGACGGGTTCCTACCAGCACTTCCAGGGTTTGAATGCCGACTGGTATTCCGGCTACATCGGCGCCACAGGCACTTGGAAGAGCAGTGTGCACAACGGCTGCTACTCCTTCTCGCAGGAGTGGGGCAACTCTATGTATAAGCAGTGCTTCACCCAGATTATGCCGGCTTGGCAGAACCTGGCCAAGAACGCCATTGAGATGAACCAGCCGCAGGTGAAGGCCTTAGGCGACGTGGTCAAGGTGCTTGCCATGCACCGCGTGACCGACTACTACGGCCCCATTCCCTACACCTCATTTAAACAAGGTAATGTCAACGCCAAGTTCGACTCGCAGGAGACCATCTACAAGCGCTTCTTCGAGGAGCTCGACAGCGCCATCGATGTGCTTACGCCGTATGCACAGTCGGGTGCGAAGATTATGTCGAAGTACGACTACGTCTATGAGGGCGATGCCCTGAAATGGACCAAGCTCGCCAACACGCTGCGCCTGCGTCTGGCCCTGCGCGTGGTCTATGTTGACCCCACGCTGGCTAAGACCGAGGGCGAGAAGTCGGCTGCCTCACCCGTTGGCTTCCTCGAGGCTGCCAGCGACGCCGCCGAGATTGTCAGCACTGCCATCTCACTGATGAACCCGCTCTATGAGCAGGCTTACTCCTGGGGTGAGGAGCGCATGAGCGCTACGATGGACTCCTATCTGAACGGTTTGAAGGATCCCCGTCTGAGCAAATACTTCAAGGAGGCTGCCGACGGCGGCTACCATGGTGTGCGTCAGGGCGCCGATGTCAATGCCGACAAGGACAGCTACCGCGGTTCGAAGATTTCCAATCTCAACCTCACCGCCATCTCGCCCATCTATCTGATGAAGGCTTCCGAGAGCTACTTCCTCCGCGCTGAGGCTGCGCTCCGCGGCTGGAGCATGGGCGGTACGGCCAAGGACTTCTATGAGAACGGTGTGAAGGTCGCCTTCACCGAGAGCGGCGCCGACGGCGCTGAGTCGTATCTGAGCAACAGCACCGACCAGCCTGCCGCCTACACCGACAATACCGGCCACGGCAACGACTACCAGCAGCCCAGCACCATCACGGTGAAGTGGGACGACAATGCCGACTTCGAGACCAACCTCGAGCGCATCATCACGCAGAAGTGGATTGCCAACTGGCCCATCAGCCCCGAGGCTTGGGCTGAGTATCGCCGTACCGGTTATCCGAAGGTGATGCCCGTGGTGCGCAACATGAGCGGCGGCACCATCGACAGCAATCTCGGTATCCGTCGTATGCCTTATCCCTCTACGCTCTATGAGACCAATGCCGAGGCCGTACAGGGTGGCGTCAAGCTGCTTGGCGGTGCCGACAACGGTGGCACTAAACTCTGGTGGGACAAGAATCCTAATCATTAATCATTATCCAAACAAAACGAAGTAATCATTATGAAACTATCATATTTCATTGGTTTGGCTGCCCTTACGACACTCGCCGTATCGTCGCTCACCAGCTGCGATACCGACGCCGAGGCCGTTGACGTGCAGACGTTGACCACATACGATGCCCAATATTACGCCAACCTGAGGGCCTTCAAGCAGAGCCCTCACGAGATAAGCTACTGCTACTACGCCGCTTGGGCTCCACCAGAGGGCTCCACCGGCGCCAAGGATACGAAGTCGTGGGGTGAGAAGTTCATGGGCCTGCCCGACTCGCTCGACATCGTCAACCTCTGGATGGGTCTGCCCGATCAGGCTACCCAGCCCGTTGCCTACGCCGACATGGTGGAGACCCGTGAGAAGAAGGGCACACGCTTCGTCTTCCACGCCGATGCCTCCAACTACAACCACGCTTTCTGGTATCGCGACTCTGCGCTCAACGTGCGTCAGGATAGCGTCATCAACCTGCGTCAGAATGCCTCTGAGGAAGCCATCCGCGCCTACGCCCGTTGGGTTGTCGATACGGTGGTCAACAACAACCTCGACGGTGTCGACTTCGACTGCGAGGGCTGGAGCGGCAGCAATGTGCGCATCGCTGTCGACGAGTGCAACAAGTACTTCGGCCCCGAGGGCAAGTGGCCCGAGAAGCTCATCATCATCGACTACTTCGGCGGCTATCCCGGCGGTGTCAATGAGGACCAGCTCGACTGGATTATCAAGCAGGCTTACAGTGGGCAGGGCGCCGGTGTGGGTGCCAGCGGCCCCGACGAGAAGACCGTCTATTGCGAGTCGTTCGGTCAGAACCACGACGGCGGTCAGATTGAGTACTATGCCCTGTGGGAGCCCGGAAACGGCAAGCATAAAGGTGGCTGCGGCGCGTTCTACATCGACCACAACTATTCCAACACCACCCAGCACAAGTATTATCCCGACGGGACACCGGACAACTCAAGGGACGACCAGCCCTACAGTGCCTTCCGCCGCGCCATTCAGATTATGAACCCGGCAATGCATAAATAAACCATTATCGAACAATAGATTATGAAAAAGATATTTCAATTGCTTAGCGTGGCCGCAGTTGCCGTGAGCTCGCTTGCCCTGACCGGTTGCGCCGAGGGCGACGACTTCAACTACGACCGCAATGGACTTCTCATCACGGGCACCGAGAGCACGCCCCTGCAGAAGTTCGTCGTTGAGGACACGCCTGCCAGTTACCCCATCACCGTGTCGTCAACCAAGAAGGTGGACAGTGATGTCAACCTGACCGTCGCCATCGACACCTCGCTCGTGGCCGAATACAATGCCAAGAACGGTACCAACTTCTACGCCATTCCCGCCGGAGCCGCCAAGCTCGACAACACGTCGCTGACCATCAAGGCCGGTACGGCCATCTCGACGGCAGCCAATGTGGAGATGACGAGCACCGATGCCTTCCAGGAGGGCCGCACCTATATGATTCCGGTGACCATCACCAATGCCAAGGGTGGCTCTGAGGATGTGATTGAGGCTTCGCGCACCATCTATCTCCGCATCAGCCGCATCATCAACTTCTATTCGCTCGAGAACAACTATCAGGCATCGAGCAACTTCGTCTTCGACGACAGCAAGGCCGTTGACCTGCCCAAGTACACCATCGAGTTCAAGATTTATCCTTACAGCCTCGGTACGGGTACAGCCTCGGACAACCAGATTCAGCGTGTGCTGTCGGTTGAGGGCAAGAATGAGGAAAACGCCAACATGTTCCGCTTCGGTGAGTCGGGTACGGCTAAGAACTGCCTGCAGTGGATTCTCCCCGGCGGCAAGGCCTTCTCGTCAACGCTGTTCGCCAACAACCGCTGGTATCTCGTCAGCTGCACCTACGACGGCAACGACTACGTGATGTACGTCGATGGCGTGCAAGATGCAAAGACCTCGAGCCCCGGTAAGGTGATGCGCTTCCAGCGCTTCGAGCTCGGCATGTCGTGGGGTGGCTACAACAGTGGTCAGTTCTTCCACGGCCGTATCTGCGAGGTGCGCGTGTGGAACCGTGTGCTACAGTCCAGTGAGATTCAGGGTGGCATCGCCGGTGTTGACCCGAAGTCGAACGGACTCGTGGCCTACTGGAAGATGAATCAGGCCAGTGGCACCACCATCCTCGACGTTACCGGCAACGGCTACGACATGGATTGGACGAAGTCGCAGCGCGACATCAACGAGAGCGGCAAGCTCACCGCTACGCCCGATGCTGCCAACTACATCAAGTTCGTCAAGGATGAAAAGAACAAAGTATCACAGTAAAGACGAAACGGTATGAAAATAAAGAATCTATATATGGTCGCTGGTCTGGCCCTCGTTGCAGGGCTGGGCTTCACCGCCTGCTCCGACGACGAATACGACGTTAAGGGCAACCCCAACGACCTTGTGTTCCTCAACAAGGCAACAAAGAAGAACTTTGAGGGCATGATCTATCACACGCCGGTGGGTGATATCGGCTCGGCCACGGCCTCTTTCCCAGCACAGATCCAGCGGCCGGTTGACGGCACGGTTACTGTCGGTGCCGAGCCCGACACCAGCTACATCAGCAAGTACAACGAGGCCCATGGCACCAGCTACATCGCTGCTCCCCAAGAGGTACTCAACAACCTCGAGGTGAAGACGGCTACCATCAAGGCCGGTGAGTACACCACCACCGACTCTGTGGAGGTGTCGGTCAGGCAGAGCGACTTCGCCAAGCTCACCGAGCCCGCCTATCTCATTCCGCTTCGCGTCAGTGCCAAGGGCGCTGTTGGCAGTGAGGATCAGGGCGTGGCCTACCTCGTGGTGAAGACGGGCAACGACTTCCTGGGCTTCGACAATACCACTGCCACGACGGGCGTTGTCAATACGCCGGTAGGCGTGTTCGGCGGCATCAGTGCCGAGTTCCTGCCCAAGGCCGTTGTCTCTTTGGGCGTTGACATGAGCGTCACACTGAAAGCCGATATGTCGTTAGTCGACGCTTACAACACTGAGCATAACACAACGTACAAGGCTCTGCCCAACGACGTGGTGAGCGCGCTCACCGTGGAGGGCACCACCATCGCCAGCACCGCCGACGCCGCCACTACGCCCATCAAGGTGTCGGCACCTGACGACAAGGCCCAGTCGCTGGCTCTCGGCACCTATCTGCTGCCCATGAAGCCCGTGGTGAAGGCCAACGGCAAGGAGGCTGAGCTTGACAAGCCCGTCTATGTGGTGGTCAACGTCACGCAGAGCCTGATCAACGACGATGCCAAGGAGATTGTGGGCAGCGAGATTCCGGCTGACGCCTTCACCTGCACCGCTGCCGACGGCCTCGATGTCAATGCCTTCTCGACCGACGGCTGGAGCTTCACAGAGAAGAAGGAGACGGCAGGCTTCACCCTCGACCTCGGCGCTGAGCACAATCTTACCGGCTTCCTCATTTCCGGCGATGCCATCAAGGACTACACCGTTGAGGTCAGCACCGATGGCAATACCTGGACGTCGCTCGGCAACACAGCCGGCCACAGTGGTCCTTCAGTAAGTGCTGGCTGGTATAGCTACACGGCTTACATGCTCTATGGTGCCATGAAGGCCCGCTACGTCAAGGTGTCGATTACGCCGAACCTCGACTACTGGGGTTGGCAGTATATCCAGTGGGGCTACTGCTCAATCGACAAGATTGCGTTCTATGAGAAGTAATTTTTAGAAGTCCGGAAGTCCGGAAGTTCAGAAGTCCAGTCATATGCATCAGCGTCAGATTGGTATTACTAAGGTAATGGAAATTTGGTATTACTTTGCTAATGACTGGACTTCCGGACTTCTGGACTTCTAAATACTTCCGTCCGGAAGTTCAGAAGTCCAGTCATATGCATCAGCGTCAGATTGGTATTACTAAGGTAATGGATATTTGGTATTACTTTGCTAATGACTGGACTTCCGGACTTCTGGACTTCCGGACTTCTGGACTTCCGGACTTCCGGACTTCTGGACTTCTAAATACTTCCGTACTTCTGAACTTCTATATTTAGATTTTCCTATGAAGACCATTTACGCTTTATGCGCCATGCTCATGCTGCCCGCCGCCATGCCGGCGCAGTCAGAGGCTCCGGCCGCTATCCAGCCCGTCCCCACCAAGTATCAGGTGGAACTGATGCAGATGGGCACCTATGCCTTCATCCATTCCGGTCCCAACACGTTCCAGAACAAGGAATGGGGCTATGGTGATGCCGACCCGAGCGTGTTCAATCCCGATACCCTCGACTGCGACCAATGGGTGCGCACGCTGCAGGGCGGTGGCATGGGCGGCGTCATCTTCACCGCCAAGCACCACGATGGCTTCTGTCTGTGGCCGTCTTATTTCACCGACTACACCATCCGCAAGTCGCCCTATCGTCATGGCTACGGCAATGCGGTAGGTGAACTGGCCGCGGCGTGCAAGCGGTTGAACATGCGCCTCGGGCTCTATCTATCGCCGTGGGACCGCCATCAGGCCAACTACGGTCAGCCCGCTTACGTTGAATATTATCGCAACCAGCTCAATGAGCTGTTGCTCAATTATAAGAACCTCTTCGAGATATGGTTTGACGGCGCCAACGGCGGCGACGGCTACTATGGCGGAGCCCGCGAGAAGCGCAGCATCGACCGCCAGCATTACTATCAGTTCGACCGCTTGTTTGCCCTCGTCAACAAGCTGCAGCCGCAGGCCATCATCCACACCGACGGCGGTCCCGGCAGCCGCTGGGTGGGCAACGAGGACGGTGTGGCCGGCGAGACCAACTGGGCTTTCCTCACCGATGCCCATGCTGTGGCGGCCGGCGTGGAGAACTACGAGACGGTGCTCTCACAGGGCGATGCCGACGGCACCCATTTCGTACCTGCCGAGGTCGACGTTAGCATCCGACGCCCCGACTGGTTCTGGAGCACCACCAACGAAAGTAAGGTGCTGACATCGAAGCAACTCGTCGACCTTTATTATAAGAGCGTCGGCCGCAACTCCACCTTCCTGCTCAACGTGCCCGTCAACATCCACGGAAAGATTTCCGAAGCCGACTCCACCAGCCTTGCCGGTTACTATCGCATCATCCAGTCGACGTTCCGTACCAACCTGCTCAAGGACGCTGTGGTGACGGCCGACAATGTGCGTGGCAAGAGCTTCGCGGCCGCCAACGTCACGGCCGACGCTTACGACCGCTATTGGGCCACCGCCGACGGCACCTCCACCGGTACGCTCACCTTTGCCTTTGCCAAGGCCACGACGCTCAACCGCGTGCTGCTGCAGGAGTACATTCCCTTGGGCCAGCGCGTCAAGAGCTTTGCGGTGGAATATCTTGACAACGGCCAATGGACGGCCGTCCCCTGCACTGACGCTATGACCACCATCGGTTTCAAGCGGCTGCTGCGCCTTTCCTCCGACATCACCACCACGGGTCTCCGCATCCGCTTCACCGACGCGCGCGGTCCCTTGTGCATCAGTGCCGTCGGCGCATACGAGGCTACGGAGGAATAAGCTCCTCAAGTCTTTACTTTAATTCAAATACGTGTTAACTTTAAAAACTAAGTAAGTATGAAGAAGTTATTTACTTCATTAATGGTGCTCTGCGCCATCAGCGCAAGCGCCGACAACGGCACACCGATTACGGTTGCCAGTGGCTTCAATGCCGATGTTATCATGATGACCGACGCTGACGCGCCGAAAGGCCAGGGCGCCCTCGACGGCCACGGCAGCGCGCTCGTCAGCTATGGAGTGACGGGCATCAGCCAAAGCGATAACGTCATGCCGATTGACGGAAAGCTCACCGTGAGCAACGGCCACGTCTATCAGCTGGGCAAATACGTAGGCAACAATGCGCTCTACATCGGCATCAGCAAGGCCAACAGCAACGAGCTCGGCACGCCCGAGAGCGGCACGCTGACCTTCTCCAATGCCACGGCCTGCGACACGCTCGGCATGCTCATTGTGGGTGCCAATCGTGAAAATCTCGACCTGAAGTTCAAGCTGGTGGTCAACTATAGCGACGGCAGCAGGGCAGACCTCGGCTCCTTCAAGGTGAGCGACTGGGGTCAGGACAACGAGCACGACGCTGTCTATACCTGCAACAAGCGTTATCGCTTTGATGCCGGCAGCAATCCTGAGAGCGGTACTTTCCGTCTGTCGGAGGTGAGGGCCGTCGTTGACGCTGCCAAGACCATCAGCTCGGTCACCATCACCACCGAGTGCCAGAACGACCAATGGGGCTATGGCTGCCTCACGTTCCTCGGCTTCACGGCCATCAAGGCTGAGAAGACGGGCATAAGCAGCCTTGCCACGGCTGCCAAGGGCGAGGCCACTGCCTACACCATCGGCGGCGTGCGCCTGGGCAAGGTTCAGAAAGGCCTCAATATCGTGAGAGAGGCCAACGGCAAGGTGCGCAAGGTAATCGTCAGGTAAATGAGGACTGCCATTCTTCTCATCGGCCTGCTGCTTCTGCCGTTTACGGCATGGGGGCAGCAGGCTGACAACTTTCCGCCCGACGTGACGACGGTAGGGCAGACGGCTCTTGCTACCTCGGCCCTGCCCGTGGTGCGCATCAGCACCGGCGGACAACAGATAGCGCGCCGCACCGACATCCAGGCCGACATTGCCATCGACGGCAAGACCCTGATAGCCAGTACCGAGGAACGGGGCGGCCTGCGCTACTACGGTTGGACGGCCTTCACCAACAGCGACAAGAAAGCCTACCGCATCTCGCTGCCCTCGGCCGGCGACTTCATCCTGCAGGCGCCGTTCTCCGACCGCAGTCTGGTGCGTACCTCGCTGCTCAGCCTCATAGCCCGCACGGCGGGCATGCCGCAGACGCAGCCGCAGCCGTGCGAGGTGGTGGTGGACAATGTGTATTATGGTGTCTACCTGCTGCTTCCGGCCTCGGCATCCCTCTCCAGCAATGGCCATGAGGCCGCCTTCTTCCTGACCGCCGAGCTGGCCCATTTCATCGACGGCTACCGCTTTGACAACCTGACCGACGGCAGTCTGGCCTTTGGCAACTGCGACGCCTACGAGGCTTACCGCACCGACACCTGGGCCTGGGCCTCCAACAGCATCCTGCGGGCGCAGGATGCGCCACGGCTCATTCCTGAGAAATGGGACAGTCTGATGAATGATGCCCAGTTCCTGCAGTCGGTGAAAGGCAAATGGCAGACGCTGCGCGCCGGAGCGTTAGCCAACCAAGCGCTGACTGACAGCTTAGACACGCTCGTGGGCAGGCTGACGGCCTCGGGTGCCGCCGCGCGCAATCATGAGGCCTGGCCCAGATGGGGACAGACCCTGTGGCCCAACTACAGCGTGCCGAACTCGTACGACGATGAGGTGGACACCCTGAGGGCCTGGCTGACGAGACGGCTCGCATGGTTGGACGACAACATCGGCCAGTTGGGCGAGCAGCCGGAGCGGCTTGTCAGACAGTGCACGCCGCTCACCGTGGTCTCGGGCTTCAACACCGACTGCATCGCCGAGTCGGAGGCCGCGGCACCCCGCGACAAGGACAGCCATCCCGCCCTCGACGGCCACGGCAGCGTGTTCACGACAGCCGGCGTGGCAGGCAATATGCGCGCCATTCCCGACGACGGCCTGCTCTCGGGCAACAGCCTGAAGTTCCAGTTGGGCGGCTTCGCTGCCAACAACTGTCTCTATCTCGCTAAGGGTGGCGACAGCGGGACGCTGGCCTTCAGCTCCGCGTGTCAGGCCGACTCCATCGCCTTGCTGGTGGTGGGGACGAACCGCGGCGACAGCTACGACCTGAGCTACAGCGTCACGCTCCATTATGCCGACGGCACGACGGCCGATGGCGGCACCTTTACCACCAACGACTGGGCTGGCGGGGGCGACTTCAGCTTCTACCGCTGGCGGGCCGACAATGGTGGCGGCAGTCTTGAGACCAATACCACCTATGCCATGAGCGCACAGCTGGTGCCTTGCGACAAGAGCCGCGGGCTGGTGTCGGTGACGGTCAACTCCAACTGCCAGAACGACACATGGGGCTATGGCATGGTGAGCGTGTTTGCCGTAACGGCCATCAACCAGGTGACCTCCGGCATCAGTCCTGCCCGCGACGGTGTCCCGTCCAGGCCGGTAGCCATCTACGGCGTTTCCGGCACGAGGCGCGACAGCACGGGCAAGGGCCTGAACATCGTGAGATATGCCGACGGCCGCGTCGTCAAAGTGATGAAATAAGGTCAAATGGGGAGGGTGAGAAATGCACTCTGATACCCCTGCCCTACATAATAATCATCAATCGCAAGACGTTTTTTCATAAAGATACATTATCCAATGACAGCAGTCCGACTTTTTCCATTCGCGGCCGCGCTTTGCCTGTGCGCCATTCGGCCTGCGTGCGCGCAGACCGGCACCGCTGCTGAGCCAGTAGCCTATGTGGGTGGTGAGATCTGTAATCCGCGTCTGCACGACGGCGGCTTCCGCTATGCCATCGGCACGGAGAACATCCAGGTGATGCGCGCCAACAGGCAGCACGGGGCCATTGCTGACCCGAACATCGCGGCAAATGACAGTAACAGCCGTGTAGGCTGGACCTACAATCATGCGCCGAACATGACCTACTGGAACGGCCGGTTCTATCTGGAATACCTCTCCAACCCAAAGGACGAGCAGCAGCCGCCCGGCCACACCCTGCTTGTGACCTCGGCCGACGGCCGACACTGGGGTAAGCCCGAAGTGGTGTTCCCCGTGTATAAGGCTCCGAAGGGCGTCACCATTCCCAAGCCTTACTACGGCTACATCATGCACCAGCGCATGGGCTTTTACACCGCACCCAACGGGCGGCTGCTCATCGTGGGCTTCTACGGCCACAGCTACAATCCCTTCAAGGAGGGCGGCATCGGCCGTGTGGTGCGCGAGATGAGGCGCGACGGCACGATGGGTCCCATCTACTTCGTTCGCTATTCGTCGCATGCCCATTGGAATGAAAGCAACACTGCCTACCCGTTTTATCTGCGCTCGAAAGATAAGGGCTTCAAGGAGGCCTGCCGTGCGCTGTTGGCCGACAAGCTCAAGACGCTGCAATGGATTGACGAGGACCGCGGCCTCGACGGATTCTATACCTTGAAAGACTCCATCAACCGTGTGCAGGCCACGAGCTACTACCATCGGCATGACGGCAAGGTGGTGGCGCTGTGGAAATGGTCTTACGCCGCCCTGTCACCTGACGAGGGACTGAGTTGGTCGACGCCCGTGCGCTGTCCTTCGCTCATCATGGCCGGCGGCAAGCAGTGGGGGCAGCGCACCAAGGACGGTCGCTATGCTTTGGCCTTCAACCCGATAGAGACGCAGCCCTACCGTTATCCGCTCACCGTGATGACGAGCAGCGACGGCATCGTGTTCGACTCCATCTGCGTAGTCCACGGCGAGGTGCCGCCACGCCGCTTCATGGGTGAGAACAAGGACTTCGGTCCCTGCTATGTGCGTGGCATCACGGAGGGCGAACAGACGCCGCCCGACAGCGACCTTTGGTTGACCTACAGCGTCAACAAGGAAGATATTTGGGTGAGCCGTACGCCGTTGCCTGTACGCACGGTTTGGGAAGGGCCCGTCAATGATGATTTCAACGACATCGCACCCGGCGCGCCCATCGCCAACTGGAATATCTACCGGCCGCAGTGGTGCGAGGTGGCGGTAGACAGTGCAGCCCATCTCTCGCTCACCGATGCCGACCCCTACGACTATGCGCGCGCCATACGCGTGTTTCAGCCCTCAACATCGGTGACAATCCGTTTCCGTCTCAATGTGGTGGCTGAGGCCGGTGAGCCGTTTGAGGTGGATGTCACCGACCGCCACGGTGCGCGTGCGCTGTCGCTGGCCTTCATCGATGGACAGATGATGGTGGGCAATCAGTTCTGTGGAAGTTACCGAAAGGGGGAATGGCAGACGGTGACGATAACGATAGACCGCGGACGCATCACGGTTAATGGTCTGGCCGTTACGCCCCTGCATGCCGTGAAGGAGGTGGAGCGTCTGAGCTTCCGCACCGGTGCTTACCGCGACCTGCCCGACCGCAATACGCCCAACCAGAAGCCGGCCCCGCCATTGCCACATTGCGACGAGCCGGTGGCAGCCTCGCACTACCTCATCGATGACGTGAGTGTCGAGTGACTATGCCGTTGAGGCCATCCGTCATTGTTGAGGTCATACCGGCGGCTGGTGGCCGGCACCAGGCCGGCCACTACACTAATACCGGCGCACCCGATAATGTCCGTGGGGGACGATAACTTTGGCATCCTAATTTCTATCTCACGCTGATGGCGCTGATTTCACTGATGCAGCATTGTGCTTGCTGCGTATTAGCTCATATGGATTTCACACAGACAGCACAGGTGCTGCATCCCCAAAATCGGCGTAATCGGCGTGAGAAATAAGTTGCGACAGCAACCCATGTACAGTTGGCCCGGTACAGACGCATCCACAGGGTTTATCGGGTGCGCCGATTTTCGTCATTGACGGGTTACCCCTCAGGGGTGGGGCTTCTGTGCCTCAGATGCCCAGCAGGAACAGCAGGGGAGCCACCCGGCGCAGGTCGCGCAGGGCTGCGGAGATATGGGCTTCGACAGTGCGCCGGCTGATGCCCAACCGGTCGGCAATCTCCTGGTTGGACAACCCCTCCTCGCGGCTCATCATGAATATGCGGCGGCGCTTCTCGGGCATGCGCGAGATTTCAGCATACACCATATCGAGCAGTTGACGGTATTCCATGTCGCGCTCGGTATCGTCGCTGTCGGCCTGACTCTTGGCCGTCGTGTCGATGGGGGTCGTGGTGAGCACCAGCGAGTGGCGGATAAAGTTGAGCGCCTCGTGGTGGGCTACGGTGAAGACATAAGCATCGAGGTTGTCGATATCGCGCAAACGCTCGCGCTTGGTCCAGAGCTTCAGAAAAATGTCCTGCGTCAGATTTTCCGCCTCGTCCTCATCATGGCACATGCTCAAGACAAAATACTTCACCTTAGGATACAGCATCTCGAACAGACGGTCGAACACCGCCCTGTCGTCGTGTGCTAAGGCTGAGGAAATAAGATTGTCTTGCTTGCCCATGTATTATTAAGTTTCCTATTATGCCGCCAAAGTTAGGCAAAAAAGTGGAAGTTGCCAAGTTTTTTAGTAGAAATATTGGATACCACTCCATATCGTTCAAATAAAAATATGTAACTTTGCATCAGCCGCCCACGCAGGGCGATGAACGTTTACCCTCATAATGTTTTGACTATGGAGCAGAATTTATTAATTTACAATACGCTTTCGCGCAAGAAGGAACTCTTTAAGCCGCTTCACGCGCCCCATGTGGGCATGTATGTCTGCGGCCCTACCGTCTACGGCGACCCGCATCTGGGCCATGCCCGGCCGGCCATCACGTTCGACGTGCTTTTCCGATATTTGAAACATTTAGGCTACAAGGTGCGCTATGTGCGCAACATCACCGATGTAGGCCATCTGGAGCACGATGCCGACGAGGGCGACGACAAAATAGAGAAAAAGGCGCGCCTCGAACAGCTTGAGCCGATGGAGATAGCGCAATACTACACCAACCGCTACCACAAGGCCATGGAGCTGCTCAATGTGCTGCCGCCATCGATTGAACCCCACGCCACGGGCCACATCATCGAGCAGGAGCAGCTGGTGAAGCAGATTCTCGATAACGGCTACGCCTACGTGAGCAACGGGTCGGTGTATTTCGACATTCAGAAATACAACAAAGACCATAAATACGGCATTCTGTCGGGCCGCAACCTCACCGACATCATCAACAACTCGCGCGAGCTGGCCGGGGTGGGCGAGAAGCACTGCCAGGCCGACTTCGCGTTGTGGAAGAAAGCCTCGCCCGAGCACATCATGCGCTGGCCGAGTCCGTGGAGCGACGGCTTCCCCGGCTGGCACTGCGAGTGCACCGCCATGGGCCGCAAATATCTCGGCAACCACTTCGACATCCACGGTGGCGGCATGGACCTCATCTTCCCGCACCACGAGTGTGAGATTGCGCAGGCGGTGGCCTCGCAGGGCGACCAGATGGTGCACTACTGGATGCACAACAACATGATTACCATCAACGGCCAGAAGATGGGTAAGTCGCTCGGCAACTTCATCACCCTGGAGCAGTTCTTCACGGGCAACCATCCTTCGCTCGACCAGGCTTACTCGCCGATGACCATCCGCTTCTTTATTCTCTCGGCCCACTACCGCGGCACCGTCGACTTCTCTAACGATGCCCTGAAGGCTGCACAGAAAGGCTATGAGCGCTTGATGGACGGCATTGCCAGCCTCGACCGTGTGCAGCCTTCGAAAGGCTCGCAGCCCGATACGGCGAAGTTCGTCAAGGAACTGCGTCAGCGCTGCTACGACGCCATGAACGACGACCTGCAGACGCCGCTCGTCATCAGTGCGCTGTTTGAGGCTTGCCATCTCGTCAACATGCTCGTCGACCATAAGACGAAAATTTCAGCCGACGACCTGAAGGAGTTGGGCGACACCATGCGCCTGTTCACCTTCGATCTGCTCGGCCTCGAGAGCAACCGCGGCGCCGGATCGCCTGAGCGCGAGAAAGCCTACGGCAAGATTGTCGACATGGTGCTCGCCATGCGGCAGCGCGCCAAGGAAGCCAAGGACTGGGCCACCAGCGACGAGATACGCGATACGCTGGAGCAGGCCGGCTTCATCGTACAGGATACGAAAGACGGTGTGACCTGGAAACTCAATAAGTAAGGTCATGAACAAGACGCGCAACACGTTGGGCTGCCTCGGCGTGGTCATCGGCTTCGTGCTGGTGCTGGTTCTCGGCGCCAGCGTCTACCTGCTCAGCTACGCCCTCCGGCCTGAGGTGAACAAGGGCCGCGACTACGCCGGACAGCTGAAGGCCATGAAGACCGGCTACCCGTGGATTGCATCGTGGGTGGACTCGGTGACGCAGACGAAGGGCGTCATGCGCGACACCACCGTCACCTCGCCCGACGGCGACCGGCACCACGGGGTCGTGATTGCCGCACCCGTGAAGACCGCTCGCACGGCAGTGCTGGTGCATGGCTACACCGACTGCGCAATGAGCATGCTCCACATCGGCTATATCTACAACAAGGTGTTGGGCATGAACCTCGTCATCCCAGACCTGCACGCCAGCGGCAAGAGCGAGGGCAAGGCCATTCAGATGGGGTGGCCCGACAGGCTCGACGTGCTGCAATGGATTGGCATGGCCGACTCACTGTTTGCCGACTCCACCGGTCATGCGCGCATCGTGGTGCATGGCATCTCAATGGGTGCCGCCACGACGATGGATGTGTCGGGCGAGCAGACGCCGGCTTCGGTGAAATGCTTTGTCGAGGACTGCGGCTATACGTCGGTGTGGGATGAGTTCAACTATGAGATAGGCGAGCAGTTCGGCTTGCCCGCTTTCCCTCTGCTTTATACGGCTTCGGGCGTGTGCAAACTGAAGTACGGCTGGTCGTTTGGCGAGTCGTCACCGCTCAAGCAGGTGGCCAAATGTCACAAGCCCATGCTCTTTATCCACGGCGGCAACGACGACTATGTGCCGACGCGCATGGTCTTCCCGCTCTACGCCGCCAAACCCGCGCCTAAGCAGCTCGTCGTCTTCCGTCATTCGGCTCACGCCCGCAGCTATCGCGACCACCACGACGACTATACCCGCGTGGTGAGAAAGTTTGTAGAGCGCTACCTGTAGGCCTCATTCTCCTTTGCGCAAAAGATAGCTTGTGCAACACTTTGCGTAAACGCCTCGACTTTTGCATAATGGTTTCTGCAATGGCCGAGACATTATTCAGCGGCGGTAACAGCATCTATTCTTTGTAACTTGTTGACATTCATTACCCAGCATCATGTATCGTTCAGCCGGTTTCTGCCGTGCTGAGGCTGCTCTATAGTGATGGTAGCGTGTAATCGATTGCGCGCTAATATGATACAGAAATCGATAAAAAGTGAATAACGTGTGGGGGAAATGCCTAACTTTGCATCGTGATAATACAAAAGCAGCTGACGGCTGCCTGAAAAGCTTGGAATACATGTGAATGTATCGCTAAGAAAGTATTAGAGGATTTAAGTAGTAAATTATTCATATAGGTTTTTAGTTTTAGGTTTAAGATTTGTTTTTTAAGGACTGATAGGTAGTAGTTCTAAGGTTACTAAAAGAATGTTTCAGGTAACGTCAACCCCCAATTCTCGTGAGAGACTTGGGGGTTGCGCGTTGCATAGGGTTCCCCACATTATGTGCTCAAACGATACCATAAAGTTTCAACAATTATTTTAAACGACCAAACTTCAAGATTCTTCTTGCAGCCCCACGAAGTTCATAGGCCGTGCTTCTGCCGCTGCCCGGCTCCCGTACGAGAACTCCCTTATGAATGAGGTCGTTGATATCGCGATTGGCTGTATCCTGAGAGCAGTGGTTAATCTTATACCACTTGGAAGAGGTGAGCTTGCCTTCAAAACCATTCAACAGCATATTGATGACCTTGCGCTGACGGTCGTTGAAGGATACCTCACGGTGACGATCCCAAAATATCCGTTTGGCTTTTACATGTTCCGTCTTTGCGAGTGATGCCAGCAATGCCTCCTTCAGTTGCCGCAAGAACCAGTCAATCCACACGGTAACATCAAGATTGCCTTTCTGCGCCTGCTCCAGATGATTGTAGTATTCTTTGCGGTTACTGAGGAACACGGAAGAAAGACTGTAATAGCGCTGGCGCGTCTGGTCAGCTCGGGAAAGAAGCATCTCGGTGATGGTACGGCAAAGCCTGCCGTTGCCATCATCGAATGGATGAATGGTAACAAACCACAAATGAGCAACGGCAGCCTTCACCAACGGATCAATGTTATCATCCGTAGCATTCACCCACGAGAGAAATTGATTCATCATGGCGGGTACAGTCTTATTGTCAGGAGCCTCATAGTGCACCTGCTCATGCCCCATTGGACCGGAAACCACTTGCATGGCACCACCCTCGCATCGCCATGCGCCCACCGTAATCTTATACATGCCGCTGCGACCCGTAGGGAACAATGCTGCATGCCAGTTGAACAGACGCTCGGCATCTAATGGCCTGTCATAGTGCTGAGTGGCATCGATCATTACTTGTACGACGCCTTCTGTAAAGTGGTCAGGCACAGGCAGTCCGCCGTATGACAATCCTAACTGCCGTGCGACAGAAGAGCGGACGCTGTCGTGGTCCAGTTCCTGCCCCTCAATCTTTGCCGAGTGGACAATCTCCTGCGACATCGCGTCCAGCACCGTGTCGTTCTGTTCCTGGAAGCTAAACATGGAAATCACTCCCATCAGCTTGCCGCGTAGCATGTTCACCTCAGCCAGTAAACCGCTGAATGCCTCCTCAGCCCACGTCATCCGTGGCCATCCTTCATGCTGCCAAATATACTGTTCCATACGCGCGTCCATTATTCTTTGCTGCAAAGCTAATCATTTATTTCCTTTCGCGCAAGGATTTGCGGAGATAAAGTCGCTTATTCTCCGCATGTTTTGCGGAGAATAGGAAGGCTAATCTCCGCAAAACGTATGAAGCGAAAGATTGAAAAGTGGAGAATCTTCAAGCCACACATAAGTTCCTTCCAAATCGGTCATATCCAAGGTGTTGTTGTTTGTAAACTTATAACTCCAATTTCTATAAGGAACGCTCCATCTGTCTGCAATATTTGCAATGCCAATACTGACTTCTATATTGAATCCTGAATGTATTTCACAGATTAACTTGAGCCAACTTCAACCAAAGGACTACAAAAACAAACAGAATGACCCCATTGCAGAGTATGTAATAAGGTTTGACCACGCCAAAGATCGAAAACGCAAAGTTCGATATGAGTAGTAACACAAGAAAGACTCCTGATAAGACTTTCAAATTGACATTTATACCACCAAAGGCATGCCCTCCAAAAAGGAGGACACGCTCGGTCGATATATATTCGCGGGACATCTACCGTTGCTTCGGTCTTGATAAATTGGGATGAGAGCCTCTCCAAACCCATAAGTGCATAAATCTGGGCGCTGTGGCGTTGCTGTGAGCAAATAAATCTCCGCCAACTTCCCAAGTGAATCTCCGCCAACTTCCCAAGTGAATCTCCGCCAACCTCCCAAGTTTATGATAAAAAAGTTTGTTGCTTTGGGAAGTTTTTGCTATATTTGAGACCCTTTGCGTGAGAGACCTCCGTGTCTTTGCAGAGGCTCTTGACGGCAAAGTCTATCATTATCGAGACAAGGACAAACTGGAATGCGACACAGTGGTGTATCTTCGCAATGGCTCATACGGCCTTATAGAAATCAAGCTCGGAGGTGACAAGCTCATTGATGAGGGGGCTGCCAATCTGTTGAAACTTGCTGGCAAGGCCTTTGGTTGACAGTGGCGAACTCCTTATGACGGACAAGGATGTCCTCTCGCAGGAGGAGATTCAGCGGCTCATAGACACCCATTATCCAAGAGAGAAAGAAAATGTCCGCAACGCTTTCATCTTCTGTCTCTATACGGGCATGCGGTTCTGTGATGTCAAAGACCTGCAGTATGGCAGCATCGACTATGCCAACAGACTGCTGTCGTTTGAGCAGGACAAGACCAAGGGTCACTCCGCACGCAGTTGGGTATCGATACCGCTGAGCGACGGCCTGCTGACGCTTGTCGGTAAGCCCGAGGACTCCGGCAAGAGAAAGGAAGACCTCATCTTTGACCTCCCGACTTACGAGAGCTGCTGTAAGTCGGTTAGGCGATGGGTGAAGCGTGCCGGCATAGACAAGCATATCAGCTGGCACTGTGTCCGCCATTCCTTTGCCGTCAACATCTTGAACAATGGTGCCAACATCAAGACCGTTGCCAGTCTGCTCGGCCATAGCGGCCTGAAACACACGGAGAAGTACACGCGTGCCGTCGACAAACTGAAGGAGGATGCCATCAACAGTCTGCCGGAGCTGAAACTTTGAAGGAACGTTGGAAAAATAAAAATAAAATTGTACTTTTGTATCATCCTATGGCTATACCTATAAATATAGAGAAGTTGCTCGGCGGCAACACAGTAGAGAATAACCACATCGAACTGAAGAGTGGATGGAATCCCGATTCCATCTACCGAACCATCTGCGCCTTTGCCAATGACTTTGAGGATAATGGCAGCGGATATATCATAGTGGGCGTAGACGAAAACAACGGCAGGCCTGTCCGCCCTGTGAGAGGCGTTCCTATTGAAACCATTGACAGGATAGAGAAAGAAATGGTTGGCTTCAACAACCTTTTCGAGCCATTCTATATGCCACGGGTATCCGTTGAGGACATTGACGGGAAGAAGGTCATTGTCATCTGGGCACTGGCAGGTGATCGCCGTCCTTACAAGATTCCGGAGAATGTCACAGCCAAGCATAAGACTCCCAAATATTTCATTCGCTATAACTCCAGTACTATCGAGGCGAAAGGGGAGAATGAAATGGAGTTGATAGAGCTTGCCAACCGCGTTCCCTTTGACGACCGTGGGAATCTGACGGCAAGGATCAGCGATGTCTCCATGCTCCTTATCCGCGAGTTCCTCAATCAAGTACAAAGCAAGTTGCTTGACGACATAGAGGATGCCAAGCCTCACGATGTGCTCGAACAAATGGGGTTGCTCGACGGGCCGATAGAAAACGAGCGGGTGAAGAACGTCGCGTTAATGATGTTCTCCTATCATCCAGAGAAGTTCTTCCCTGGCACACAGATAGACATCGTCATTTATCCAAGGGGTAAGGATGATGACCCCGACAACTTTATTGAGATAGACCCTATCAAGGGACCTGTCAATATCGTTATACAGAAGGCTTTGGACTTTCTGCGTACAATGGTCATACAGCAGCGTGTGCAGAAGGTGCCGACGCAGGCGGAGGCTATTCGGACATACAACTATCCATATCAGGCTTTGGAGGAAGCTGTTACCAACTCCATGTACCATCGCTCCTATCAGGAGCGAGAGCCAGTAGAGATTTCTGTCATGCCAGACCAGATAGAGATTATTAGCTATGGTGGCGCTGACCGCAGTTTAAGCCTTGAAGCTCTGCGTTCCGGAAAGCGTCTGCATGCTCGTCGTTACCGTAACAGACGATTGGGCGATTTCCTCCACGAGCTTGGATTGACCGAAGGCAGAGGAACCGGTCTGCCTACTATCCACCGTGAGCTAAAGAAAAATGGTTCTCCAGATGCTTATATTGAGACAGACCCCGATAGAACCTATTTCATTATTTCTATCCCATGTCACAGAGATTTTGTTACGGACGAGCTTGTAGTGGATAAGAATGGCAATGTAGTAGGCAAAGACTGGGTTACCAAGCTGGGTCAGAGCTATGTCGAAAGTGATGTGGAAGCTGCTATCGCATCTATGGATAAAGCATTCAATACCAATATGTTAGAGCTAAATTCAACTATGTCGGAAGCTTTGTCGGTAACTTTGTCGGTAGCTTTGTCGGTCAAGCATATTTTAGAGTTGCTGAATGATAAAGAAATGTCGACCAAAGAATTGATGCACGCAGTAGGTCTAACTACGCACTATGACAATCGGCAAAAGTATCTTACGCCATTATTAGACATTGGTGTTATAGCATGGAATCTGAATCTCCCAAAGCGCAGCCCTAACCAGACTCTCCACCTTACCGACCTTGGCAAGGCAGTCCTGCAACGAATCAAGAAGTAACACAATACCACATTCACATTCTCACATTTATTAGTATGTTATAGCCCATGCAAACCTACCTCGCACCCAAGAAGCGCCTGATACCTTTGCTTGTCGTCAGCATCATATTCTTGCTGGCTGTCCTCCTTGTCCTCTTTTGGTCGCCCAACCATTTGTTTCTGGTCATTGACATTGGCATCCCCATTATCATAGCGGCCTTGCTTGCAACATGGTGGCTGAGCCGCAAGCAACTGGACAGCCTTTCCCTTATGCCCTCAACCATGACCATCAGGTCACGCCATTCCATATTGAAGGACTTCGTTGAAGGGTCATACTCGGGCAGTTTGAAGACTCCTGAGCTGAGTTTCTTCATATAGAGAACGAG
>Ga0256404_1004697_pt1 | contig 25331 bp, 24 predicted proteins | sample RumenRJG_01DNA_FD_185990 | JGI IMG/M metagenome (GOLD analysis project Ga0256404, IMG submission 185990) | Bovine rumen microbial communities from Lethbridge, Alberta, Canada - RJG_01 | ecosystem: Host-associated > Mammals > Digestive system > Stomach > Rumen | place: Canada: Alberta | collected...
TTAATTCACTTCCACCTATTACAGCATATGAATTTCTTATATCATATTTTGAACCATTTTTTAAAAGATATAACGCAGTCCATGACAGGAATGCATTATTTACATCTATGTGCATTATAATTCTATCCATATAAAACCACCTAATCACATTATAATACATTTGTTTGTATATGTAAATTAAAATAGTAGACTAATCTACTATTTTGGTTCTATTATTATTATATTTTTATTTGAAAGGTCTAAATTTTTTATTATTGTTTTTGCTTTATTGAAACTTAAGTTTTTTGTATATTCTATATCATCTGTTTTTATTTCATTATATTTTATAATACTATTCATTATTTTTTCATTCATGCTGAATATATTATCACTCATGAATACATATGAACTTGCGATGTTTAATTTTTTCCTTTCAAATTCTTCTTCTGTTATTTCTAGATTTTTAATTTTATCTTCTAGTTCTTGTTCTAATACATTTATTTTTTGTGATTCACCTAATACTGTTAATAATATATGTTTATCTGTATATAGGAATGTAAATTCTAAGTTTGATGTTATTATATTATCGTTTTTTAATTTTTCATTTACTAATGATGTTGAACCTATATTTATATCAAATATTATGGATAAATAAGCTAGTGCGTCTCTTAGGTCTAATTCTAATTTTTTATAGTTTATTTTATAATTTATACCTAGTTTTGGAAGATTAATATCCATTTTAATTTTTTCTTTTGCTTTTTCAATTTTATCTGGTTCATCGTATTCTTTTTGTTTTATTTTAGTTAATTTATCAAATTTCTTTTTTTCCTGATTTTCTTTTATTATCTCTATTGTTTTATTAGGGTCTACATTTCCTGTTACTACAACAAACATGTTCCCTGGATTATAGAATGTATTATAACAAGCATATAAATCTTCTTTTGTTATTTTATTTATGTTTTTTATATCTCCTATTACAGGAATCTTTATTGGATGTTTTATGAAACTATTATATATTCCTTTTTCATATAATACTGAATAAGGATCATCTTGATACATTTTTATTTCTTGTGTGATTATTCCTTTTTCTTTTTCTACATTTTGATCTGTGAAGTGTGGTTTTTGAACATAATCTAATAAGAAATTCATATTTTCTTCAAAGAATTCTGGGCCTGAAAATAAATATGTTGTCTTATAGTTTGATGTATTTGCATTTGCATCTGCTCCATTATTTGAATATATTTCAAAAGGGTCTCTTCCATCTTCCATTTCAAACATTTTGTGTTCTAAGAAGTGTGCGATTCCAAGTGGGAATTTTTTCATTTTATGTTCATTTATTGGTACAAATTCATCATTATTTGATCCATATTTTGCCGTAAATGTTGCGTATATATTGTTACAATTATTCTTTGGTACTACATATATTTCTAGTCCATTATCTAGTTTTTCACTATAGATTTCTAATTTTAATTTTTCAATTTTAGTTTTCTTCATCGTTTGCTCCTTCTAGTAAGAATATTGTATCAATATGAATTTTCTTTGAAACTTTTATTATGTCTTCTTTTTTTACTTTTTCTATTTCTTTTGTTCTCTTTTCTATTGGATCATAGTTCAAATACTCACAACTTGTATATGCATTTAAAATTGAGAAAGCAGAATCTTCTACTTCTTTAAATGTATTCTTATATGTAATAATTCCAGCTTCTATCTCTTGTTCATCAAATTTTCCTTGTGTAATATTTTTTAATTCTTGTTTAATTAGAGTAACACTCTTTTTAAAGTCAGATGCATTTATTCCTGCAGTTATTATTAATAAATTAAATACTGGTTGATAAGTACTATTTACACTGTAACATAATGATTTTTTTTCTCTTAAGTTCATAAATAGTCTTGAGTTAGGACTTCCTCCTAGTATGAATGAATATATATTCATTACATATTTTTGTTCAAATGGTGTTAGTTTATCTAATTTACATCCTATATACAATTTACTTTGTTCAATATCCATTTTTTCTTTTGTTGTTTTAGGTTTAAGTCTTTTACTTTTATGTGTTACATAATGTGATTCAGAAGGCCTTTTTAATGTATTTATTTTTAATTTATTATTTATAATTCCTTTTACTTTATTCTCATCAAAGTCACCTATTATAAATATATCTATTAGGTCTCCTTTTATTATTTCTTTATAATATTCATATAAGTTTTCTCTTGTTATTTTTTCTAATTCTTCTATACTTCCATCTGCACTTATTGCGTATGGTTCGTTTGGATCCATGGCTTCTAACATTTTATGCATTCCATATCTTCCAGTATTCTCTTTTAGACTTTCTATTTCTGTTTTAAGTGCGGATACACATAGGTTAAAGTTTTTTTCATTAAATTTTTTGTTTTCTATGTCTGGGTTTAATATAAATCCAAGTATAAAGTCTAATGATTTTTCTATCATATTATCATCAGTATATTCTTCATTTAGAAATGAACTTTCAAAGCTCATTACTGAGTAATTACCTGAAATAGTCGCACTACTTCTAATCATTAATCCATAAAGTTTTTCTGTTTCTATTTCAATTAATCTACTTGTTTTATATATTTCGTTTGATTCTAAAAGTACTCTTGTTAATAAATTTCTTTTGGTTACTTCACTTTCTTTTGTTTTCCTTTTGAAATTTATCCTCATACTTATTGTTTTAAATTTATCTGTTTTTATAAAATGAATATTATAGGCCCCATTTTGAATTTTTTTATAATTCACTTTATCACCTCTTTCTTATTATGGTATTTTTTTCTAGTTTTATAATGATTTTAGTGCAAGTTCTATCATTTTATTGAATGAGTTTTGTCTTTCTTCAGGCGAAGTTTCTTCATTTGTTACTAAACTATCTGATATTGTTAAGATACAAGCTGCTTTTTTATTTAATATATTAGCATTATGGAAAAGTGCGAATGATTCCATTTCTACACACATGCATCCATATTTTTCATATAATTCTTTATAGTTATTATTTTCTTTATAGAATACATCGCTACTATGTACGTTTGCGATTGTGATTGGAATATTGTTTTCTTGAGCTGCTTGTTTAATATAAAAATTTAAATTATCACTAGCATACATCATATTATCCTCACAACCATTTTGTGTTTTAGCATAACTTGATTCTGAGTAGCAACCATTAACTAGTACTACATCATATAAATTTAAATCTTTTGTGTATGATCCTGCTGAACCTACTCTAATTATTTTATCTACATCATAAAATTTAAATAATTCATATGAGTAAATTCCTATACTTGGCATTCCCATTCCTGATGCCATTACTGTAACTTCTTTTCCATTGTATTTACCAGTATATGCATACATATTTCTTACTTGGTTAACAAGTTTATAATCCTCCAAGAAATTTTCAGCAATATATTTTGCCCTTAATGGGTCTCCTGGCATTATTACTGTTTTTGCGATTTGATTCTTTTCCGCTTCGTTATGTGGTGTCATATTATCATTCTCCTTTATGTTTTAAGTATATCAAATATATCAATAGTAAATCTATGATTTTGATTAATCTTTATAAAATTTTACATTTATTGACTAAAAAAAGAGGTTATTTTGCCATACCTCTTTTATAATTCATTGTTTCAATTTTTGCCTTTGTTGTTTCTTCTAATTTAATTTTTGCTCTTTTCATTTCTGGTGTTATTGTTATGAATGATTCTAGTGCTGGTGAATTTGTATATATTTCTTCTAGTTGTTCTTTTGTTAAATCATGATTGTTTATAAATTTCAAACAAAAGTCGTAGCACCATCCTTGTTCTTTTACTTCTGTCTTATAGTTTTCTAATTCTAATTCATTCATTAATGAGTATCCCATTAAATCTTCACCCCTGTCTCCATCATTTTATTTAATAAGAATTTTGAATCATTATTGAAATATGCATATAACATATTTTCAAATCCTACTATTGTCATTATTAAATTTGTTACTATTGCTTCATCAGGATATAGTAATAATTCTTTATTATTACCAACTAAGTAGTTTGCGATTATTTCTGTAAATCCAACATTTAAAGCTAGAAATCTATTATCAGTATTAAATCCTATTTGAGTATTTGTAGCTGTTATAATGTTTAATATTTCAAACATCATAACATGTTTAACATCATAGTCTTTATTTATTTCGTCTGTATTAAAATATAAAATATTTTTCTTAAAACTATAATTTGAAATATTACTTTTTTCGAATTTTGATGTTTTTTCTATTTTTAATGTTTTTAATCTTTTATTTAAATTTTCTAAGTTTACTGTTGGAAAATTAGTATGGAATATAACAACTAATTCAAATATTCCATCTCCAACTTCTTTTGAAATATTTTTATTTTCTTGTAAAGATGTTTTTATATTATCCATTATATCCATATAATCACCCAATATCATATTATCATAATTTTTTAAAAAAATCTATAAATATAAAAAAAATTATAGAGGTTATCTATAATTTTATATAACTAATTCTTTTATGCATATTTCTTTTTTTTGTTCTATTATTTTATCTATTATTTGATTTTCAATTTTATCTTTTATTATCTTATCTATTTTTCTTGCTCCAAATTCTTCATAGTTGGATTCTTTTATTATTTTATCAATTATTTTATCATCAATTTTTAAGTTAATATTATTTAAATATTTTCTTTTTATTTCAATTAGTTTTATATTAATTAATTTTGTTATATCTTCTTTTTTTAATTTATCAAATATTAATATATTATCTATTCTATTTATAAATGGAATACTAAAGTTTTCTTTTAATTTTTGAATAACTTTATTTTCATTTTTATTAAATCCAATATTTTCTTCATTAAATCCAATATTAGATGTCATAATTATTACTATATTATCAAATCTAACGTAGTTACCTTTTGAATCTTTTATTTTTCCATTATCTAATATTTGTAGAAAAAGATTTATTACATTTGGATGCGCACGCTCAATCTCATCTAATATTAATACTGAATATGGTTTGTTTTTTATTTCTTCTAATACATTTGTATTGTCATCGTATCCAACATATCCTGGAGAAGTTCCTATTATTTTACTAACACTATGTGCCTCTATATATTCGGACATGTCTAATCTTATTACATTTTTTCCTACTAGATTTTTTCCAAATAGTTTTGCAGTTAATGTTTTTCCAACTCCTGATGGACCACAAAACATCATTGAATAACATTTATTTTCTTTAAATCCTAGTTTTATTCTTTTTACTATATTCATAATATTTTCTATTACATTTTGTTGTCCTATTATTTTTTCTTGTAGGTTTTCTCTTATATTGTTTAGTGTTATTTCTGTTTCATTTAATAGTTCATATACAGGTATTTTTGTTTTAGAATATATAACATTTGCGACATCTTCTTTTGTTACTTTCTTTGGTGTTTTATCATAGAATTTTAATTCTAAATTATTTATTTCATCCATTAGTTTATTTTCTTTTTCTTTATAAATTGATGCTTTTTCAAAGTCATTTTTTATTATATATTGTTTCTTTTTTTCAACAGTTTCTGTTAATTGTTTATTGAGTTGATTATATTTTTTTAGATTTTTTGTTTCTTTTAAACTTACTAGGCTGCATACTTCATCAAGTATATCTATTGATTTATCTGGTTCGAATCTTCCATATATATATTTTTCTGATAAATCTGTTATTAGATTAATTATTTCTTGTTTAACTATTACTTTATGATAGTTTTCATATATTGGTTTTATTTTAGTTAAAATTTTTCTTGTTTTTTCTTTATCAGGTGTTTCAATATTTATACTTTGAAATCTTCTGTCTAATGCGGAATCTGGTTTTATATATTTTTTATATTCTTCAATTGTTGTTGCGCCTATTAGTCTTAGTTTTCCTCTTGCGAGTGCTGGTTTAAATATATTTGATGCATCTATTGCGCCTTCTGCTCCTCCTGCTCCTACAATTGTATGTATTTCATCTATGAATAATATAATATCTTCATTTTCTTCTACTTCTTTTAATATTTTTCTTACTCTATCTTCAAATTCTCCTCTATATTTTGTTCCTGCTACTAGCGCTCCTACATCTATATTTATTATTTTTTTATTTCTTAGTTTTAATGGTACATCATTATTTACTATCATTCTACTTAATTCTTCTACTATTGCGGTTTTTCCTACTCCTGCTTCTCCTATTAGTATTGGATTATTTTTTGTTCTTCTGCATAGTATTTCTAATAGTCTTTTTATTTCTTCTTCTCTTCCAATTACTGGATCTAGTTCTTTATTTTTTGCTTTTTCTGTTAGATTTACGCCAAGTGTTTCAACTTCTAGTTTTTGATTTTTTTTTATTTTTGTTGTAAATTTATATGAAAATTCATTATATAATTTATCAACATCAATATTCATTCCTATCATTATTCTTATTGCGACACCTTCTCCTTCTTCTAAAAGGCTTGTGAATAGATGTTCAATTGTTACTTCTCCTTCATTATTCTCTTTACTATCTATTATCGCATTTTCCATTATTCTTTTAAGTAGTGGCGTATATAAAAACCACTCTGTTTCTATTGTACCTACTCCTATTATATTTATTATTTCTTGTCTTAATTTTTCATATGTTAAGTCAAATTCTTTTAGTTTTTTTGATATATCATTCTTATCTTTTAATATTGCTAGTAGTAGGTGCTCACTTCCTACATAAGGGTGTTTTAGTTCGTACATTTCTTTTTTTGCTTCTACTATTATTTTTCTTGCTTCTTCTGTAAAGTTTCCAAACATATAATCATCTCCCTATTATTATTGTATTCTTATTTTGGGATTTTTTTTTATTTTTTAATCAACAAATTAATACAAAAAATAAAGACTAAGTCTTTATATTTTTGAACATATACTTATTTTTATGTTTTCGCTATGCATAAGTATAATTCTTAGTATTGATAGATTTATTAAGTCATCGTGTGTTAATTCTTCTCCTTCTAATATTTCTTTTATTCTTGCTTCTTCGTGTTTTTGTACGCCTTCATAACAGTGTTCAAATACTTTATCTAAATATATTTTCATTTTGTATTCTTTATTTTTTTCGTCATACCACGCAATATGGAATTTTCCTTTTTCATTTACTCTTTCAACAATTTCATTGTTTTCTGATGTTCTAATTTTTATTCTTGTTTCTGTTATTTTAGTTATAAGATCATATTGGTTATAATTATTTTGTTTTTTTAGTTTTATATGTTTTCTTACATAGTCTTTATCTAATTGAAGTGTTTTGGAAATCACGTCTATTAGAAATTCTTTATTTTTCAGTATGTTCTGAAATTCTCTTCTTCTTAATTCTTTTAATAGTTTTTCATTTTCTTGCATATTATCTTTCCTTTCTATTTTCTTCTTATTCTTTTATATTACTTTTTCACCTCCTATAAATATCATTCGACAAAACTTTAAAAGTTCCTTAGTTTTTTTAGTATTTTTTTTAAATTTTAAAAAAAAATCAGAATTTTTCCTGATTTTATAAGTTTTTTAATTCTTCTATTGTTAATCCTGTTGTTCTTGATATTATATTTATATCTATTTTTTCTGATAATAAGTTTTTAGCTATTTCAATTTGTTTTGCTTTTTCTGTTTCTTCTTTTACTTTTTTTGTCACTTGTTGTGTTACTTGTTGTGTTACTTGTTCTGTTACTTCTTTTTTTAAATCTGCTTCTCTTTCTTTTTGTCCTACTGCTGTACAGTAGTCATCTAGTTGTTTTCTTTCTAATTCTGTCATAAAGAATGGATTACTACTTAGGCTTTGCATTGTGTCTGTTACTTTTTTCATAATATTATCACCAACAGATATTTTTTCTAATTCTTTTATATCATCTATTGAAAATAGTTTAAAATATCTTTCCCTTTCATTAAGTTCATTATAACATTTATTTGGTATATTATTCAAGTTAACATGGTATTTTTTAAATTCATCTGTTTCTAATTCTCCGCTTTTTAAGTCGGTTAATCCTACTTCTGTAATTAACTCGTTGTTATTAAAAATATTATATTTTTCTATTGCGATTTGATAGAATATAAATTTTTCGTTATAGTCGCTTCCTTCTTTATACATACTAGCTGCAAATTTATGTCCTGTTATTTCATTTTTTCTTTTATTTTTATATTTATCTACACTCATTTCTATGTTTATTAATTTGTCATCTATTGTTACAACGACATCTTGTTCGTTGTGGTGCAAATATATACTTTTGTCTGGTATATCAGCATCTATTACAATCATATTTTGTAATAAATAATCATAATCAATATTTGTTACTAAATTAATTATTTTGGCTAAAAAATCTCTGTTTACTACATTTTTTACTACATTTTTGAATACTAAATCATTTGTTAGTGGTACTACTTTTCCTTTTTCTAGTACTAGTTTTTTTGTTACTTCATCGAAATACATAAATCCTCCTTTGTTGAAACTATATTTAAGTTAAGTAAACCTTTTATTTTTTGTATGATTACAACTTTATTTTATTAAATATTGTTCCTATAAAAATAATACGTCATAACTTTAAAAGTTCCTTAACTTTTTTAGAAAAAAATAAAAAAAATCAGAAATTTTTCTGATTTTATAGATTCATTAAGTATTTGGCTGTTCTCATCATTTGTGATGTATAACCAAATTCATTATCATACCAAGCTACTACTTGAACATGGTATGTGTTTTCATCTATTTGATGTACTAGTGTTTGAGTCGCATCGAATAATGAACCATGAGTGTCACCAATTACGTCTGTTGAAACAATTGGGTCTTCTGTGTATCCAAATGTATCACTAACTTGTGATTTCATAAATTCATTTATAGATTCTTTTGTAATATTATTTCCTTTTACTAGTGCGACTAATATTGTTGTAGAACCTGTTATTACTGGTACTCTTTGTGCTGAACCAATTAGTTTTCCATTTAATTCTGGTATTACTAAGCCGATTGCTTTTGCTGCTCCTGTTGAGTTAGGTACTATATTTGATGCTCCTGCTCTAGCTCTTCTTAAGTCACCTTTTCTATGTGGTCCATCAAGTATCATTTGATCTCCAGTATATGCATGAACTGTTGTCATGATTCCAGACTCAATTTTTGCGAATTTATTTAATGCATTTGCCATTGGAGCTAGACAGTTTGTTGTACAACTAGCTGCACTTATTATATTATCTTCACTTGTTAGTATATTTTCGTTTACTCCATATACTATTGTTTTTAAGTTGTCTCCTGCTGGTGCTGAAATAATTACTTTTTTTGCTCCTGCATTTATATGAGCCATAGATTTTTCTTTTGATGTAAAGAAACCAGTACATTCAAATACTACATCTATATCTAATTCTTTCCATGGTAAATTACTTGGGTCTGCTTCTTTGAATATTTTTATTTCTTTTCCATCTACTATAATACTGTCTTCTGTTGATTTTATATCGTGTCCTTCGTACCTTTTTTGTGCTGTATCGTATTTTAATAGGTGAGCTAACATTTCTGGACTTGTTAAGTCGTTAATTGCTGTTATCTCATATGATTCACTTCCAAACATTTGTCTAAATGCTAGTCTTCCAATTCTACCGAATCCATTAATTGCTATTTTAATCATTGTATTCCTTCTTTCTATGTGTCGAATCCACTTTTTCCAATGAATTCTCTTAATACTGAATCTCTTGGTATATCATCACTAGGGATTGTTAAAAAGTTTCTTAATAAGTTTATTAGTCTTATTGCTTCAGGGTACATTTCGTCTTTTTCATTTACTGAGAATAATAGAGGCTCTACATATGTTTTTAAAACTCCTATTTCATAAACAAGTGCTGAATTAATTATTGCGTCTATATCACTTTGAAATGGGAATATATTTTTCATTTCTCCTTCATGTATTCTTCTCCACATTTTTAATGTATCTGAAGTGCTTTTACCTCTTGTTTTGCTATCTCTTATTATTCTTCTCAGTTTTCTAGTATCACTTGTATGTACATAATTATGATTATCTATATTAATTTGTGTGTATGGGCATATAAATACTTTAAATTTATTTTTTCTTTTTATTGATGATGTAAGTTTATCATTTAGACCATGCAAACCTTCTATTATTAGTATGTCATTTTTTTCTAATTGTAAATATCTTTTTTTGTATTCTTTTTTTCCTAATACAAAGTTATATTCTGGCATTAATACTTTTTCTCCTGCTAGAAGTTTTACTAAGTGTTTGTTGAATAGTTCTAAGTCTAATGCTTCTATTGATTCAAAATCATATTCTCCATTTTCATCTTTTGGTGTTTCATCTAATTCTTTGAAGTAATCATCTATTGATATATAGTTTGTTTTGAATCCCTTACTTTGAAGGTATATTCCTAGTTTTTTTGCGGTTGTTGTTTTTCCACTTGATGATGGTCCTGCAAGTAAAACCAGTTTTATATTCTCTTTATTTTCATAAATTTGATGTGCGATTATCGCTAATTGTTGTTCATAGTGTGTTTCTGCTAGTCTTATTACATCATTGTATTTTCCAAGTGACACTATTTTATTTAGGTCTGAGGCATTTGATATTCCAACTGTTCTTGCCCATGCTGTATAGTTATAGAATGTATTATGTACCATTGGTTTATGTATATAATTCAATGTTGTTTCTGGGTTTGATGTTGTTGGATAGCTTAGTACAAATCCATTATTTTTTATATAAGTTAGTTTGAAGTTGCTTAAATCATTTGTACTTTGTGCTAGTTCACTGAAAAAATAATCGTATACGTCATCTAGTCTATATAAGTTTACAAAACTGTTGCTTATGTATTTCAACATATTCACTTTGTCTAGACGTTTTTTTCTTTTAAAGAATTCTATTGCGTCCATTCTTGATACACTTACTTTTGTATATTTTAGGTCTAGATTAATTATTTCTTTCATTTTTTCTTCTATTTTTTTTAGTATTGGTTTTTCTATTGCAGATCCTGTTACTTCGCAATATACGCCATTATCTAGTGAATTTTCAATTTGGATATCTGTTTCATATCCTAATACTTTTTTTGTTTCTAGAATTAATAAGAATTGAAGGCTATGGGCATTTACTCTTTGTCCTTCTTCACTACTTCTATCTAGGAAATCAATGTCACAATTTGATTCTACTTCGTGTGTTAGTTCTGTTAAATGATTATTTATTTTTCCTATTAATATTGGGTAGTTATAGTATTTTTTAAAGCTGTCACTTATTTCTTCTAGTGTTGTTCCTTGTAAAAATTCTTTTGTTTCAATTCCTCTAAAATTCACTTTTATTAATCTTGCCATTTTATCCCTCTTATTCTATATATTATTCTACCAAAAAAGTAGATATTTGTCACATTATTTTATGAATATTTTTAATAATTATTCTTATTATATTATTAGAGAGGATGATTTTATGTTAATTCCTACTGTTATTGAAAGAAGTAATAATAGTGAACGTGCTTATGATATTTATTCTAGACTACTTAAGGATAGAATCATTATTTTAAGTGGTGAGATCGATGATAATTTATCTAATATTATCGTTGCGCAGTTATTATATTTAGATTCTATTAATCATGAAGATATAAATCTTTATATAAACTCTCCTGGTGGTTCTATTACTGCTGGAATGGCAATTTACGATACTATGAATTTTATTAAGAGTGATGTTTCTACAATTTGTATTGGTATGGCTGCTAGTATGGGTGCTTTTCTTTTATCTAGTGGATGTATTGGTAAAAGATATTGTTTACCTAATAGTGAGGTTATGATTCATCAACCTTTAGGTGGTGCTCAAGGTCAGGCTACTGAAATTAAGATTGCTGCTGAAAGAATTTTAAAGTTAAAGTCAAAACTTAATAAGATTCTATCTAATAATACTGGTAAAGATTTGGATATCATTGAACGTGATACTGAAAGGGATTATTTTTTAGATAGTGATGAGGCTTTGGATTATGGTTTAGTTGATAAGATTTTATAGAAAAAAAATATGGTTTTTCCATATTTTTATTTTGTTTCATTATAATATTGTTTTCCAAGTTCGACTAATCTTTTTGTCATTTCGCCACCGACTGTTCCATTTAGTCTACTTGATGTATCTGCTCCTAGGTTTATTCCTAGTTCTCTAGCTATTTCATATTTTAAGTTTTCTAAGGCTTGTTTTGAACCTCTTACTATTAATTTGTTATTCATACTTCTCACCTCATTATTAGTTTTTACTTTTTTATTGTTTTTTTCATGTAAATTTTTACTAAAAAAAGACAGTTAATTAACTGTCCATTTCTATAATTACTTACTTTGGTAGTTTGATCCACCTAAATGTTGTTCTCCCATTTTAACTAATCTCTTAGTGATTTCTCCACCTACAGATCCGTTAGCTCTAGAAGTAGCATCTGGTCCAAGATTAACACCAAATTCGTTAGCTATTTCATATTTCATTCTTTCGATAGCTTGTTTTGAACCTGGAACTACAAATTTATTATTATCTTTGTTCATTGTGTTCACCTCCTGTACACTAATAGAATGTGCACATTTGGTTTTTTGATACATTTTTTTTTATGGTAATTTTTGTTATTTTTTTATAATAATTCGTCTCTTTCTTGTTTTTCTATTTTTATTGTTTCAATATTCTTTATGCATTCATTAATTAATTCTTCATAGTTAATTAGTTTTTCATATTCTATAGCTGTTTCTAATGATGGATTAATTATTGGATGTTTAGGAACAAATATAGTACAACAATCTTCATATGGTAATATACTTGTTTCATATGTATTAATTTTTTTTGATATTTCTATTATTTCTAATTTATCTAAACATGCGACTGGTCTTATTACTGGCATATTTGTTACGCTATTTATTACAACCATACTATTTAATGTTTGACTAGCTACTTGACCAATTGATTCTCCATTTATTATGATTTTACAGTTTTTTCTTTTTGCGAATCTTTCGGCTATTCTATACATCATTCTTCTCATTATGGTTATATTATAATTACCAGGAATATTTTTGTATATTTCTTCTTGTATTTTAGTAAATGGTACTATATGTACTTTTATTGTTCCTGAATAATCATTTAATATTTCAGCTAATTTTAAAACTTTGTTTTTTGCGTTTAAACTTGTATGTGGTGGAGATTCAAAATATAGGCATTCTATATTTACTCCTCTTTTTAAGGCTAAGTATCCAGCTACTGGTGAGTCAATTCCGCCTGATAACATTAATAATCCTTTTCCTTGAATTCCAACTGGATATCCGCCTAGTCCTTCAAATTCTTTATTATATATAAATGTTCCTTCTTGTCTTATTTCTATTTCTAGATTTAATTCAGGATTATGAACATCTACTTTGCATTCAAAGTTTTTTAATACTAATCCACCTATTATATTATTGAATTCCATTGATGTATATTTAAATGTTTTATCACTTCTTTTTGTTGATATTTTAAATGTTTTGAATTCTTTATCTTTTAATATTTCTAATACTTTGTTTTTTATGTCATCTTCATTAGTATTAACTTTATCACATATAACTATACTGTGTATTCCAAAGATTTTTTTTAAATTTTTTAAAATATCTTCTTCATTTTTTTCATCATAAGTTATATACATTCTTGACATTGTTTTAGTAATATTTGTATATAAGTTATTTATTTTATTTTTTATATTTGCTTCTAGTGTTTTTATAAATGTTTTTCTATTGTCTTTTTTTGTTGTCAGTTCTCCATATTTTATTAGTATTAGTTTTTCCATAGTTTCACCTCTTTGACACATAAGATTATACACAAAAAAGTAATATTTTTCAATTACTTTTTTTATAGTAAATTTTATTATTTTTATAGATTTAAGTTTTTAATGTTATAAAAAAAGTTATAAAAACTCATTTATTTCTATAACTTTCTATACTTTTTAATTTGGATTTAAACTTTCACCTGCTACATACATACCTGCTATTGCATTTTGTTTTATTTCTTGTGTAGAAAGTGCTCTATTATATACTGCTGCTGTATATATTTTTCCTTTAAATCTTTCCGCTGTTACAGTGTTTCCTGATGGATTTCCTCCTAATGCCATAATGGTATTACTGTATGTATTTCTAACTGTGGTATGTGCTGGTATTCTTTCACTATCTAATTTTCCATTTATATATAATCTTATTTTAGAGCCGTCATATGTCATACATATATGGTATTTTTTTCCAAGTTCAAGTGTTGCATTAGAACCCAAATCATTATAACTCATACCTGTTCCATCGGCTTTTAATGTTCCGAATAAGGCTCCTATTTTTCTATTTGCTCCTACGTATAATCCTACTCCTCCACCTTCTAGATTTCCTATGAAATATCCAATTCCAGGAGGATTAGAATCTATCGATATTGTTGCTTCAACTGTTTGTTGCGAGTAATCCATTCTTCCTAAATTTACAAATGAATTTGTTCCATTAAATTCCAAATAATTTGTCCCCCATGTTGCATTATTAACTGTACCATTAGTTCCTGTTAGTGCTGTCCAAGTAGTTCCTGATCCATGATTAGATGCATCTAATACCGTTGCTGCTCCATTTGTTACAAAGATTGGTTTTAGTGTTGCAATTTCATTTGAACCTGATGTTGTTTTTATTACTTGCGTTCCAGATGGTATATTATTAGGTGTTTTGCTTATAGATTGTCCAGTTGCACCTGTAATTTTTCCATCATAGAAATTGAATGTAGCTGATGTTGTTGCTGATACTCCATAGGTTCCGCCTGTTATTGAAGGTATTGTTTGTGAAGGTGTACCTCCTTCATTTGTACCTATTGTTACTGTTCCACTATTCACTATTATAGCCGCATTACTGCCTGTTGTATTTACTGTTCCGCCTTGGACTTCTATTGAACCAGTACTAGTATTAAATAATCCATATCCTCCGTTTGATTTTACTGTACCATTTTTTACTATTATTTTTCCAGTTGAGGCATTTGTTCCAACTGTGACTGCTGATTTATTTTCAACTGTTGCGTTTCCGTCAATTGTTAATGTACCTGAACCACCATTATATATAACATTTGAGCCATTTCCTGCTTCACTTTGAACTACTGCAGTTCCAGTTATTAAACCGTTTCCGTTTGCTGTTTGGAATGTTGCTCCTCCTACCCATTGATTAGTTACAGGATTAATTTTTTTTGTGATTGTTCCGCCTGAAATAGTTGCATTTCCAGAACCTGTACAAATTATTCCACAACCGCTATATGCATCTATTGTTCCATTTGTCATAACTATGTTACCTGATGATTCAATAACATGGGCTCCCGTACTCGATAAATTACCTCCTGTTATATATATCGTTGTATTGGTAATAGGGTTATATATTGCACAACTATTACTTGATAGCGTTCCTCCTGTTATTTTTATAACTGGATTATCTGTTGAATTACCATTTGTTGAATTATTATACATTGCCGAGTGCAGATTTGATTTAATGTTACCATTATTTATTTCTACTTTACCTGCGTTATTATATATTCCATAGCCTTCTACATTTATATTTCCGTTTGTAAATTTTAAATTACCAGATAATATAAATATTCCTGAGTTTCCAGAGTGTGCATTGGTTATTTCTCCACCATTTATTGTTACATTTCCAGCTATAAATATTGCATTCGCGCTTGAACTTCCAGCAACTTCTATTTTTCCTGAATTTAATATAAAATTACCTGTATTATATATTATATTCCCATAATTTGTTATTGTAGAGGTTGTTATTTTTCCATTTGATGCAGTATCTTTGATTTCAAGTGTTCCTGTGTTTTCTATTACTTTTCCACCACTATCATTTGCCACATAATCTATAGTTTTTCCATTTAAGTCTAGAACTACTGGCTTATCTTGTGTTCCTTGAGTATTTGTTGCTGGTGTAATTTCTTTTACATCTTTTAATACTTTTATTGTTTCTCCTGTTTTTGCATTACCAAATGCATCATTTAATGTTTCAAAAAATATTCCTGATTTTGTGTTTTGATATGGTAAGTCCTGAGCACTTATTGAAACTGTTTGATTTAGTTTATCTTTTACGTCTTTTTTTATTTTATCTAATACTGTTTTTCTTGTTGCTAGGTTTGCTAATACTAGTAGCATTATCATTAAAAATAGTACTATTAACATATATATTATACTTGTTAATGCGAATCCTTTATTGTTCAATTTCATATTTCCTAGCCTCCAAAATAATTATAACAAAAAAAACTTCTATTGTAAATGAAGTTTTTTGCCTGTTGATAGGTATTTTTCTACTATTTTTTCTTCTGATAGTTTTTTGGATATTATATCTAAAAATTCATCTTTTTCTATTTCTGAGAATATTATATTTTCTTGTATGTAGTTTTCATATTTATTTTCATTTATTCCTATATAATATTTAATACTTTCTGATAGTTTTTCTATTAGTATTATGTTATTTTCTAATGTTTTTATATATGTTACTTCATTGTTTTTTTCTTCTATATGTTTTATTATTTCCTTATCTTCTTGAAATACTGATATTTGTTTATTAGTTTTATTTTTATATTCTGATATATATTCTTTATTTATTTTAAATATTTGGTATTGTTCTTTATAATTTTTATCTTTATAAATATATTTTATATGATTTTTTTCTTTTTCTAATATTAGTATTTGATTATCATTTTTAATTATTATTCTTTTTTTTATTTTAATTTTTCCATTATTTTCTAATATATTTTTAATATGTTCACTCAGTCTATTTTTCATTCTAACGTCTATTATTTTTTTGTTTATGTAATACATAACTATATTCATTTGATCACCACTTAATTATATGAGTGTTTAAAATATTTTTTTCAAAAATACAAAACTTAATAATTTGTAATATTTAACATGCAGATATTTGGTGATTTCCTGTGTTTTTACCTATTATCTGTTATATATATAATACAGATTTTGAAAAACCTTCATTTGACCTTGTTTTTTTGTTTTGTTATATTTTTTTCATAGAATTTATTGGCCAATTTTTCTATAAGAAAGAAGGTTATACATGAATGAATTAATTAATCCAACAAAGGGGAATATGAAAGAGTTGGTATGAAAAAAATATTTCCTTTAAAACCTGGATATGTTGTTGAAGGTACAAATGATAAAGTATTTAAAAATCTTGCGAATGATATCCATACTAGAAGATATTTAGCTAAATTAATTAGTCTAGCTACTGATATTGATTATGATTATTTAATTAAAAATATGAAGTTATCTAGTAATAATACTCAGGAAGGTAATGTATATGAACATTTTAATGAACAAGATGTGATTGTAACTCTACATGATATGAAAATAGATATTGAAATGAGTATTGATAATAAAAGAGAAAATATTATTAAAAATCAGACTACTGCATTTAAGTTAGCTGGTAATGTATATAAATCTGGAGAAGAATATAATAAAAATTATATATTTTATCAAATATGTATAGAAAACTATGATTTATATCATAATGATCTACTTGTTACAGAAGTAAATTTGGTTGATATTTCAAGTGGTAATTACGAAATAGTTAATAAAAATTATAAAGAGTTCCATGTTAACTTGAAAAATTTATCAGATGAATGTTATAATAATCTCAGTGAAAGGGATAGATATTTTAAATTATTAACTTTGAATAAAATAGATGATTTAAAAGTATTATCTAAAGGTGATGAAATAATGGAAGAAGCTACAAATAAAATAGTTAGTTTGAGTAATGATTCTGAATTTATTAGTCAACTTGAGAGACAACAAATAGAAGAATACGCAAGAGGGGTTGCTTTGGAAGAAGCAAAATTAGAAGCAAAAGAAGAAGGACGATATGAGGGTGAAAAATCAAAACAAATTGAAATAGTTAGAAAAATGTTAGAAAAAGGTTCTGAAACTAATTTTATTTCTGAATGTACTGGTTTATCTATTGAAGAAATTAATAAGTTAAAATAAAAATAATGGGTTTTTAATTCCCATTATTTTTCATATAGTTTTAATAATTTATCATAGATAGTATTATCTATTCTATTTAATGCATTAATACTAATTTCTAATGATTTTTTATAATCTCCTTTATAGAATAATGTTTCAGCGAACAATAAATTTTTATCTAGTTCTTCTTCTTCGCTTCTATATCTATTTCCATATACTATTGCCATTTCAGCAAACATAGCTGTTTTCATCATTTCTTTTGTTTCACCAAATAGTTTAAATACTAAGTCTCTAGCTGTATCTACTCTTGTATTTAATGTTTCTATGTCTATTGGTTTTTTATCAAGTTCTACAATTATTTCTTTTATTGCTTGTTGTGCTTCATTTAGTTCCACATAATATTTTTTTGGAATTATAGGCAAATTATAATCTCTAATTTGTGATTTTGCTTCTTTTAAAATTACTTTCATTTCTTCTAGTTGCTCTCTAGCTCTTTGTTCATCATCATGCATATCACCTATTGTATTAAGTGTTGTATCTAATTTTTCTTCTAAGTTTACAAGTTTAATAAATAGGTTTTCAATTTCTCTTGTAAGTTTTGAATATGCGAATGCATTATTGCCTGTATGATCAATTAATACTTTATAATCTGTATTTAATTTTTCTAATTCATCTTTTATATCATTTAGATTTTTAATATCTTCTTCTGATAAATTATATAGATTTTTTAAGTTATCCATTTGACTGAATATTTCATTTACTAATTTATTTGTTTTATTTAATTTTTCTTGGAATTTCTTATTTGAATCCTCATAACTTGTTTTATCTATTTTTTCTTTTTCAAAGTCATCAAATACTGTATCAAAGTATTCCATCAATACTTTTAGTTCAAATAGTCCATCTTCTAGATTTAATACCCTAGTTCTATCCATTACATCAATTATTTTTTTATTTGCTTCTTCAATATTATATTCTACATTTAGATAATCTAGTGGATAACCTTTTTTCTCCATTTCTTCATATGTTTTTTCTACTTCTTTTATTTTCTTAGGAAGTATATTTGTTGCCATTATTACTATTACTGGTACTTCTTCTAGTATTACTTCCATGTGTTCTAACATTTCATCTATTGCTTTTATTATGTTAGTAACTTCCATGTAATCGTTATTTTCCATTGCTTTTTCGAAGTCTTCGAATCTCTTACTTATATTTTCAAATTGTAGATCAACTGATTTTGCGATTTCTCCAAATTCACCTTTTGATTCAACATATTTTTGAAATAATGTTCTATATTTTGCTTTTAGTTTTGTTATTATCCCTCTATTTTTTTCTTCTGATGTTGTTATTTGTTTAATTTCATTTAATAAAAATTGAGAACTTGTCCTTACTTTATATATTTCCATTTCTAGTTTTGCGATTTTTAACATTGTATTTTTATAATCTGATTGTTTCATTGAGTATTCCGCATCTAATAATAAATCGCTGATTTTTGGTATTTGATTTTCTTTTATATCTTCTAATCTTGTTTTCCAGCCACTATACATTACTTCTAATTTATCATTTTTTAAATATGATTCTATTTTTGATAGTTCTGGTGTTATTGGGGATGAGTCAATTTCATTTTTTTGAATTTCTAATTGTTCAAGTTCTTTTTTTATTTTTTTATTTTTAAAACTTTGCATTATATTTAACACTACAATAATACTTATTCCAGCTAATACATACATACTAATTAGAAATAATGTCACATTCATGTAAACACCTCTTTATTCTATACTATTACCATTTTATCATACTTTTATAATTTTTTGAAATATTTTTGTATTTTTTTCACGATTATTGTCTTTTTTATTAGTTATATATTGACAATTCTTTGTTTTCATAATATAATTATTCGCAGTGATTAGGCAGCGCTAATAAGGAATTGCAATGTGTTTATTACCTATAGGGGTAATATTTACCTAGCTGCAAGGCGGATATATTTTAAATAATACACCCTGCAATTTTGTTATTGGCCACTATTCATTTAGGAAAGGTGGAGAATTTATGTCAAGATATACTGGTCCAAGTAATAGAAAATCTCGTCGTTTAGGTTTTTCTACTCTTGAAAACGGTAAAGATTTAAAGAGACCTTTTGCTCCTGGTATGCATGGACAAAAGCGTGCTAAAAAGTTATCTAACTATGGTGAACAATTACAAGAAAAGCAAAAAGTTAGATTTATGTATGGTTTAAGTGAAAAACAATTTAGAAGTATCTTTAATGATGCTGGTAAATTAAAAGGTGTTCATGGTGAAGACTTCTTAAAATTACTAGAAAGTCGTTTAGATAACCTAGTTTATAGAATTGGATTTGCTACTACTCGTCGTGGTGCAAGACAATTAGTTAACCATGGTCATATTACTGTAAATGGTAAAAAAGTTAACATTCCATCTTACAGATGTAAGCCAAGCGATGTTATTTCACTTAAAGATACAGATAAAGAATTAGCAATCGTTAAATCTTCATTAGAAGCATTACATAACCGTGTTGAATTCATTTCATACGATGAAGCTAAAATGGCTGGTACTTTCGTAAGATTACCAGAAAGAAGCGAATTAAATGCTGATATTAATGAATCATTAATCGTTGAATTCTATAACAGATAATATTTTATCTGTTTTTTTTGTATTTAAAAAGCTTAAGTATTTAACTTAAGCTTCATATTTTCCTAAATAATATTTTTTCTTTCCACGTCTTACAACAACAAATTTATTTTCTATTGCTGATTCTTTATTTATTATCATATTTTCATCTTGAACTTTTTCACCATTTAATGTTATTGATCCAGCATTTAAAAATTCTCTTGCTTCTCTTCTACTTTGACAGATACCATTATTTACTAACATGTCTATTAAAGATACATTATCTGTTATATTAAAACTTGGAACATCTTTAAATCCTGCTTCTATTTCTTTTGCGTTTAATTCTTTTATGTTTCCGCTAAATAGTGCTTTTGAAATTTTAATTGCTTTATTGTATTCTTCTTCTCCGTGGATAAATGTGATTATTTCTTTTGCTAATGTTTTATGTGCTAGTCTTTCTTCTGGGTGTTCTTTATGTTCTCTTTCAATATTTTCTATTTCTTCTTTTGATAGGAATGTAAATATTTTTAAATAGTCTATTACCATTTCATCTTCTACATTTACTAAGTATTGATATAGTTCGTATGAAGATGTTTTATTTTTATCTAACCATAGTGCATTTCCTTCTGATTTACCGAATTTTTTTCCATCTTTTGTTGTTACTAATGGCATTGTGAAGGCATATACTTCATCACCAGTTTTTTTTCTGATTAAGTCTACTCCAGCAGTAATATTTCCCCATTGATCTGATCCTGCAACTTGCAAGTTTACTCCTCTTGTTTCGTGTAAATGTAAGAAGTCTAGTGATTGTAATATCATATATGAAAATTCTGTAAATGTTATTCCCGAATCTAATCTTCTTCTTATTATATCTTTATCTAACATGTAATTAATATTAAAGTATTTTCCGTAGTCTCTTAAAAAGTCTATTGTATTTATGTCTTTTATCCAATCGTAGTTATTTACTACTTCAAATCCAAATATTCTTTCTGCTTGTTCTTTTAAGCATTCAAAGTTATGAGCTACTTCTTCTTTAGTAATCATTGCTCTTTCTGTTGTTGGTCTTGGGTCACCTATTTGTCCTGTTGCTCCTCCAACTAATAGTATTGGATTATGTCCAGCGTCTTTTAATCTTTTTGATATAAGGAATGATGATAGGTGTCCTATGTGCATTGAGTCTGCAGTGGGATCTGTTCCAATATAGAATGTCATTCCTCCATTATTTAATTTTTCTTCTAGTTCTGGGCTTGTTACATCTTTTATTAGTCCTCTCCATTTTAATTCATCATATAGTTTCATATTTATTCTCCTTTGCATTTGCAGTCATGGTCACATTTGTGGTCATGATCATGACAATCACAATCATGTTCACAATTACAGTTTTTCATTATTTCTACTCCACTACTTGTTCCTAATCGTGTAGCTCCAGCATTAATGAATTTAATTGCGTCATCACTCGTTTTAATTCCACCACTTGCTTTTATTTCTAGTACTTCGCTTTTGTGTTTATTTATTAGTTCTACATCTTCTAATTGTGCTCCTTTTGTTCCGAAGCCTGTTGATGTTTTAATAAAGTTTACGAATGTTTCATTACATATTTCAGTCATTTTTATAATTTCATCACTCGTTAAGTAACATGTTTCTATTATTACTTTTAATGTATGTCCATCTATTGCGTCTCTAATGTCTTCTATTTCCTTTTTTACATAGTCATAGTCTTTGTCTTTTAATGCAGCTATATTTATAACCATATCTATTTCGTCTGCCCCATCTTCTATAGCTGTTATGGCTTCATATTCTTTTACTGCAGTAATATTTTGTCCTAATGGAAATCCTATTACTGTACATACTCCTACATTTGAGCCTTTTAGTTCTTCTTTTGCGTAGCTTACATAGTATGGATTTACACATACTGTTTCGAAATGATTATTACGTGCTTCTTCACATAGTTTTTTAATATCTTCATGAGTTGCGAATGCTTTCAAGTTTGTGTGATCAATATATTTATTTATTTCCATAATTACCTCCTATAATATATTTTTTAAATCACTTAGTTTTTCTATTTCTTTAAAACTATTTTTATTTTCTTTATGTTTTGGATTCATAAATATTGGTTCAATGCCTGTGTTATAGGCTCCCATTACATCAAGTGTATAGCTATCACCTATCATTATACATTCTTTTACTGGTGTTTCACCTGCTGCTGTTAAGAAAGCTTCTTTTTGTGGTTTTATATAATCTTCTCCACCAAATATTTCTTTAAAGTATTTATCAATTTTAGCGTTTTTTAATCTATTTGTTTGTGGCTCTTTAAACCAATTTGTTAATACTACTAATTCATATTTTTTTGATAGATATTCTAGTGTATCTATTACTTCTTCATTTGGTTCACTCATGTATCCTATTTTTTCTAAGAAATCATTCATGAAGTCCATGCTTAATTTTTCTTTTATATTATTATTTATATGGTCTAACATATTTTGTTTATCATATTTATCATAATAGTCTTCATAATTATCTATAAAATCGTTTACATAATTTGGTTCTTCATTTATATTATATTTTTTTAATGTTTCTTTAAGTGCATTTAGATATTCATCTTTCCACATTATTAGTGTATTATCTAAATCAAATATTAGTTTTTTTATCATATTACCTCCTTTTAAATAAAAAAACACCATAAATGTAAGGACGATATGATCGTGGTACCACCTTACTTCCATAGTGTTGTATGCTCTTATGTCTTAACGCGACTTTTCGTTTTAGCTCCAAATATGTATTTTATTATATAATCTTGATTAGTTTTCATCTACCACTAATTTTCTTATTACCAATTATATAACTAAGGTATTCTTCCTCACTAAATATGTATATACTATATCATAAAATATATTATAATTCAATTATTTATTTAAGTCTTCTATTATTTTTTCAATGTTTTGACCATATTCAATTGATTCATCATATATAAATTCTAGTTCTGGCATATGTCTTATGTCAATTCTTTCACATAGTTTTTTTCTAATAAATCCACTTGCTTGATTAAGTGCTTGTAATGTTTCTTTTTTATATTCTTCATTTAATACTGTGAAATATACTTTTGCGAAGCTTAAATCATTTGTTACTTTTACATCTGTTATTGTTACAAATTTTATATTTGGATTCTTTACTTCAGTTTGTAATAAATAGCTTATTTCTTTTACCATATTACTATTTATTCTTTCTATTTTAACGCTCATATTATCCACCTCACATTAAGTATATCAAAAATATTTAGAGTTGTAAATTCATTAATTTTTATTCTGCATTTTTTACTGGTATTCCTAAGTGTTCATATGCTTTTTTAGTTACTATTCTTCCACGTGATGTTCTTTTTAATAGTCCTTGTTGTAATAGGTATGGCTCGTATACTTCTTCTATTGTTGTTACTTCTTCTCCAATTGATGATGATAGTGCTTCTATTCCAACTGGTCCTCCATTGAATTTATCTATTATTGATCTTAGTAGGTTATAGTCTGTTTGGTCTAATCCTAATGAATCTACTTTTAATTTATCTAGTGCCATTTTTGTGATATCTAAGTCTATTTTTCCGTCTCCTAGTACTAGTGCGAAGTCTCTAACGCGCCTAAATAGTCTATTTGCAATTCTTGGTGTTCCTCTACTACGCCTAGCTAATTCATGTGCTGCTTCTTCTGTTATAGGGCAATCTAATACATTACTTGTTCTATTTACTATTTGTGTTAATTCATCTTCTGTATAGAAGTTTAGTTTTGATATTATTCCAAATCTATCTCTTAGTGGTCCTGTTAGGTCTCCAGCTCTTGTTGTTGCGCCTACTAGTGTGAATGGTGGAAGGTCTATTTTAATATTTCTACTTGATGATTCTGTTCCTACTATTATATCTAGTGTGAAGTCTTCCATTGCTGAATAAAGTATTTCTTCTATGAATTTTGGGATTCTATGTATTTCATCAATAAATAATACATCTCCTGGTTCTAGGCTTGATAATACTGCAGCTAGGTCTCCACTTTTTTCTATTGCTGGTCCACTTGTTGTTTTAATATTTGTTCCAAGTTCGTTTGCGATTATAAATGATAGTGTTGTTTTCCCTAATCCTGGAGGCCCATATAATAATACATGGTCAAGTGCTTCATCTCTCATTTTTGCTGCTTTTATAAATATATTTAAATTTTCTTTTATTTCTGTTTGTCCAACATATTCATCTATTGATGTTGGTCTTATTGCTTGTTCAAATGATTCTTCTTTATCTACTATATTTAGTTTTTCTTGCATTTGTTACCTCCTATTTTAGTAATAGTTTTAATGCTTCTTTTACTTGCTCTTCTAACGCATTTCCTTTGTTAATATGTGGTAATACTTTATTGATATCATTTGATTTATATCCTAAAGCTTTTAATGTTTCTACTAATTCTGTATTATCAATATTTTCTGTTAAGTCTATATTTGCATCTAATTTTCCTTTTAAATCTAGTATTATTTGTTTTGCGACTTTTTCTCCTATTTTAGGGAATTTTTTTAGATATAAAATATTTTCTCTTTGTATCGCGTCTACTATTCCTTCTATTGAACCAGTGGCTAATATTGGTAATGCCATTTTACATCCTAATCCTTTTACATTTATTAGTTTTAAAAATAATTCTTTTTCTTGTTTTTCTTTAAATCCGTATAATGTTATTTCATCTTCTCTGACATTTTGATATACGTATATTCTATAGTGTGTTCCTACATTAAATGTATATGGATTTCCTGTATATATTTGGTATCCTATACCATTATTGTC
>Ga0256404_1004698_pt1 | contig 25330 bp, 25 predicted proteins | sample RumenRJG_01DNA_FD_185990 | JGI IMG/M metagenome (GOLD analysis project Ga0256404, IMG submission 185990) | Bovine rumen microbial communities from Lethbridge, Alberta, Canada - RJG_01 | ecosystem: Host-associated > Mammals > Digestive system > Stomach > Rumen | place: Canada: Alberta | collected...
GGTGGCTTGTTTTTTGAATATTTTCTGACATTCAGGAGTCCTGAATGGCGGCAGAGCAAGGCGGCACAGCCTGTTCCCTGACTCTGCCGCCGGAGAACATACCTGCAGGAGCCGTGAAAATGAAAATTTTTGAGCGGAGTCACTGGCGAGGATTTTTCCGCCTGTCCCGTCACGCGTCATCCGGCAGGCCCCGGCAAAGCGGCTCAGGCAGGGGCCGGTAAGCCAGGGAAGTTTTTTCTTTCCTCACCTCACGCCCCGTGAGGCCCTGCCCTGGACAGCAGGAATTTTTTCAGGAAGCGGCGGATTTGCTCAAAACATGAACAGCAGGCGGATATAAGATAAAATAAACCCGGCTGGTCCGAGCGGCAGGCCAGCCGGGTGTAAAGCATTGCTTTTTCCAATTTCTGTTAATTTAGACAACCCGCGGAAGAAAAAGTTCAATATTTTTGAAAAAATTTTCCGGAAAAAAAATTAAATAAAAAAATGACGCTCTCCCCCTCAGACGATATGCGAGAAAGATCCTCACTCATCAGGGCTGCGGCGGCGCTTGCCGCCTCTGCCTTCCTCACCTTTGCGCAGGCCTCGGCAGCCGAGCAGTTCGACGCGCTCTGGGATCTCCCGGAGAACGAGCAGTTCCTCGCGGACTTCATGCTTGCCTACCCGGAGGCACAGCTCACCGGAATGAACACCTGCGCGGGAGGCCCGGGCTTCAGCCCCGACTACCGCACGAGCCTCGTCTTCGCCGCGAACGGGCACCTTGCCTACAAGTCGGTGATGCTCTTCTCGAAGAAGGACGGGAAGCCCGTTCCCTTCCGGCCTGACGCGATGCTGAAGTCCTTCGAGAAATACGAGACCGGAGAGAAGGACACCTCAAGGATTTTCTACCGCTTCCCGAACAGGCTCACCGGAGTCTACGACTACGCGAGGACCGGGAACAACGGCGTCATCATCCCCATACTCTATGTCGGTACCAACGAGGCCCTCGGGCGCTGCCAGATGTTCGTGCCGGGGAAAGGCAGGGGCTTCACCGATGACGCGCCTCCCGGGAAACAGGAAAGCGCCGCGGCGGAGTGAGAGCAGCTCTCACGGCCGGTACCGTGAAGCGCCATTCCGCGTGGGGCAGCAGGAGCCTTCAGTAAGCCTCTCCCGCGGGATCCGGCCCGAAGCGGTTCGGTCCCGGAGTCCCGCTGATGACGCCTGAGATCAGGTACCCGAAAGGCCCGGTGAAAAGGTATACGAGGACAGCGATGGCGGCGCTGCAGTTGATGTCGTGCATGCGCCTGATGAGAATTGTGAGGGCTGACAGAGCGGCAGCCGCAGCGCCCAGAGCCCTGATGGCGCCAGGCACAGCCCCGGTGTCAGCAGACGAGTAGAGAAGGCCCTCTATGAGGGCGGACACGGCGAGGACCGCGAACAGGAGGAAAAAGAGCCAGGCCTGCCTCCGCCAGAACTCCCTCTTCCCCATTCTCCCTTTCACGGCAAACCAGCCGATGGGCGAGAGCAGGCTGTACGGCCTTGCCGGGACATCCCTGGAGTCAGTCCCGCCCGTGAACGGACTGACGTCCGTCTCTTCCGCGGGCGTGCCGCAAACCGGGCAGTAGACTGCCCCGAACGGCACTTCCGCGCCGCAGTTTCTGCAGATCATTTTCCCTCCCTAAGAGGCGCCTGCTTCAAATCATCCCGGAGCCGCACCCTTCAGGCCTCGAATGTGCCTGACAGCGGATCCGGGCCGAACCGGTTCCTGCCATGCGTCCCCGGGACGCTTCCGAAAACCGCGAGCATGCCGATGTTGTAGAGCCATACTGCCGCGTCGCTGCCGAACAGCCCTGCCGTGAACCCTCCGGCAAGCATTACGAGCAGGAACCACCAGCCTGACACGCCGAGATCATGGAGGCGCCTCACGTGGATGCAGATATTCGAGATGTACGCCGGTATGAGCGTGAGGTACAGGGCAGCCACGTTCCATCCGGCAAAGCCCCAGGCGAGACCGATGACAAAGGTTGCGGCGAACATGGTGAGCTCCCTCTGCCAGTACTCCTTCCTCGCCATGCGCCCCTTAACGGCAAACCAGCCGGCAAACTCGAAAAGGCCGTACTGCCTGACGGCCGGATCAGGCGGCCACGCGTACCGGAATCCGGAGGGTCCGCCTGACGGTACGTCAACGCGGGTGCCGCATTTCGGGCAGAAAAGAGAGTCATCCGGGATCGGCGAGCCGCATTTTCTGCAGAACATTTTTCCTCCATGGCAGGACCTGCCTCATTCTGTCAGCAGCAGAATGATGTTACCCGTTATCGGAAGGAGCGTTGTTGATCTCTGTCGAATTAGCAAAGAGAGCCGGCGGCCGCGTACTCAGCATTCCTGCATGGCAGGAATAACTCTCCGGAATGACGGATGTCACCGCATCATGGAACAAAAAGAGCCCGGCATGATCCGGGGGCTCCCCCGGTCTCATGCGCAGGCACCTGATCCTGCGGCATCATGCGCCGCAGGGATTATTGCGAGGCCCTACGCGTGCGCCTGCACATGTGCATTCCCGCCCTGCGTCCTGTCAGCGGCCATAAGGTACCACTTCACCGCCTCGGCGTAGTCGCGCTCGACGCACTTGCCTCTGCGGTACATGTCGCCGCCCGGTACTGCGCAGCGGCGTCGCCGCGCTCCGCGGCTCCCTTGTAGAGCCTCATCGCCTCGCTGTAGTCCTGCGGGACGCCCTGGCCGCGCTCATACATGAACCCGAGCCAGTTCTGGGCATAGAGGTTACCCTGCTCCGCGGCCTCGCGGTACCACCTTGCGGCCTCACGGTAGTCCTGGGAGACCCCGCGCCCTGAGTAGTACATCATGGCGAGATGGTTCTGCGCCGGGGCGAAGCCCTGCTCGGCGGCCTTCAGGTACCACTTCGCGGCCTCCGCGTAGTCGCGCTCCACGCCGCGCCCGGTCTCGTACATGTAGCCGAGGTTGGTCTGCGACCTCGAGAAGCCGTGATCCGCAGCCTTCCTGTACCACCTGGCGGCCTCGGCGTAATCCTGGCCGACCCCGCGGCCGTTCTCGTACATGTAGCCGAGGTTGTTCTCCGCGTCAGCGTGGCCCTGGGCAGCAGCCCTCCGGTACCACTTCACCGCCTCGGCGAAGTCGCGGTCAACCCCGCGGCCGTAATAGAGCATCTCGGCAAGGCTGTACTGCGCGGCGGCGAAGCCGTGCTCCGCGGAGCTCTGGTACCATTTCGCGGCCTCCTGGTAATTCCGGAGGGTTCCGTAGCCGTTCTCGGACATCAGCCCGAGGCGGTGCTCGGCGCGCGCGTTGCCCTTCTCCGCGGCATTCCGGTACCATCTGGCGGCCTCTTCATAGTCCTGGGGAACCCCGCGCCCGCTCTCGTACATGAAGCCGAGGTTCGACTCGGCGCAGGCAAAGCCCTGCGCTGCGGATTTGCGGTACCAGACGACAGCCTCCTCGCTGCTCTGCCTGATCCCGAGGCCGCAGTCGTACATGTAGCCGAGGTTGTTCTCTGCCCCGGCATCGCCCTGCTCCGCGGCCTTCCGGTACCACTTCAGGGCCTCTGAATAGCTCTTCGCGACGCCCCTCCCGGTCTGGTAAAGGTAGCCGAGGCTGTCCTGCGCCCCCGCGTGATCCTGAAGTGCCGCCTTCATGAACCATCTTGCGGCCTCCGCGTAGTCCGCGGGCCCGCCGTCGCCTGCCTCACACCTGAGGCCCAGCCGGTAGGCGCCCTCGGCATCGCCGTCAGCAGCCGCCCGGCTGTACCACTTGACCGCCTCGGCAAAGTCCTGCGTGACGCCTAGCCCGCCCTCATAAAGGCGCCCGAGGCTCCTCTCGGCGCGGGCTGAGCCGTGCGCCGCGGCCTTCTTGTAGAAACTCACCGCCGCGGCGAGATCCGTGACCGCGCCGAGCCCGTTCTCATACATAAAGCCGAGGCTGTACTCAGCACCGGCATTGCCCTTCTCAGCTGCGGCGCTGAACCACTTCAGCGCCTCCGCGTAATCCTGTTCGACGCCATCTCCGCGCTGATACCTGATGCCGAGCCTCTCTGCCGCCTCGGCATTGCCCTTCCTCGCGGCCCTGAGGTCTTCCTCTGCAGCCTTCACTGCGTCAATATAAGCCGCTGACTGCTCCTGTGAGGCGCCGTGCTCCTTCAGGTACATGCGGCCGAGCCTAACAAGCTCGGCGAGCTGCTGCTCCTGCAGGCTCTCCATACCGGATTTTCCCGTCATCTGCTGCAGCGTGTTATCTGTTCTCATAGCCGGAGTCCTCCTCTCTGGATCGGCAGTGCGGGCAAAAGTGCACATGTCCCGCACCTCAGACTGAACAAAGACCCGCCACGATTGCACCTGACTGCAGCAGTCCGTGACGGGCTCCCGGACAGAGACCGGGCCCCGGCGGCTCCGCCGCCCGCAGCCCGGTGACGCTGTCCTTTATTTTTTATTTTTGTTATCCGGTAATCAGTTATATCCAGTGAGCAGTGCCGCGCTTCCAATGATGCAGCAGACTGAAGAGTGCAACCTGCATGCCGGAAAATGTGATCCCGCTCACTGTCCGTATCGTAAAGAACCGCGGCCTCCGAGTAAACGACCCCCAAGTGTGTAAGGCCGGATCTGCGCCATGATGAATCATTCCGCCGCCAGGGACGCTCCTCCGCGGTGCATGGAAAAACTGAGACCGGACAGGGTTTTGCGGGGAAATGCGGAAGCTTTCTGACGGAGATAGAGGAGAGAAACCCGGGAAGGTAAAATTTCTGTGAAGAGGCCGGCCGCACGGGAGCAGAGCCGCCGGAGCGAAATGCTGCAGGAAATTTCACCAGCCATTTAGGAGAAAACGCAGGGGGTAGCAGGCCCTGATGCGGCAGCCTGAGTCATTGCAGGATCAGGCTCCGCCTTTGCGAGCCTCAGGCCTTTACCTTCCACTCACTGATGGTCCGCTGCTCTGACGAGAAATTGATTCCGACCTTTACAACTTTTCTGCCGTCAGCCTGCCATGGAATCGCATAGCCCTTTTCGTCAATCTGCGAGAGGGCTTCATCAACGCTGCCGTCGAGCTTGAGTTCCATAACGTAGACGGTCTTCTGCGTTTTCATGAGCATGTCCATGCGGCCTTTCGCAACGCGCACCTGTGACCAAACGTAGAGATTGAGGAACGAGAACATCACATAGAGCATGGCTGTAAAGTGTCCTTCTGCAGCAGGAGCGTCTTTAAGCGTGCCCTCCTGATATGGAATGCTGGCAAAATAGCTCTGGGCAGCCGTGAGGGCGGCTCCGATGTCATCCTCCATCAGCGCCATGCAGATTTGGTAACAGGCCGTATTTGTCATATTGACATTTTCGGACACATAGAACGGGACAAGCATCTGGGTGAAGCCGACTGTCACCTCTTCGTTGGGGAAACCAAGCGTGTAACGCTGAAAAGTCCTGTCATAGCCCTTTATCGTGAGGTACCCGCTCTGATAGAGAAGCGGCAGTATGCTGTGCATATTCTCGGTAGGGGCATCAAATTCAGAGGCCAGAGCCCCGCTGCCGTCGAGCTGCGTGATGTCGGTATGGAACTTCTGCATCTGGCTTATGAGGAACCCCGGCGTGCCGGTGTCGAACCAGTAGCTTTGGAGCTCGCGGGAGTCCATCGCAGAGAGGAGACTGAAAGGGTTGTAAACCCCCGGCGACCTGCCGGAGAAATGGTAGCCGTCGTATTTTTTTTTCAGCTCAGCAAGCACCTCGGTCTCCGTCATCCCGCTCTCCTCCGAGAGCGCGGCAATGCCGTCTTTGAAGCAGGACTCCAGCTCCTCCTGTGTGATGCCGCAGATGGCTCCATATGCCGGCATCATCGAAATTTTTACCAGATTGTTGATCTGCGAGAAGATGCTCAGCTGGGAGAACTTTGTGATTCCGGTGATGAATACGAAACGGAGATACGGATCCAGGTCCTTAAGAGGAGCGTAAAAACTCTGAAGGGCGACGCGCAAAGGTTCCAGTTTTTCCCTGTCCTGAAGTACGGTGAGCATCGGGGCATCGTACTCATCGATGAGTATGACCGCCTGCTTCCCGGTCTTACGGTAAAGCTCCAGCACATCGGCCTGCATGCGGGCACCAGGGAAGCTTATGCTGCTATTGTCAATTCCGCTGTTCTCCTCAATCAAGCGCAGCTGGAGGTTAATCTGCATAAACAAATCGTCAACTGTGCCCAGTTTGGCCGTGGCCAGGGAAAAATGAAGCACCGGGTGCTGCTCCCAGTCCTGCTCAAGCTGATCAATAGCCAGGCCGCGGAACAGCTCGCGCCTACCGCTGAAATAAGCGTGAAATGTGCTTGTCAGAAGGCTCTTGCCGAAACGGCGGGGCCGGGAAAGAAACACATACTGATATTTCTGGGCTATATCAAAGACATACCTGGTCTTGTCAACGTAAAGCCAGGATCCCTCGCGTATCTTCGAGAAAGTCTGTATGCCTATCGGATATTTCACCCTGTCCGTCATCATTCCGCCTCTTCTCTGTTCGTGAGTCAATTAGCTTAAATATAATGTTTTTTGATATCACTGTCAGGAATTTAAGGTATCAGGCAAGCAGCTGCACAGAGAAAAGCCTGTCCCAGACTCTGCTGGGGCTGTCAAAAGGTCTCATGAACAGCTGCAGCGCTTCCAGCTCATAAGCCATCTGAGATGTACCTGCCGCTTATATTGAGAGGAAACTCTCCCCTCATCCGGGATCCAGGTGTAAGTCCGCCCTGATGATCCTGAACTTCTTCACCTGCCGGGGATGCCCGGATCCTGCTTCTCAGTCACGGCCCGGCATGTCACCTTTTACTGGCGCATTCTGGAGACTGTGGCTTCAAGCTCGTTCACTGCCCTGAGGATCGCTTCATTCTCGGCACTGTTCTGCCGGGCGGTCCTCTGGAACCAGTCAAGCGCCTTCTTGTGGCTCCGCGCGACGCCATGCCCGTTCTCGTACATCATGCCGAGATAGAACCCGGCCATCTCGTCTTTGAGCTCAGCGGCCTTCTGATACCACCTGGCGGCCTCCGAGTAATCCTGCGCGACGCCCTGGCCGTTCTCGTACATTCTGCCGAGGTATCTCATGGCGTTTGCATTGCCCTGCTCCGCGGCCTTCCGGAACCATTTAAGGGCCTCAGCGTAATCATGCTTTATTCCCGCTCCCTCGAGGTAGAGCTTCCCGGCGGTAAGCTGGGATCGCGCATTGCCGCTTTCGGCGGCCTTCAGGTGCCATCTGAGCCCCAGGGCGTTATACCGGCCGTCACCATTCTCCTCATCGAGGCACAAATCGCCGATGATGCCCTGGGCCTCAGCGTCACCCTGCCTGGCCTTCATCAGGCTTCTCGGGTACGCGAGGATCGCTGACGGAAGCTCCTCATCACTGTCCGGGAGCTCCGCTCCGCCCTCTTCCGTCTGCTCAGACATGGCTGTGTCCTCAGCTGTTTCAGCAGGGGCCGGGGCTCCATAATGGAACTCCGGAGCCGCCGCAAAGCCAAAGGCAAATGAGACTGAGTTCACCGCGTACAAGGCAAGCCCGTTGGGAGTGTCCTTCTTATCCCGGAAGGATCCCAGGACAGCGTAGGCATGCGAGAGGTAGTCATCCTTATTTTTCCTGAGGCTCCGCTGGTAAAGATCCCTCGTATACCCGCCCGAGACCAGATCCTTCATGATCTGCCTCAACTCGGGACATTCCTCGAAGGCCCCGAGATCCGAAAGAAGATACACCAGGTTCTTCTTCTGTACGATGATGTTTCCGTGCTTTTCGCAGAGCTCCCGCAGTGCGTCATGCAGCTTCATTGTTTTTCTCCTCTGCCTGCCATCCTGAGTACCTGTTCACACTATAGTTCATTCTGAGACCCGGCGGCGCTGCCATCCCGTGCATTGCCGGCTGTTTCACTGCGCCGTCCGGGCCCCGCCGTCTTCTCCCGGCATCCGCGAAAGGGCCTCCGCGGCTCCTTTGTGCCCGAGCTTAGCCGCGTCATCAAAGAGCTTCCCGGCCCTCCGGAGGTCCTGCTCAGCGCCCCTGCCGTCCCGGTACATTGTGCCAAGGCGGAACATCGCCTCAGCGGAGCCCCACCACGAGGCATCCCGGTAATACTGCACGGCCTCGCCGGGGTCCGGGGGGACGCCCTCGCCCTTCTCATGCATCTCCCCGAGCGCGAGTCCGCCTCCGGGCAGCCGAAGGCCACGGCGCTGAGGAACAGCCTCACCGCCTCGCCGGGGTCCCGCGGCACTCCCTTCCCCTCGCGGTACATGGTGCCGAGGTGGTACCTTGCCGCGAGCTCGAAGGGGCTCTCCGCGGCCTTCCTGTACCAGCTCTCCGCCCCGGCAGGGTCCTCCCTGACGCCGGTGCCGCAGCAGTACATGTTGCCGATTTCGACCATGGCCTCGGCGATGCCGTAGTCCGCCGAGCGGCGGAACCATTTCATGGCCCTCGGATAGCTCTGCCTGATGCCGTCGCCGTACTCGTAGGCGCGTCCCAGCATCAGCTCATCGAGGAAGTCATCAAACTCATAGATGATATCAAGCATGGAACCGACGCTGTAGTACTTGTCCTGCTCCTCGTAGGGCACATAGTCCTTCTCAAGGTCATCGAAGGGATCATCCTCCGCCTCCGGGGGCACCCTCACCTTATTGAGGAACCCCAGGGCGCAGGAGACGGAGTCGATGGCGTAATCCACGAGATCCTGCCGGAAATTTCCCTTTTTCCCGAGCTCCTCCTTTGCCTCCTCCGCGAAGACGAGGAACTCCGCAATCTCTCTTTCACTGTCTCTGACCGGGCTCATGACAAGGAGCCTCTCCGCGAGGCCGCCGGAGACGAGCTCCTCCATGATCCTCCCGAGCTCGGGACAGTACTCATTGAGCATGAGATCCTTCACGAGGCTCTTTCCGTACAGGCGGTCTCTCCTGTTATTCCCCAGGTACGCATCAAGCTCCTCATGAAACATCTGCCCTCTCCTGCGCCCGAAGGCGCCGTCCCGCCCTGCGGCGCACCCTCAATCCCCGGAGCTGCGCTCCTCACGCGCTTCCTCATCCTCCGAGGCCTTCCTTATCCACCTGAGGCCCTCCTCAGGATCCTTCCCGACGCCGAGCCCCGAGAGGTACATCCCGCCGAGATTGCGCTCGGCCTCCGCAAAATTCTGCTCCGCGGCCTTCCTGAACCAGGAGAGAGCCTCAGTGTAATCCTGCGGCACGCCCTGTCCGTCACGGAGAAGGCACCCGAGCGCATTCTCCGCCTGGGCGATCCCCTGCTCCGCGGCCTTCCGGTACCACTTCGCGGCCTCAGCGTAATCCTGCGTGACTCCGAGTCCGCCGCTGTGCATCCTGCCGAGGTGGAACTGTGCCTGGGCGATTCCCTGCTCCGCGGCCATCCGGTACCACTTCACCGCCTCCGAGAGGTTCTGCTCCACGCCGCATCCGTCAGAGTAGAGGTTGCCGAGGTTTGACGCCGCCTTGGGATTGCCCTGCTCCGCGGCCATCCGGTACCACCTCACTGCCTCCTCATAATCCTGCCTGACGCCGGTGCCGTTATGGTACATGACCCCCAGGTTGAACTGGGAGGTGTCCTCGCCGCGCAGCGCGGCCTTCCGGAACCACGCGGCCGCCTCCCTCCAGCTCTGCGTGACTCCCTCACCGGCCGCATACATGCTGCCGATGGCGTACTCTGCCTCGGGATTGCCCTGCTCCGCGGCCATGCGGAACCAGACGAGCGCCTCCCTGAAGTCACGCGTCACGCCGTCCCCGGTCCTGTAGAGGACTCCGAGGTTGTTGGCAGCCGGGGAATTTCCGTGCACGGCCGCCTTCCTGTACCACCTAACGGCCTCCTCCATATCCCTGCTTACTCCCAGCCCGAAGTGGTACAGGTTGCCGATGCTGCCCTCCGCGGCGGAATTGCCGTGTCCGGCAGCCTTCCGGAACCACCTCATGGCCTCCTCATAATCCTGAGCGACGCCGCTGCCTTCCATATACATGACGGCAATGCCTGTCTGCGCCATGGCATTGCCCTGCTCTGCTGATCTCCTGAGCCATCTGAGGGCCCCGGCACCGTCCCCTCCTTCAAGGCAGAGCGTCCCCAGCCTGTACTGCGCGTCATCACTGCCGCTCTCCGCCTTCCTCCGCAGGAACTCGATGCGCCTCCCGGGCTTCGGGACGGTCACAGGAACGCTGTCCCCGCCGGTCCCGCTCCCATCCTCCGGGCCGGGGCCGTCCTCTCCCGCGTGAGGCTCCCTCACGGAGTCAGCGAAGCCGAAGGCGAACGAGACCGAGTCCGCGGCAAAGCGGGCCTCCTCTTCTCTGAAATGCCCCTTTGCCGCAAGGGATTTCCTCACAACCTCCGCATGCGCGAGGTACGAATCCCTGCCCTTCCGGAGGCTCCAGGCATACAGATCCTTCGCGAAACCCCCGGAGACCAGGGCCTTCATGACCTCCCTCATCCCGGGGAGCTCCTCAAAGGCCCCGAGATCCGAGAGGAGATAGACAAGGTTCTTTTTCTGGACGATGATGCTGCCGTGCTTTCTGCAGAGCTCGCGGAGCGCCTCATGAAGCTTCATGTGATTCACCTTCTGTACACGTTATGGCCGGATGAACATGATAATTTGACTCATGTTCAAAACACAGCATATATTTTGTGACGCAATGCCAGCTTTTAAGAATCTCACGATCACAACATTCAGTTTTTCCCCGAAAATATGCAGAATTGATTAGGTCTGATCCGAGATCAGCCGTCAGAGTTCACCTAACTGGAGGACGAACGCTCCGGATGAAAGCCCCGGCGCGCCGTGTCATACATGAAGAAATTATCTGTTCTTATTCTCGCCTGTCTGTTTGCTGCCGGCTCTGCGTATGCGGCGGACGGTTCAAAATCAGCCCCCATCCAGAAATGGACTGACTCGGACGGCGTTGTCCACTACAGCGATCAGGCCCCCTCGGGAGTGAAGACCGAGAGCCTCAGCATCAGCCTGACCAACAGCTCCGTCGGCTCCGAGATGAATGACAGCAAGGACTTCGGCCCCTCAGCCACAGCGCCGAAGAAGCCCTCGATCAAGATCACCTCCCCTGAGCCTGACACCGTCATCCGCGACAACTCCGGCGAGGCCTCGGTGACCGTCAGCGCAGACGTGAAGAACCTGCCTGAAGGCGCCACCACCACCTTCTACCTCGACGGCGTGGTCCGCTCCTCCGGCACCCAGGGCACCGGCTTCTCCCTTGCGAGGGTTGAGCGCGGAACCCACACCGCGAGGATTGCCGTTGTGGATGCCAACGGCACTGAAGTTGCATCAGATCAGGTCAGTTTCACCATACAGCGTGTCTCAGCTAGGCGCTGACAGGTCAGTAACCGTCTGTTGGATGCCTTTCTGCACCATAATGATGAATATAATTCACTGTATTGGTGCATTGCACAGGGATAGAGAGGCATTCAATGAGTTCCAAGGGAGATCTCGCGTCAGCGATTCTTGATTCTGCATCAACAGCGATCATTCTCGTAAATCGGGATCTCAGAATCAAATATCTCAATCCGGCCGCCGAGCAGATGCTCGGCGTCAGCATGCTCCATGCGGCAAGGGCCCAGCTCGGGCGGATCATCGAGAAAAGCAGCATAGTCCTCAAACGAGTGCAGGATGACATCGTCGCGGGCCGCAGCTTCAACCAGAGCGAGGTCCTCATCGTCTCGAAAAGCGGCGAGCACACCGTCGACGTCATGGTGAACCGCTTCGAGCGCGAGGGCGAGGAGCCCCTCGCGCTTGTGGAGATGTACGAGGTCAACGGCAGGCGGCGCATCTCGAACGAGATCCACCAGCACTCCCAGCAGAAGGCCGCGAGGTTCCTCATCAGGGAGCTCGCCCACGAGATCAAGAACCCGCTCTCCGGGCTCCGCGGCGCGGCGCAGCTCCTCGAGAGGGAGCTCAATGAGGATCAGAAGGAGTACACCAGGATCATCATCGAGCAGTCCGACCGCCTCAAGAACCTGGTGAACCGGCTCCTCGGTCCCCAGCACGCCGAGAAGAAGCAGTTCATCAGCATCCACGAGATCCTGGAGAAGGTCATCAAGCTCACCGGCTTCAGCCTGCCGGAGAACATCAGGATAAAGCGCGACTACGATCCGAGCCTTCCTGAGGTCTATGTCGCCCCCGAGCAGATCTACCAGGTGTTCCTCAACATCGTGAAGAACGCCGTCGAGGCCATCGGGCAGAGGGAGGACGGCCTCATCACCCTCAAGACCCGCGCCGCCTTCAAGGTCAATATCAGGGGCGAGGTGCGCCGGCTGATGGTCGAGATCCACGTGACCGACAACGGGCCCGGCATCCCGGATGACATCAAGGACACCGTCTTCTACCCGATGGTGAGCCGCAAGGAGGGCGGGCACGGCCTCGGGCTCGCGATAGCGCAGACCATCATCGACGAGCATGACGGCAAGATTGAGTGCGTCAGCTGGAGCGGCCACACCGATTTCATAATATCCCTGCCGGTTGAGAAGACCGAGCAGGATGTTGCCTGAGAACCCGACGAATACGGAATCTGACATATGAAAACAAAAGTATGGATTGTAGATGACGATGAGTCAATCCGCTGGGTGCTTGAGAAAGCGCTGAGCCCCGAGGGGTTTGACTGCACCTGTTTTGAGAATGGCGAGGATGTTCTGGAGCGTCTCGAGAGAACTGCGCCCGACATAGTGATTTCCGACATCAGGATGCCGGGAATCGACGGGCTCGAGCTGCTGCAGAGGATCCATGCCCACGACCGCGACATTCCGGTCATCATCACGACGGCCCACTCCGACCTCTCGAACGCGGTCAACGCCTACCAGAGCGGCACCTTCGAGTACCTGCCGAAGCCCTTCGACATCGACGAGGCGATAAGCCTCGTGAAGAAGGCCGAGAGCTTCGTCCTCGAGAGGAGGAAGAAGAGCGGCAGGAGCGAGGGGGACAGCGGCAGCGTCGACATCTCCGAGGAGATCGTGGGCGAGGCCCCCGCGATGCAGGAGGTGTTCCGCGCGATAGGACGCCTCGCGAGATCCTCGGTCTCGGTGCTCATCTCCGGAGAGTCCGGCACCGGCAAGGAGCTGGTCGCGCACGCCCTCCACCGCCACTCCCCCAGAGCCGACCGGCCGTTCATCGCCCTCAACATGGCGGCGATACCCAAGGAGCTCATCGAGTCGGAGCTCTTCGGACACGAGAAGGGATCGTTCACCGGAGCGAGCACCTCGTACACCGGACGGTTCGAGCAGGCTGACGGCGGCACGCTTTTCCTTGATGAAATCGGCGACATGCCGGCCGACGTGCAGACGAGGCTCCTCCGCGTGCTCGCCGACGGGCAGTTCTACCGCGTGGGCGGCCACCAGTCGGTGAAGGTCAACGTCAGGATCATCGCCGCGACCAACAAGAACCTGGAGAAGATGGTGCAGGAGGGAACGTTCAGAATCGACCTCTTCCACCGCCTCAACGTCATCAGGATCCACCTCCCCGCGCTCCGCGAGAGGGCAGAGGACATCCCGGGGCTCTGCCGCTTCTTCCTCACCAGGATCGCGAAGGAGCTGGGCTGCGAGAGGAAGGTGCTGAGCCGCCAGGCCGAGCAGTTCCTCATGTCGCTCCCCTGGCCCGGCAACGTCCGCGAGCTCGAGAACGTCTGCCGCTGGATTACGGTCATGTCGGCCACGAACGAGATTTCAGTATCGGATCTGCCGCCTGAGCTCCGGAACAGGAAGACTACCGAGCTCCCTCAGGCAATAAGCGGAGATAAGGAGGAGCGCTCGCCCGACGAGTGGCATGAGCTCCTCAGGAACTGGGCGTCGCGCGAGCTCATCGCGGGCGAGACCGATCTCCTCGGTAAGGCGCAGCCGATATTCGAGAAGGTTCTCCTTGACGCAGCCCTCGAGTACACCAAGGGCAGGAAGCAGGACGCGGCGAAGCTCCTCGGCTGGGGCAGGAACACCCTCACGAGGAAGCTCCACGAGCTCGCGGGAGTGAAGACCGACGATGAGGGATCAGATGCCTGAGGCCTTTCTTATGGCGTCAAAGTCGCTGTCCTGGTAAAAGACCTGCGGAGAGAGCGTTTTCTCCTTCCTGAAGGAACGCTGCAGCCTATCCCACACACTTTTCTTCCAGCCGTCCCCGCGCCTCAGGGCGCACTTGTCAAAGTCGATGATGAACACCTCCGTCCCCCGGAGGAGAATGTTCCTGATGTTGAGATCCGAGTGGTATACCCCCGCATCCATGAAGCGGCGGATGGTCATCCCTATCGCGTCAGTCTCCTCCGCGGAAAGCGCGCGCTCCGCGATGATCTCCGCGACTGACCTGGAGTCCTCAATTCTCTCCTCAAGCATCGAGCAGCGGATGAAGAGCCCCTTTTTCTCGGCGATGGCCGCGACGGGCATCGGCACGGGAAGCCCCAGGGAGATCATCCTCTCGAGGAGCGCGTACTCCAGGAACGCGCGCGAGCTCTCCGGGAAGACGCCGAGGAACCGGTCACCGAGGAGCCTCGCCATCATGCCGCCGCGGCGGTAGCGGCGAAGAACCATGGGGAACCTCTCCCCCCTCACGAACCAGGCCTTCCCGCGCCCGGAGGAGTGCCCGAGAATATCCCCCCTCTTCTCCCACCAGGAGGGATCGAACATCTCTTTGGTGCACTCGCTCAGGATGCTGCTGTCGAAGATAATCACGCGATCTCCGTCGCGCTTAACTGATGCCATACAATCTCCAAAGGGAAAGGATCCCGCTATAGTCTGCTCTCATCCGGAAACAGTCACGCACTCTCCTGCACCGGAACCGGGTCAGTATAACCCAGAGACAGATTTGTCTGTCAGAGGCAGTCCCCGCTGAAAAGCCAGCGGCTCAGGGCTCCTCATAGTGAGGAGCAGTCAATGCCCCTCAGGAACATTCCTCGATCACTCACTCTGTCAGTCAGGGCGCCATGGAGGAGGCTCTTTATGCGGCTGCCGTCCGAGACGCTCTCCGCCATCGCCTGAAGATACTCCATTTTCCCTATCCTGCTCCAGTCCAGTGTGAGCCCCAGACGCTTCCGCAGCATCGCGTCAAGCCACAGCCTTCCTGACCGGCCGTTCCCTTCCATGAAGGGATGCGCGACGTTCATCCCGATGTACTTATCCGCGATCTCACAGAAGGTCTCATCAGGCATTCTCTCAATAACGGAAAGCGACTTCTCCAGGTACTCAGCCATAGCGAACTGAAATCCGCCCTTCGCGATGTTGAGGATCCGGATCTCTCCCGCGAAATCATAGAGCCCGCCAAAGAGCGCGAGGTGGATCTGCCTGAGCCCCCTCACCGTGCCGGTCTCAAAGGAGTCAGGTAAGCCACTGTCCCAGAGCGCGTACGCATTGATCCTGCTCCGGAGAAACACCTCATCAGAGCCGGGATGCAACTGGGTAGTGACACTACCCGGTTCACTTTTCTCTGCAGGAGGGGATTCAGGATGTCTCAGATGTTCAGGCAAGGGATTTCAGGAGGCATGATGCGTGAGGAGGCCCCCAAGTTTGCGTGCGGAATACCGCAGAGGCCTGGGGGAGTAGTTCTCAGGAGTTATACAGCAAAGAATGACAGGATGCAGCCAGTTTCAGGGCAGCAGCCACAGGCTGGCTGACAGATGCACAGGATAGAATGCCTCAGGCAGTCAGTTCCCGGGCAAAAGGCACGATCATGGCGGGTTTAACGGACATCCCAGGATTAAAAACGGATTTCCCGTTGTTAATCCATGGTTTTCGGTCAAAAGAGGCTGGATCCCCGGATTAAAAACGGATTTCCCGTAGTTAACCCAAAGAGCCATGCCTCGGCTCACCCTGCTTCCCCATGCCCTCCCCTCACCAGTGCCTCTCATCAGCAGAGCATTGAGCTTCAGGAGCTTTCACGCACGAGGGCTGACTCATGCTGAAGAATCCAGTGTGAAACCAGGATGTGCCGTACTCCACGCTTACGATCAGACGAGCAGCGCGAAGGGCCGTACCCCGCTCTCAAGCCACACGTCATCAGCTCCGGCAAAGACCTCATAGCCGGCGCCGGCGGCATGCGCGAAGAGCGTATAGCGGGAGACATCGCTCAGCCAGTAAAACATGCCCCTGCCGCGGAGGACAGGATTAAGGCGGAATGCGGCAAGCTGCGAGGCGCCCCAAAAACTGTCCCTCTCAAAGTCAGACCAGACCCACGGCCCCGGGAGCGACTCCCCGAACACCATTGAAAGCGTCATCAGCCTGCATGCGCATGACTCACCGTCCGCTCTGAAGCAAAGCAGGTGTGATTGACCGAAGGCGCCCTCAAGCCCGCGGGCAAAGGCGGGCATGACATTTCTTCGCATGAAGGACCCGGCATAGCCGCCTTCAGTCGTTTCATCCGGATTCATGTACGCCTCAAAAGGCGGATTCTCCGGCACGATGACCGCATGATGGGCTGTCACCCCGGAGCCGCTGCTCAGTGCCGCATCAAGGTCCGCGATGATGAACCTTACCGTGTATTCCCTCCCCGGAATCACTACCTCGCCATTGCGCCTGATGTCAGGGACAGCCGCCTGCCTCACAATGAAGTCGCCCGGGAAAATGTCACGGAATGTGCCGTCAGCGACGCTCTCTGAGAACACGCCGCTCTCAAAGGCCTGTGTCAGGTCCCTGCCTCGGCAGATTCCGCGGTGGGACTCCGCTCCGTCAGGCGCGGTGTCCAGGGCGTTGCCGCCCTGTCCGTGTGCCGGGCAGGATTTCATTCCTCATCGACCTCAGGAAGCAGCTCTTTGCACCTGACCGCACAGTTGCGGCCGCGGAAGGCTATTCCGCATTCAATCACTCTGTCAGATCCTTCGCTGCAGAGCCCGGCCGCGTACCCCTTCTCCTCGATCTGCGCGATGGCTTTGGACGCCAGATCCTGAAGTCCTGCTTTGGCATCTGACGCGTATTTGACCTCAATCACCACAGCAGACGATTCATCGTATGAGCTGAAAATGATATCCGCATAGCCGCTGCCGGCCTCAGCCTGTGATTTGAAAACGCTGATATTATCCCCTGCCGCAGCCAGGAGGCCGTTCAGGAAGCCGTGATAAAAATTCTCGTGCGGGGCTTTGGTGGCATTGTCCCGGAGCGAGACAAAGCCGCGGAGAAGAGTGCGCAGCGATCTGGCCGCGTTCACTGCATCACCAGCGAGGAGCTGATCGATCAGCTTTCTGGCGAGTGTTACATACTCACTCTTGCCCTTGTAATAGCCGCTGATGTTGTACCTGAAGCAGCTGCGGACCTCCTCATTCGGTATGCGCAGCTCATGCGTGCGCCTGGATCCCCTTTTTGCCAGAGTGAGATATCCGGTATAAAGCAGGATGTTCCAGAACTGGGAGGAGCTAAGATTATTCATAGAGATCGTGCCGTAGCTCATTCCTTCATCGACTTCTGCCTCTATGTTGCCGCCCGCGAGCAGCACCTCCATGCGATCCGCGTCATCAGAGTTAAGATGCGGCATATGCTCTCTGATGACAGGAGTGTTGCTTGAGTTGTTCCAGTAGGACTCAGGCTCCAGTGTATCCGGATCAGCATCATCGCTGAGCGCTTCCACGTAGCTCGCGACATCCCATGGACAGAAAAGATCCTCTCCGCCGATGCAGTAGCCGTCGTACCATTCCCTCGCCTTCTCATAGAATTTCCCGAGACCGTAGTAGTCAAACATGGTCCTGACTTCAGCCGGAGTAAATCCGATGGCTGTGCAGAGGCTGCTTCTCCTCGTAAGCACGGTGTCAATGCTCAGATTGTTGAGCCCTGTGAATATCCCTTCCTTGGTTGCGCGGAGGCATCCTGTCAGAATCCCCTTGCAGATGTCATCATTTGTTTTGAGCACATCGCCAAGCAGCGATCCGATTAACTCGCTCATCGGTTCATAGTACCCGCCCACGGCAGCTTTCTGCAGAGGGACATCGTACTCGTCAACCAGCAGCACAGGCTTGCGGCCGTTGCTGAAGCGTTTCCGGAGAAGCCGGCACAGGAAAGACAGTGACTGCCCCACATAGTCTATGCAGGCCGGATCCCTCAAATATTTGTATTTAATAAGCATGTTTAAAAAATCACGCTCATCTTCTTCAAGCTCAGGGCCGTCCAGCCAGCGGAAATCCTGCGCCAGCTTTGATATGGTACCTGCCAGGCTGCGGTAAGCTTCAACAAAACCGGTACCTTTAACACCTTTAAGCGAGAGTGATACCACCGGATACCGCCCCATATGCTCCTCACAGAACTCACGGTCCTCCGTTACCTTAAGTCCCCGGAAGAGCTCCTGCTGCCTCGAGGTGTCGCCTGGATTCCGGTAGTCCATCTCAAGGAAACGGCGGAGGGTGCTCATGGTCAGGGTCTTCCCGAAGCGCCTGGGGCGGAGCAGCAGGAAGCGGCTGTCTGTGCCCGCGAAGAGTGGCTTCAGGTACTGTGTCTTGTCGACATAGTAGATCCCGTTTTCGCGGAAAGTCACAAAATCCTCATCTCCTGCTTTCGGCACGAGCCGCGGCTGATTCTGATTTTTCTCCGTCATGATGTATCCCCCTGCATCTTTAGGACTGCATCCCTGACAACATAGATGTGTGTGAATCTGTCAGGAACATCCTCATTCTATCAGAACAGGCAGCGCATCAGCAGTCTGCTGAAAACCTTAAAAGCCAGGCAATTTTTGTCCATGAACTGTCTCGCTGTCTTTCGTGACTGGGCCTTGCGCTTTTGAGCACCGGGCAGTTTTCGGGCAGACTCGGGATTAAAAACGGATTTCCTGTAGATAATCTGAAAATTCCGGCCAAAAGAGACCAGATCCACAGATTAAAAACGGATTTCCCGTAATTAATCCCTTCTCCGGCAAGCACTCTCCGGCACGCGCAAAAAAAGCCGGGATATACCTTATTCCCCGGCTCTGCCGCCCTGCGCAGCTTACTGCTCAGATCCTGATAAAATCGCTGTTATCCTTCCCGAACCGGCGCCTGAAAAAGTCCGGGAGCCGGCCGCCCTCAAGCGCGGACGCAACGTTCAAATGACCGTATAAGGTCGGGCGTTCATAGCAGGGTAACCTTTTGATGTTTTCACACTTGCTGGAGATCATCTCAGATGCCCGCCTCATGGCCTTCGGATTTTCCCTGAGCCCCGCGAGCACATCCGGATCGATGATGATGTACGCATCTCTGAGGCTCTGCGTGCCAGCCACAAAGACATATACATCGCCGTAGCCCTCAGCCTCCCTGACCCTTGCGGCGTAGATGCTGATCCCAAACCTGTCGGAGAGATCGTTCACCTCCTTTCCCCTGAAGCACTCTGCAGCCTCCCAGGCGCTGCAGAGCCTGTCGCCGAGGAAGATAGAGTCAGCAGTTTCAGTCATAATGTTCTCCTCTTTGCAATAGCCGGAGTTCTGCGCTCCGGCAGAGAGACAGGACACATCTGAAGCGTCCTGCCTCATACTTTAATCATGGGACTAAAAGACTGCCAGGTCAAATTTTAATGATGGGAAATATGTCATAACAGGTCATTTTTCATACTTTCTTAAATGAGGACTGCTCTTCCTGAGGCCGGAAAGGCTCTCAGGCTGACAGCGCAGACCGGAAAAGACCTGCGCCGGGATCCGCGCGGTGCCCTCCGGGCCGCCTTCCGCGAAGAGTCCCTCTCCGCTCCTCCCCGCGTCTCCCGGCAGCTGATATAATCCCCGAAAAACCGGACTTCATACAATGACTGGAATATGCGCTGTCCGCCTCTCGGCAATCGGCGACACGGTAAACGCCATGGTCTCCCTGGCGGCTCTCCACAGGGCACGCCCTGATGTCAGCATCACCTGGCTCACAGGCCCCGCCTCCGCTTCACTCTTCAGCTCCGTCCCCTGGCTGAGGCTCGTCATCTACGACAAGAAGACGGGCTTTGCCGGCATGCGGAAAATCTGGCGTGATCTTAAGGGAGAGCGCTTTGACGCGGTCCTCAACATGCAGAGCGCCATGCGCGCGGGGCTCCTCACACTCGGGATAAAGGCGGGAGCAAAGTACGGCTTCGACTCCGTGCGCGCGAAGGATCTCCAGTTCCTCTTCACGAACCGCAAGGTGAAGTCCCCCGCCTCACCCCATGTCCTCGACGGCTTCCTCGCCTTCATGAGCGACTTCGCCGGAACAGAGATAACGACGGACGGCAGCCTCACGCTCCCGCCTGACGAAAAGGCCGCGGCTGAGGTGAACGAGCTTCTCAAAGGCGTCACCGCCCCGCTCCTCCTTATAAACCCTGTTACAAGCAAGGCGGAGAAGGACTGGCCGGCCGATAGGCTCGCGGAGTGCGCCGCGTACGCCGAGGGAATTGGCTTTTGCTGCGCGGTAACAGGCGGCAATGACAGCCGCACGAAATCAGCAGCTGCTCTCATCGCCTCAAAGCTTAAGAATCCCCTCGATCTCACCGGGAAGACCTCGCTCCGCGGGCTCTGGGAGCTCGTCTCCCGCGCCGGAGCGGTGCTTTCCCCCGACACCGGCATCGTCCACATGGCATCGGCCCTCAACATCCCCGTGATAGGCCTCTACGCCGCGCACAATATAGAGCGGGTCGGACCGTACCGCGACAGAAGCCTCTCGGTGAGCGTCTGGAAGGAGCTCGCCGAGGCCGAGTACGGAAAGCCCGCAGAGACACTCCCATGGCGGACACGTGTCAAAACGCCCCGTGCGATGGAGAGAATCACCTGCGAGATGGTGAAGGAGAAGATTGCGGAGGCCGGGAGGCGCTGTGGACTCGGAGGTTAAGGAGCCTCAGGCTGACGCGGCGCTTGACGCCTGCGGCATCAAATGCCCGGAGCCCCTGATGCTCATAAGGCGCGAGCTCAGGAAGCTCCCGGACGGAGCGAGGCTCAAGGTGACGGGCGATGACCCTTCTGTCACCTGGGACGTGCCGGCGCTCTGCCGCAACATGGGACATAAGCTCGTATACAAAGATACCTCAAAGGCGCCTTATACCTTTATAATAGAGAAGCACCGGCCGGACAGAGGACCGCAGGCCGGAGACCAACCTCAACCACACTAAGGGCAGCAGATGAAGCTTGCGGTAATACCCGGAACATACGATCCCCTGACAAAGGGCCATTACGACATCATCTCACGGGCGGCGGATCTCTTTGACCGCGTGCTGGTCGCGGTAGCCGCGAGCCCCGGTAAGCACCCGATCTTCACGCTCGATGAGAGGATCGACATCTGCAAAGCGTCGTTCAGAGGAATTGAGAACATTGAGGTCGAGGGCTTCTCGGGGCTCCTCGTGAGCTTCCTCCGGGAGAAGGGCGCGCATGTGCTCGTAAGGGGACTCCGGAGCGCCGCGGACTTCGACTACGAGTACCAGCTCGCCGGAATGTACCGCGACATGCTCCCCAGCATGGAGATCATCTACCTCCCCGCCTCGAGCGGCTGCGCGTACATTTCATCGACCCTTGTGAGGGACATCGCCTTCCACCACGGCGACATCGGTGAGTTCGTGCCCGCCGGATCGCGCGATCTCATCCGGGAGCTCCTGGAGAAAAAGCGGCAGGAAAGGGCCGCCCAGGCGTAGCTTACTTCTGGCACTTCGGGCAGAAGAACGTGCTTCTCTGCCCGAGCCTCACAGCCTCAATCGGCGTGCCGCATTTCACGCAGGGCTCGCCGGTCCTTCCGTAGACCTCAAGCTTCTGCGCGAAATACCCGGGCTCCCCGTCCGGCGTGTAGAAGTCCTTTATCGTGCTGCCGCCGCTCTCAATCGCCTCGCTGATGACGTCCTTGATGACAGCGACAAGGCGCCCGCACTCCTCAGCGGTGATGCTCCCGCTCTTCCTTCTCGGATCAATCCCGGCACGGAAGAGGGACTCGTTCGCGTAGATGTTGCCGACGCCGACCACTATTTTGTTGTCCATGATCGCGCACTTGATGGCGAGGACCCGCTTCGCGAGGGCCTTCCTAAGGTACCCGGAATTAAAGGCGTCACTGAGCGGCTCGGGACCGAGGTCCTTAAGCGGCGCGAGATCCGAGGGATCGCCCCTTGTCCAGAGGAGCGCCCCGAAGCGGCGCACGTCGTTGTAGCGGAGGATGCTGCCGTCGGAGAGCCGCATGTCCCAGTGATCGTGCTTCCCGATCTCCTTCTCCGGGGGAACGACGGAGAGGTGCCCCGTCATGCCGAGGTGCATCACGGCCGTGCCGTGGTCAGTTCTCATGTAGATGTACTTGGCGCGCCGCTCGAGGGACTCCACCGAGGCGCCGGTGATTTCCTGTATCTCGTCAGGTATCGGAAAGCGGAGGCGGGGGTTCCTCACCTCAATCCCGGTTATGCTTCTGCCGACAAGCTTCGGCCTCAGCTCCTTTATCGTAACCTCAACCTCAGGAAGCTCGGGCATCTCAAATCCCCCAGAAAAGGCCTAAAGGCCCTGCGCGGCGGAGACCCAAAGCCTCCCCGGCGCCATAATAAAAAAAAACCCGGGACTTTGCCCGGGTCTCAAACAACACTGTGCCCGGGCGCCGAGGCGCCTCAGGCGGAGGCAGATTACTTGATCTTGCCTTCCTTGTAGATTACGTGCTTGCGCGCAACCGGGTCAAACTTCATCATTTCAAGCTTGCCGGGAGTCTTGCGCTTGTTCTTGGTGGTGGTGTAGAAATGACCGGTACCAGCCGAAGAATTAAGACGAATCTTTTCGCGTCCTGCCTTTGCCATAATTTCCTCCTTAGATCTTCATTCCCTTGGCACGCAGATCCTTGAGGACTGCGTCAATGCCGACCTTGTCCACAGTGCGGATTGCACGGGTGGAAAGGCGGAGAGTAACGAAACGCTTCTCGGACTCTACCCAGAAACGATGGCTGTGCAGGTTCGGCAGAAAGCGGCGGCGGGTCGCGTTCTTTGCATGAGAACGGGTGTTGCCGACAGCAACGCCTTTGCCGGTAACTTCACAAACTCTAGACATGAAAAACTCCAAAACTTAAAAACACTCGAGTATTCCGGCTCCGGAAGGCCAGGTCCGGAGAGAAAACAGAATGCCGCTATTTATACTCCAAAACGTGATGAAAATCAAGGGAAACCTACCCATAGCGGGATAATATGCCGCTTTGCTGCATGCGTGATCGCACCGTTCCTGTATGGAGAAATATATGCGACTTTCCTTAGAATTCCTTGCATCAGCCGCAGCGCTTTTCTTTCCACACACATGCAGATGACTGCTTCCTCTTTGACTCCGGCAGACTTGGCAGGGACAAATCCTACCGGAAGTCCGTCATGGCATCATGCCTTGCCAACAAGGACAAAGCCGAGGCCCAGTACCAGCTGGGCATCATTTACTACCATGGTCTGGGAGTCAGGAAGAATCTCAGCGAGGCCAAGAAGTGGCTCCGGAAGGCCTCCCTGCGGGGTGATGCCTCGGCACAGGGCGCACTCGGCGTGCTGTACGGCAACGGAGAGGGCGACTGGAAGAACTGCGGAGAGGCAGAGAAATGGCTCCTGAAGTCCGCTGAGCAGGTAAATGACTCGGCACAGCTCAACCTGGGCATCTTCTACACATCAGAAAGCTGCGGGAAGACCGATGCCGTGAAGGCAGTGAAATGGTACCGCGAGGCCGAGAAGCAGGGAAATGACGAGGCGGCCAACAATCTCGCCCTCTTTTACGACAAGGGCATCGGCGTCAGCCAGGACTGCGATGAGGCCATGAGGCTGTTCCGCAAATCCGCCGGCACAGGCAACGATAAAGCCATGCAGAACCTGGCACTGGCATACCTGAAAGGCACGTGCGCCCCTCAGGATGACTCCGAGGCTGTCAGGTGGTTCAGGAAAGCTGCTGACAAGGGAAATGCCGAAGGCATGTTCGGCCTCGGCAGCATGATCACAATGGGCCGCGGGGAAAAACAGGATATGGCGGAGTGGGTAAGATGGTACCGGAAGGGCGCCCAGCTCGGCAATGCCGCCTCACAGTTCAGCCTCGGCATGATGTACGAGATCGGGGCGGGAGTGAGGCAGGACATGAATGAGGCTGTGAAATGGTACCGCAAGTCCGCTGCCCAGGGGTATCAGAGCGCGAAGGACAAGCTTCTGGAGCTGAAGGCGAAATAAGCAAAAGGGCCGGAAAGAAGCATGACTCCCTTCCGGCAGGACGTGTAACAGGCCGCTTGAATTACTGGCTGCTGCCAGATTTGCCCGTAAGCCTCTGCCAGCGCCTCCTGGCAATCTTTCCCCCGACCCGCAGCCAGTCTTTGAACGTAAGAATCACACCAGGATCCGGGTGAATGTCTAATTTCCCGGACAATGGATATTTTTCTCTCAAGACCTCGTCCATTGCCTCTTTTGCATCCTGCCCGAAAGACCCGTCACTGCTGCCGGATGATTTGTTATCCATAGCAAACCTCCTATGAGCGAATTCCAGCAGAATCATACCCCTCTGCTGGAAATGCCTGCCGGGATGAGCCAATCTGCGATGCAGAAGCCGCGCCCGTGCGCCACTTGTCATTTCAATTTTGCCTGATTGCCGTCGGGTTCAGTCATCATCATAATAGATCACATCTTTGACCACGCCGCCATCATTATGTGGTGACGGAACTTTCGGAGCCGGAGAAGGATTACCGGTGCCGTTGTCGCCGGCTTTAACTTTTCTTCTCAGCAGAGCAATCAGGAAAGCGGCAGGAATAGTAACCCTTGTCGCGGGGCCCGCAATATCGACAAGAGTCCACAGGCCGGTGATAATCCATCCGATCGGGCCGGCAAAAACAGAGAGCGCGCGCGTTATGGTGGCATTGGTCGCGAAAGAAAGTCCGGCGCCGAAAAGCGCTTTCCACACCGCATTGGCGACAATTACAGCTATCTGATAGGATGCGAAGCCGCCTGCCGAGATCATTGCCTGAATGGCACCTGTAAGCACCTGGGGAGTTACTGAAGACCAGTCCTTCAGGCCTAACGTTTTGGCCAAATCCTTCATGTCGTCCGGAGACATTTTATCGAAACTTCTCCGGATTATTTCCATGAGCATGCTGTCTTCAATTTTTTCTACGCGGGCCCCCTTCTCGTACTCTACTTTCATGCCGTCGCATACATCACAGAGAATTTCCCGGTAGAGAACTCCCTTGCCGCCCCTGAACAGGGTCGCCAATGTGTTGGAGCCGTAACACTGAAGCTCCCCGGCTATTTCCTGCCAGTATTTGTGATGATCCGGATAGTACTTTTTGTAGGATTCACGTATAGACAATTCTTCAGTAAATCTTGGATTCCCGTCTTTATCGTACCGAAGAAGATTAACCAGGTCATTCAAGTCCTCTGACTTGACCTTGCCCAGAAATTCAAGATCACAGTCTTCCCTATATGACATAATCAAATGCCTCCTGAATCAGGTTATGTTCACAGCTTATCAGGCCCCACAAAAAAAATGTGACGCATATCACAAAAATCCCTATTCAAAG
>Ga0256404_1004701_pt1 | contig 25327 bp, 31 predicted proteins | sample RumenRJG_01DNA_FD_185990 | JGI IMG/M metagenome (GOLD analysis project Ga0256404, IMG submission 185990) | Bovine rumen microbial communities from Lethbridge, Alberta, Canada - RJG_01 | ecosystem: Host-associated > Mammals > Digestive system > Stomach > Rumen | place: Canada: Alberta | collected...
TTAATTTAACCATTTTTAACATAAAAAAGCAAAAAAATGACAACTTAAGCGCAACTAGAAATATTTTTTACGCGAATTAATACTTTTTATTCGTTCTTGTTGCACTTACTTTGTCATCTGATAAAAAAATTTTCTTTATTAAGACATAGTGTAAGAAATTATCTAGATCAAGAAGTTGAACATAATTTAATTTCAAAATTAGAAGAAAAAGTTCAAGAAGTTAACAATAAATCTGGTTTAAATATTGAAATTACTTTAAATGAAAGATTAGCGATGGCTGGTTTTGAACCACGTCTTGCAAATGCAAATAATTATCTTGTAATGAAAGGAAATGCCTTAGATCCAAAACTTGAAGAAAAAGTTGGCTACTATGGGGAACAGCTCGTTTTATTTTTAACTTCACTAAATCTTGGAAGTCTTTGGGTAGCTGGATCTTTACATCCTGATAAAGTTCAATATAAAAAAATTGATGAAGAAAATATGGTTTTGATCATTGCTTTTGGCCATTGTAAAGATTTTGGAAAAGCACATATTTCAAAATCATTAAATGAATTGTCTAATTTAGATGAAAATTCGCCATTATGGTTTAAAAAAGGAGTTGAAGAAGTAGCTCTTGCTCCCAGTGCGATGAACATGCAAAATTATTATTTTAAATATATTGACGAAGATAAAGTTGAAGTTAGCTCAAAACCTGCAAGATGGGCAAAAGTAGATAAAGGAATTGCTATTTATCACTTTGAAATTGGTAGTGAAAGAAAAATTATTAATCTTTAGTTAGAATTTAAAAATCGAATTTAAAAAGTAATGTCCAAAAGGATTTAAGGCTCTACATCGAACTAAAAGTGGTGTCTATAAATTTGAACATTACTTTTTTATTTACTTAAAAACGTTTTATGTTTGACTTTTTGAATCGACTAAGGGAAAATTTCATACTAGTAAGTTAGTTAAGACTAACTTTTAAACTTGTAGGAGAATGGATGGGAAAAGAATACAAAAAGTGGAACAAAGAAAAAAAGTTAATACCTAAAATGATTTTACCTTATTGTAGAGAAAATCATAAAAAGCAAAGAAAAGAAGAAGGTGTTAAAAGAAATGAGCTTTGTTCAAGATGTATAGAGCTAGAAACTTATACTTCTTTTAGACTTGAACAATGCCCTTAGGAGCTTAAAAGTAAAGGTATAACTGATATAGATTAAGTAAAAATTACAGTTGGTCTTATTTTTAATGGCTATGTTGCTCCAAATGCTGTTGTTAAAGTCGATGGAGACGAAATTGGAAAATTTAAAAAAGTCTATATTTCTGCTGCAATGAATGGTAGATATTATGGAGTTGAAATGATTGTTGCACCAACACAAAAAAGGTATTCTGGTTTATTAATTTTAATTGTAATTTATGGACTTGGAAAATTAGAGTTTTAACTGTATTTCCAAAATTATTTAAAGGAACACATATTAAAAATAAAAAACATTGTTTTGTTTGTAATGGAAAAACAATTGAAGTTAGTTTTTATCACCCAACAGTTCTACAAATCTATGGAGAAGTTGTTAGTGATGTAAGTTATTACAAAGCTTATATAAAATAATTTATAAATTTTTTAAATTCCCCTCTATATTATTATTAGAGGGGAATTATGAATAAACTAATTGCATTGTTATTCCATTTATTAAAAACATTTGTGATTTTTTCTTATGAAAACAGAAATTTCCGTATTGTTTTTAGCACGCAACAGATAAATGAAATACAAAAAATGAAATTATTGGTTTATTCGCAAATCCCGAGCTAATAATCTTTATACATATATTGGCTTTTTTGATATAATTTTTCTGTAAAACCAAATGTTTTATATCTTTTAAAAATGAAAATAAGTGGAGAATCAAAATGAAAGCTATTAACTTAAAATGTTTAGGGCTAGTCAATCCTTTAGGAATTGATGTTTTGCATCCACGAATTACCTGGAATATAGATTCTTTTCAAAAACAATCGGCGTTCGAAGTTATATATAGCATTAATAACGGAATTAAAAGAACAAGTGGAAGAAAAATAACTTCTTCCATGAATTATACTTTTGAAGAAACATTTAATAGTCGAGATATTGTTACATATGTTGTAAGAGTATTTGCAAATAATAGTTCAATTGGAAACGATAGTGAACAAGCCTCTTTTGAAATGGGTTTATTGCATAGCGATGACTTTAAAGCAAAATTTGTTGGCGGACTTTATGAAATTAACAAAAAATATCGTTATCCAGTTAGCTGTTTTAGGAAAAAATTTCTTTTAAACGCTTTTAAAAAAGCCCGTTTATATATTTCAAGTCTTGGTAATTATGATTTGGTCATAAATAAAAGAAAAATTACGGACAATGTATTAATGCCAGGCTATACAAACTATAAAAAAAGACTTCAATATCAAACTTATGATATTACTGAATATTTAAAAATCGGTTTTAACGAGTTAGAAATTGAAGTTGCTGACGGTTATTTTAGAGGGTCAATAGGTAAACTTGGTAAGACTTATTATTATGGTGAAGAAACTGGGATAATTTTTCAACTAGAAGTCGAAGATTTAACAAACAAAATTGAAATTATTTATAGCGATGAAACTATTGAATTTTCAAATGATGGGAAATATCTTTTCGCTGATATGAAAGATGGAGAAATCATTGATGCAACCCAAGTTCCAAGTTATGATGGTAAATCAAAAATAATTAATTACAAAACAACTCTATGTTCATCAAATTGTTACCCTATTGTAAGACATGAAAAATTTAAACCAAAAGTATTTCATGTTGGAAAAAATCTTTATATGCTAGATTTTGAACAATTAATTACAGGTTTTTTAGGTTTTTCATATATTGGTAATGATGGAGATACATTTTTAATTAAACTTGGAGCGAGCATCGATCAAAGGGGCATTTTAGTTCAAGATGAGATTCAATCATTTAATTCAAAGAAATTGAAAGTTAATAACTTTATTTTTAAAGATGGTTATGTCTTAAATTTGAGTGAAAATGATTTAAGAAAAGTCTCTCCTCTACAAATTATTAAATATAGATGTAAAAAAGGAGAAAATACTTACGAAACTAAATTTTCAATATTTGCTTTTAAATATGTTTTAGTCGAAACAAATGTAGATCTTTCTCATGTTGATTTTTATGCAATTTCTGTACATTCCAAGATAAAACAAGTTGGTACTTTTAACTCAAATAATGCTTTATTAAATAAATTTTTTGATAATGCCTGCCTAACAATAAAGGATTTATCCTTAGATTTTCCATTTTCTTCAATTTTTCAAGATAGAAGTGGCGACTTTGCAAAAACTTTTATGTTATTCAAATCGGCTTCTTTTGCTTTTGATTACTATCCATTAATGAATAAATATTTAAAGGATATATTTGATTCACAACTTCCAAATGGGACATTTAAAACTAAGGCGCCGTGTGGAGACATGAATAAAAAGGACATTATTTTCAATAATTCTTATTTAAATAGTGATTGTCCAATTTTGATTCCTTTTTTAATGTATCAACAATACGGTGATTATTCTTTTGTTAAAGGAAACTACGATAAATTTGTTGACTTTGGATCAAACTTAATAAAAAGATGTCAACATCGAGCACTTTTTTCAAAAAATATTAAAATTAGCCCTGCAAATCAAAAGTATCTTCTTAATAATGGAATATCATTTGTTGATGAAACTGAGCCAAAAGAATTCTTAGAAAGTAAAAAGACATTTTTTTCGTTCCCTAATATTTATGAATCAACCTTATATGCACATCTTGATTTTAAGGCGTTAGCACTTTTTGCAAGTATTTTAAAAAGACCAGAAGAAGCACTTTTTAGTGAATATGAAATTGGTACAAAAACTGCTTTTAATGAATTATTAATTAAAAACGAATTTAATCTTAATACTAAGCAACAATCTAAAATAGTGACTCCGCTTTATTTTGATATCTTAAATGTTCAATACGAAAAGTTTGCAAAAGATAAAATTGTGGAGAACTTTAAGAATGATGATTTTAAAATTACTTGTGGGAATTTTTCCGCCCCATACTTCATTTTTGCACTCTTCAAGGCAGATAAGAACCTTGCAATTAAAACGATTTTAAGTGAGAGAGCTGATAAATGGATATATCTTGCTAAAAATAATTCGACAACTTTATTTGAAGTAAAGAATAGTGAAAAAATTGATTTTCATTCAAAACTTACTTTGATTGATTTTATTTTCTCTAAAATTGCAGGAATTAATATTTTGAAAGAGAACTATTTTATAATTAAACCTAATTTTGGAGAGGGAATTTCGTCGATAAATTGCGAATATAATTCTGTTTATGGGTTGGTTAAAGTTAATTATAAAATTGTTGATAATTTATTTACTTTAAATCTCACAGTACCAGGGAATTGCGATGCAAACTTAATTTTGCCAAGTGGCAAAACAATCGCACTCCACCCTGGAATTCATACTTTCTCAGAACGTATTTAATTTGGAGGAATTTATGAAATCAAAAGTTTTATTTACAAGCGAAATTACGCCAGAATCTTTGGTCAAATTATATAAAGCTCTTGGAGTAGAGTTAAAAGGCAACGTTTTAATTAAAGTTCATAGTGGGGAACCGGGAAATCAAAATTTCTTACATGCTGAATTTTTTAAGCCTATTTTTGATCTAGTGCATGGAACTATCGGAGAATGTAATACTGCCTACGATGGTGGAAGAAATACATCAGAAAAACATTTAAAAACCCTAAAAGATCATGGATGGAGCAAACTTTATCCGGTTGATTTGCTCGATAAGGATGGACCTGATTATTGTTTTGAGATTGAAGATGGAGTAATTATTAAAAAAGATTATGTTGGCAAAGACTTATTAAAATATGATTCACTCCTAGTTTTAAGTCATTTTAAAGGTCATCCTATGGGAGGGTTTGGTGGAGCTTTGAAACAATTATCAATAGGTTGTGCATCAAAATATGGAAAAGAATATATCCACGGAGCCGGGAACACCGAGGGTAATTTTTGGAATACCGAACAGGATAGATTTATTGGTGCAATGGCGGATTCGGCTAGTGCTGTTGCAAAACATTTTAAAAATAAAGCCGTTTATATAAATATCATGAAAAATATGTCAGTAGATTGTGATTGTTGTGCGGTTGCAGAAGATCCATGTATGGCGGACATCGGAGTTTTAATTTCTGAAGATCCAATTGCAATTGATAAAGCTTGTGTTGATTTAATCTATAAATCAAATGATAAAGGGCGAGATCATTTGCTAGAAAGAATAAAATCACGCCATGGTGAACATATTTTTGATATAGCAAAAAATCGTGGATTTGGCTCCCTTGATTATGAATTAATTAATATTGATAATTTATAACTTTTTATAAAGATGAATGTGTGGATAATTTTCATCCAAAAATAGTGGTAAATTCAAAGATTTATAACCCGATTTAAAATAAAATTCTTTTTTATCAAATTGTGCATCAAGGTAGATATAATCAAAATTGTTCTCTATAGCATACTTTTCAACTTCATTTAATAATTTTGTTCCTAATGCATGGCCTCGATATTCTTTTAAAATAGCAAATCGACCAAGTTTAAGTGAATTTTCTTTGCATTTTAAAACTCTGCATGTACCAACTGGAATATTATTCAAGTATTCTACAAAATGAAGGCAGGTCTTATCGTTTTCGTCTATATCAACAATATATTGTTGCTCATCGATGAAAACTACTTTTCTAATTAATATAGCTTCCCCGTTTATTCCAATAAAATGTTTAAATGTTATATTTAATTTTTCCATATGAAAATATTAAATTTAATCTATATAAATGTAAAGAAAGAAATAGTGCCTGTTTCTCACTTTATTTTTCAAATATCATGTTGATTTTTATTTTGTTTTTAGATATGATAATAAAGCGCGTGGATCATTGGTGTAGCGGTTAACATGTCACACTGTCACTGTGAAGATCACGGGTTCGATTCCCGTATGATCCGCCATTAATTGTTGAAATTTAATTTAAATATACTATGGCCCGGTAGCTCATCTGGTAGAGCAAAGGACTGAAAATCCTTGTGTAGCGGGTTCGACCCCCGCCTGGGCCACCATTAGAGTTAAGTACAGTCAATACCAAAATATTGGCTGTTTTTTTCTTTATATAGGTATAAATACTGCAAATATATATGATTTTATTGGTATTTTGGCCCTAGAAATAGAAAAAGTAGTAGATATATCTATAACAATAATATATATATAAAATCAAATCGTTATATTATTATTAATCGTTAAACTACTACTTACTATATATAGGCATATATAAGAATATATATTTTTTCAAGTATACCCCCACGTGACAAACGTGACATTTTTTTATGGCCATTTCTTTTTTATAAAATAAAGGATTAAAATATATTTAATTCAACCTATAGGTTAATTTTTTTATCAAACATGTTGACAATTTAACGAATGGGGTGTATACTGTGCTTGTAATCTAAGAAATGACGTCAAAAATAATGATTACAAAAGGAGCGAAAATATGGGATACACAAAATTCGGAAAAATAGTTAGAAAAGAAATGATTGACCATGATGAAAACTTATTATCAATTGCTCAATTATTAGGCGTTACTACGTCTTTTGTTTCTGCTGTTTTAACAGGTGGTAAAAGTGTACCAGATAATTGGGTAGACGAATTATCTAAACATTATGGTCTAAAAGGCTCTAAATATGATGAGCTTTACGATGCATATTGTGAAGATAAGAAGAATGTTAGAATTGATGTTGAAAATGTTCCGTTAACTCAAAAGAAGTTGGCATTACAATTTCAAAGAAAGCTTCCTGAATTAGATGAAGATGAGATTCAATCTATCTTCGATATTTTAAAGGAGGATAAGTAATGGATTATGAATCAAGATTATCTTTGAGCAGAATACAGGTAAGAGAAATATCTAAATTTGCTAGAAGGATGTTAAAAATTAAAACTGTTAAATTTCCAGTTTTAAAGGCGCTTGAAAAGTTAATAGATAAATTCCCTAATAATCTTTATTATCGTATTTTGCCCGATGATGAATTTGAGACAAATGTAATGGCAGAATTAGTTCCAGAAGGCAACGATGTTTACTGCATTAAAATACGTGAAACAGTATATGAAAAAGCAGTAAATGGTGATAGAGCTAGCATGGGATTTATTTGCCATGAAATGTGTCATTTTATCTTGATTCATATATTTGATGCTGGCCCAGTAATGTATGTGAATGAAAGCGGGTTAGCTTATGCAAGAAGTTTTAAAGATAAAGAATTGCCACGATATAAAAGTATGGAATGGCAAGCTATGGCATTATGTGGGGAAATAATGATTCCTTACGAAAAATGCAAAAATTATTGATTTAATCAAATTGTCAGTAGAACTTATAGTTCTGATGAACAAACTAAATATTTCTTAAGATGGGTAGTTAAACCAGAATAGTAATTATAGTAATTAAATATCTTAATTGAAATAAAAAAAGACCCAAATCATTGCAGTGATTTGAGCCGTTTAGACAGCATGCTATGACGCCACCTTCAACAAGTACATTATAGCACAACTGTCTTAAAAATATCAAGTCCTTTGCGAGATTTCCTCGTCAGAAAGGCAAGAAAAATTTTTAAATACAGGAGGGTACTATTATGTACAAAGATGAAAATGATGTAGTTGAAGATTTGTTCCAAGCGTTCTTGGTGGAAGGAGCGAACTTCACTGAAATTGAGGAATATCCAATAATTGAAGATTGGATGATTCCAAAAGTTCCGCCAAAAAAGATTATGCCTTTTGATAAAGCATTAAATTATCAAGGCGATTTAAGTGAGGTATATGTCTGCACATATGCTAGAGATTGTACTTTTGAAAGAGTAAGAAGATACCCAAAGAAATATTTGAACTTTTTCAAAAGATGTGCTGGGCTAATAGGATTTGATTATAGCATACATTCGGATATGCCGATAGTCAAACAAAAGGCCCAAATGAACGATAATTTATCATTATCATTTTATTATGGAAAACAAGGTAATAATCTTATTCCAAATATAAGATATGGTATTGATGAATTAGCTGATGAATTCTTAAGTGCTATTCCTAAGCATACATTGATTGCAGTAGGCACACACGGATTCATTAAAGAGACATACAAAAAAGCTGAATGGTATTGTTTCTTAGAAAAAATTATAAGTGCATTAGAACCATCAGGTATCATTGTTTATGGTAAACTTAGTGGGAATATCTTTAAAGATTTTGAAGATAAGTGTAAGTTTTATTATTATGAACCATGGATCTACTCTAATCGTAAGAAAAAAGGAGGAGATTCAGATGGCAACTAAAGGTGCAAGTTATAGATATGGAAACACTAAGGGTTCAAATCATCAAGGAAAAGCAACTGAACATATTAACTATGCTTGGGCTAAAGCTTTTAATAGAGGCGGATTAGATAGACATTTTAGAGTTCATGGCAAAGAATTTGATTGTAAGACTAAAGAAGAATATGAAGTTAAAGCTTTGAAATTTGCTAATACAGTTGATCGAGAAAATTGTAAAAGTGTTATTGACAAAAATGGCACAACATATAAATATAATCCTAAGACCAATGTGTTGGTAGAAGTTACAAAAGATGGCTATATAGTGTCATATAGGCATTATGGTAAGAGCACGTGGTATATTTCTAAGAAAGGAGAAAAGAAATGGATAAAATAAATAAAAAATTTAAACCAATGATGTGTCCTGTCTGCGATGGCATGTATTTTTCAGGGCCAAATAAAAATTCATTCGATGAAGATTTAGAAGAATATTTAAATGGTGAAGTACAATGTAGGCATTGCGGATGGATTTATGATTTGCATCAAGCTGAAAATCCTGATTCTAAAGAAGGATTCAATGAAATGTCAGTTAATGAATATAAGGAATGGTTTGATAACAAAATTAAAGAAAACCCAAACTATGATTATTTTGAAGAACATATGCCTGAACCAACGCCACATAAATGTCCTGTTTGTGGAGAATATGAATTTGCTGATGAATTATCATCTGATATATGCCCAGTTTGTGGTTGGGAAGATACTGGGTTTGAAGATATGCCTGATGAAAAGCCTAGTGAATATATGATGTCATTTAATGAAAGATTATCTTGGTTTAAAGAAAAAAGAAAAAATAATCCTAAATATAGATGGAACAAGGATGATAATTAAAAAATGACTCACTGCAAATAGATTAATTTCTAAATGTGGTGAGTCTTTTTAATTGTATTATAAAAAATAGCCCTAGCTACTAACTAGGGTTATCAAATATCAATATTTATTACTGAGCCATTTTTGAAATTAAATTCGAGGTGGCTATCTTTATATACTTTTATGTTGATGATTGTTAAATTGAAGAGTTTATCGTTAAATTTTAAATTTAGAGTATCGGTAGCTTTAATCTCATTGATGAATGCTTGAAGTTTAATCGATGTCTATTCCTATCAACTTGTTCAGCCATAAGCTTATTGTATTTATCCTGAGCTTCAGTAAATCTTTTAACCAGATCTATATATTCTTCCATGTAAGCTTCATATTTCATTTGTTTCTTTTCTTTGTTGAAGATGTGTTGGTCACATAAACCACTAACTACTAGCATTTCATTCTTGGCTTGTTCCATAGGCTTGGATAGATTAACATCTAGTAGTTTTTCTTTTATTAGAAGAAGATTTGAAATAAGAAGTTCTTTATCTTTAAGAAGAATGTTTAATGCTTTTAAATAGGCATTTTTAATTGTTTCTTCATCAAGAGTAGGAGTAGTGCATTTAGTTCCGTTAAACTTATTATTACATTGCCATACAACATGCCTATAGATGTCATTTGAATGCCATACCTTAGGTCCATATATAGAACCACAATCGGCACATATGACTCTACCGCATAATACGTTATTACCATGACTTCTTACTTGATTATTAAGTTCAAGTTCAGCTTGTACTAATTCCCACTCATCTGGATTAATTATTGCTGGATGAGAATCTTCAACATAGTATTGTGCGACTTCACCATTATTCTTTTTAAGTTTCTTTGTTAAGAAGTCTACAGTGTATTTCTTTTGAAGAAGGGCAGAACCTTTATATTTCTCATTTCTTAAAATTGAATCAACAACATTATATTGCCATTTAGTTTTACCACTTGGTGTTGGTACACCTTCTTTAGTTAATGTACTAGCGATTGTTGATTGGCTTTTGCCTTCAATAAACATTCTATAAATCCTTCTTACGATTTTAGCACCTTCAGGTTCAATCTCAGGAAATCCATTTTCACCTTTTTTATATCCTAAGAAACATTTATATGGTAGGGCAACTTTACCATCCTGAAATGCTTTTCTTTTACCCCAAGTAACATTTTCTGATATTGACCTAGATTCCTCCTGAGCAATACTAGACATAATAGTAAGAAGTAGCTCACCACCCGTTCCAAAGGTATAAATGTTTTCTTTTTCAAAAAAGACTTCAACACCTTTATCTTTTAATTTTCTGATGTTAACTAAAGCATCAACTGTGTTTCTTGCAAAACGGGATATGGATTTAGTTACAATTAAATCGATTTTACCTTTTAGGGCATCATCAATCATTTGTTTAAATCCATCACGCCTTTTAGTAGAAGTGCCACTAATACCTTCATCAGTATATACATTCACAAATTCCCATTCATCATTGGCTTTGATGTATTTAGTATAATAATCAATTTGAGCTTCATATGAAGTAAATTGTTCATCCTGGTCTGTTGATACTCTGGCATAAGCAGCTACACGTCTTTTGTGTGGCATGTTCATTGCTATATGAGTATGTGGATTAATTGTAGGTTTAATTACTGTTACCTTTGCCATTGTTAACCCTCCTTAGTTTATGTTGTTCTAGTGTTTTTTGTCTTGCTAATGCTTTCTTTTCTGGAGTCCAAGATAGACTTCTGGATTTGTTTTCCCATTTGATATCTTTTGAAGTTCCATCTTTGAAAACATAAGTAAGGATATTGTCATTTTTAACAATTATCTTTTCTATTTTCTTTTTGAATATCTTTTCATCAAAAGTAGTAGTACCTAGTATTTCATTTGAAGTTTCAAATAAGATTTCTTCAGGAACTTGTTTAGAATTGCAGGCTTTAATTCCTTTCTCGTTGTTAGTTCTACAAAGCCAAAAATGTTTATATGGAGTGGTTTTCCTTGAATAGTGTTTACCACAACATCCACATTCCAGCATTCCACTAAAAGGAAGTATTAGAGGTTTTGTAACTTTCCAATTTATACTTTCTTTTCTTGCTTTAAGCATTTCTTGAACTTTATTAAAGTATTCTTTAGAAATAATGCCTTCGTGTGAATCTTCAACATAATATTTAGTAAGCTCACCATTGTTAATAAGTGTTCTTTTAGAAATGAAATCTTTGCAGTAAGTCTTTTGAAGTATCTTATCGCCAGTATAATATTCATTTGATAACATTCCTCTAATTGTAGATTTAGAGAAGAAGATATTGTTTCTGGTTTTGATTCCATCAGCTTCAAGTATTTTGCATATTGCTTGAACACCATTACCTTCTAGGTATAAATCAAATATCTTTTTAACAACCTTAGCTTCTTCAGGAATAATCTCATATTGGTTATTTTCATATTTGTAACCATATAGGTGAGTACCCCAAGATAAGCCTTCTTCAAAATTCTTTTTAACTCTCCATTTCATATTTTCAGAAACTGATCTAGATTCTTCTTGAGCATATGAAGCAAGGATTGTAAGAAGAAGTTCACCATCTTTCGATATGGTATGAATGTTTTGTTCTTCAAAATAAACATCAATATTGTTTTCTTTAAGTTTTCTAACAGTCTCTAAAAGTGTAACTGTATTACGTGCAAATCTGGTAATCGATTTAGTAATTATTAAATCAATATTGCCAGACATGGCATCATCAATCATTCTTTGAAATGAATCTCTTGATTCTGTTGTGCCTGTAATACCTTCATCAACATAAATATCTACAAGTTTCCATTTAGGATTATCTTCAATTAATTGTTTATAATAATCAATTTGAGCCATTAATGAATGGTGCATTGTTTCTTTATCAACTGATACACGAGCATATGCTGCAACATTGATTAATTTAGTTTCATTATGATTAATAAATATAACTTGGTTAATTATCCTTTCCATCGGTTCCTCCTATAATTTTGATTTCATCAATAGTGCCATTATCAAATAGCTTAATTGTGTATTTGATGGCTTCCTCCTCAGTCCAACCGAGGGAATTAATATAATAGTTTATTAGGTAATTAATCCCCTCAGTGCTGGTCTTATGTTGTTCACATAACTTAAGTAATTTTTCTTTTAAATTATCCATGATAAACCTCCTTTAGGTCATACATATATATCACTCTAATGAGGATTTATATCAAGTTAATTTGATACGAAAATAGAGGTACTATTTAAGCCATGATTTGCTGCAACAATAGAAGATGCATCCATATAATCTTTATCGGTTAAAACACCATTTTTGTGTAGCATTTCAAGAATTGAAACACTTAAGTTATAAACGATAAGATTATTAGATTTGTATTTTTCTAAGAGATTTCTTGTAACATTCCCTTGAGCAGAATTTGCGACGTTTGTTTCCATAGCTTAAAAACTCCTTTCCACAGTGTTCACATATCAATTTGTAGTATGCTTGTTTGTTAACTTGATCTAAATGAGAATTCCAATATTGATTCCTGCATTTATCACAACAAAACTTTTTATTTTTCTTTCCTTTAGTGGTAGTAAGTGTATTACCACAATTCAAACATTTAATTGATTTAGGCATCATATTTTTATGTCTTTTGAAATAAGATTTGATTGTTTCAAGCTTAATACCAGTAATCTTTGATATTTCTGTAGGCATAATACCTTGAGCTCTTAATTTTCTAATTTCAATACGTTCTTTATCAGTCATAACCTTAAAATTCCTCCTTTTTATTGCGTTATTTCGCAATTTATTAGTTTGTTGGTTAATTTATTGCTACAGCTATAACAAGTGGTTTAACGGCGATTATTGGGCCTTTGATTATTGGAATTTAGTATTTTAATGGATAGGGGGATATACCCCCTTTGAATTCGCAATTTTTCGCGTGAAACCCCACCCCGGTGTCCAAATGAATAGCTGTAGAGATTTAGATCCCCCTACCCCTAGAAATTAAATTTAGAGGTGAGAGAAGTGTTACAATAATTAAATTTATTCTTGTGTGACACGTGACAAGCGTGACAGAATTGGTAAATCTTCTAAGAATCCATCACAGGCATATTCAAGATAGAAACCATATTTAATTAATTCTTCATCTATGACAGTTGTTAGTTTAGATTCCATGCAATTAATTAAGCGTTTAAAACCTTTAATAACTTCATGCATTTTATTTTCCGGAACTGCCATAACGTGAATTAATTCTAGTGAATCATCTTTATTAAGTACCATCTCAAAAGACATTTCATTATTTGGCTCATTATAGAAATCAATATTAATTTTAAAATGACCATTAATCTTAATTGAGAAATCGTAGTTTAATTGAAGATTATCATATCTTTTTTCTAATTCGTAGAAAGCGTCAATTTTATCCATTATTTTAGTCCTCCATTATAATTAATTAGTTTATTTAATCCTTCAGCTTCATAATTAATGTTTGTAGGACCAAAGCCAAATGCTGCGATTGAATTTCCTTCAAAATCATCATCAGTTAATTTCATTGTAAATTTCTCGATGATATGAATTGCTTTAACCACATCTTCATGTGGGATATTAGAAATTTCTAGAATCACAGATCGCTTATTAATCCACACCCACATCTTTGCTTTTTTAGATGTTTTTAAAGTGTTGATTCCGTCAATTTCAATATCATATTTTTCATTAATTATGTACCAAAGGTCAGTAGAATGGTCCTTTGTATTTAGTTTATGTTTGTCCAATTGATTCATAATTGAACGTTGTATAGGTTTAATCTTTTTGCTCATTTTATTTTTCCTCCTTGTTATTTAGATTAAAGATTATTGGATTAGATAAATAGGATTCTGTCTTCTTGTTAGTTTGTTTAACTTGAATGTATCCATATTCAACTAATCGATTTAGAACAGGTGTTAGAGATTCAACAGTTTTAAAGGATCTACTTGCTCGAAGAATATCCCTTTTGCTGAATTCATAAAAACCATTCTTTTTAATATTTGCTAGCACATATTCAGCTTGTTTATTGATTGGATCAATTCCCATAAGTGAATAAGATGCTTTTGCATGTTCAATGTAATATCTACCGATTAAGATAGCGTTAGCCATATCTTCTTTAGATACAACTAGCGGTGGCGTTATATCAAGAAAGGATTAAATTGATCTTTATTGAATCTTGCTAGTAGAGCAGATATACGAAGTACATTACCTACAAGCTTTCCTCTCCAAGTCTTAATCTCAGTATTTTCACCCATGATTTTTTCGTTCTCATCATGGAATGCTTCGAAGATAGCACTTGCTTCACTGCTTAATCTAACGATTTGATTATCAATAAGGTTTTCTTCCTCGTTTAATACATCTTTGATTTTCATATCGTAGAGTCTTGAAACCTCTGGTGGAATAGGAGAAGTATGAAACTTTCTTTTTCCAATTAAGGATTCAGGTAGTGCATATAAGAATCTTGTTGTTAAACCTTTACCTTCAAATGTAGAATTGCTTATAAGTTGAGACAATACTGAAGGTTGCACTGATAGAAGTATGGTTAGTGTTGGTTTTTGAATTAGCTCTGATGGTCGACCGATTCTATCGACTCTAATAGTGTCTCCAGAATATCCTTTTAAGAAAACATCAATATTTACACTCTTGTTATACATTCCAGCAAGAACATCAAAGATACCACCTTCAGTAGATATAATTGCAGTCTTGCCACCTGAATCAGATAGAATGGATGTTAGCTTTTCAGTTGTAATATCATCAACATATAATTTCTTAGGTTTTTCCTCTTTAAAGTTAGCCACCTTCTCAGCTATTTCAGTTAGATCAGTTTCTGATGCTTTACCTTTAGCATATTGAGTTTCAATAGTTTTCTTTTTGCTTTCTAGAGCAGATTTACGCATACGAGAAGCCTCAAATCTTCCTGCATTTGTATTATTGTAATTAAGTTCATATTCGTTAACTGGCCTTGTCATAAAACTAATAATTGATGATTTTCTTTCACTAGGTTCAGCAATAATTAATGTGTAAAGATTAACTGGTTCATTCCAGTCGGCTTTACCATCAATACGATATCTACCTTGCATACATAAAGACATAATAGCTAAAGAAGCAGTGGCAGCCATATCAACTGGCGTTTGTGTAGTCTCTGCTACAGCAACTACATAATCTTTTATGATTTTAGGTAATGCATCTATAGGAAATGTAGGTAGCGTAGGCTTTTCAAAAGGAATAGGTGTATCCCATTTGATTTCAGCTGGTTTATTGTATTCTTCAGGTTTTGTATAATTAGGATTAGTAACAACTTTATTCTTATAGAATTTAGCAGCACTCTTCCAAATAAGATTTAGTTCATCCTTCTCTAGTGGTGGATTACATTTATTAGCTGCCTCTCTATATTTGGATTTAGATTCATCACTAACTCCATATTTCACTATTAAAGAACAAGCAATCTTATGCATCGTAGCATTTCTTGAGCCTTCTGGTATAACTTCACCAAGTTCACTAAATGCTTTTTCACTTATTACATCATCTAAAAACTTATTTAATGTAATTGTGCCTTCATGATATTCAACTAGAGGTTCAGTTGTACCTGCTAGAAATCTTGCTGAATCTTTGGCGTTAGGATCAATTAAAGGACAATAATCATATAATCTTTCCTTTATTGCTTTATATTCATCAGCATTAGTTATTTCATCAATTAAGAAGATGACATGAAATCTAGGGCGAGGACCATATTCGGTTTTTCCTTTTCCTACTTTAGGTTTCATATGTGATTTAGAATAATGAACTAAATAAGGAACTCCACTAAACATTTCTTCAATAGAAGCAGATGTAATCCACTCATCTGGATTATTTGAATGGTCATTATCAAAATCAACACCAACACAGTTAGAAGAAATAAAGTTATCGATTGATCTATAATTATCCTTATATTTCGCGCACACGTAATCATGTGATACAGCCTTCTTTAATGATTCGATATCAGTAACATCAACCTCATTTGGATAAAGACAGTTATTATATTGTTGAATGCAGTTAGAATAATAGATTTTAAATGGCATATTCATTACTTCACACCTTCTTTATTAGAACTATTTTCTTTTAACCATCTCTTGAACTCCTCAATAGGAATGATGATTCTTGTCCCAATTCTTATTGAAGGGAATCCAGGAGTCTTAGTTAGTTCATATGCTTTAGGAACTGAGATACCAAGTTGGCTTGCTAGTTCTTGAACGCTAATAGTTTGTTTTTCCATTTTGTTTTCCTCCATAATTTAGATTTGAATTCAAGAGACTTAAGGACTTACCCAATTTAGAATCAAAAAATTTCTAATCGTTAAACAAGCAATTGGGTAAAACCTGATTAAACGGCTATCAATTAAATGAAACTAAAATCCGTTAAATCTCTTGTTTTCGATTGCATTTTACGATATAATGTAACCGATTAGAATATATCTCTCGGTTACATACTCGGTTACAGAAGGATGTGAGCATAATGAAGTATATTAAAAAGAAAAAAACCACTTTTCCAAAAGCCTACAATAAAAGATTAGGACTTGCTGAAATAGGTGGTGTTGGTGATGTTATATATAAAAGCATTAGATATGATGAATATGATTATGATGACCAAGCCAATATAGTTGATTACGATATAAGTGGAGCAATAATATATCCAGCTAAATTTAATGCTATTCCAGTTGTTGATATGGAATTAGGCTTAACTGGTAAAAGTCTAATTGTTTCACTTTGTAATCTTTATGATGAAATTAATTTTAAAAATGATGGAAGTGTCTATTCAGATTATATTTCATTGATAATGGATTGGTGCAAGCACTATTTTCATCCTTATAATATTGAAACTTTATATGAAAAATATAGAGATTTAAAACCGTATGAGAAAGAAGGAGACAGACAAGAGACTCCTGGATTAATTGATGGTGTCTTTAAAGTAGATGACTTTATGCATGACTTAAGAGATTTTTATCAAGTATATACATTTGTAGAAGCTTTCTTTGAATGTCTTAATGGTAAACCTGAACTTGCTTATAATTTATATAAGGAAGGAGCATATTACGATAATCTTCCATTTTTTGAAGAATATAAACAAACTTCAACCTATGATAAGTATGTAGAAGATCCTAATATGGATGTAGTTGAAGCAATGCAAAAGGCAAACAAGCATGAACATATCCATAAGAATTCCTTAGATGAATTCAGAAAACTAGTAATCAAAGATAAAAAGAACATTTATAGAGCAATCACTGAATGGATTCCTGATTTAGAAGTTTCACTTGTTTATGAATATGAAAGAAATCAATGTGAATATCTAGCTAAGGTGAATTCAATATTTGATATTTGTTATTACACTCTGGGTAGATTAATAGCAGTTAATGCTCCAAGTAACGATGAGAATACAGAAAATTATAGTGATTATTGGGATGGTCAAAAAATCCTTATATGTAGTAACTGTGGTAGGAGATTTATCGTAAAAAGAGGAACGGCTAAATATTGTGATGATCCTAATTGCCAAAGAGCAAGAAATAGAAAGAAAGTAGCTGCATTTAGGCAAAGAGAGAAAGAAAAAGAATAATCTAAAACTATTTCTTGGGAACAGCGTGAAGCAAAAGAATTATGTACTATAACAACTGGGAAGAGTAATACACAAGATCAGGTTGAAGATGGTAAATATATTTTCTTCATTCGTTCTGATGTGCCTGTTAGAAGTAATAGATATTTATACGACGAAGAGGCTGTAATAACAATTGGTGATGGAAACATTGGAAGAGTCTTCCATTATGTTAATGGAAAGTTTGATTTGCATCAAAGATGCTATAAAATGGCCGATTTTCGTGATTTAACAGCAAAATATTTCTATTATTTCTTTTCAACTAAATTCTACGATAGAGCCATGTCAATGACTGCTAAAGCTACAGTGGATTCGGTTAGGTTGGAAATGATATCAGATATGGATATTAATTATCCAATTAATTTAAAGGAACAAGGCAAAATTGCTAACTTATTAACTGAATTAGATTCCCTTATCACCCTTCATCAACGTAAGTATTTAAGAGGACTCAAATAGAATATGAGTTCTTTTTATTTTGACTCTCACTGATGAAGGGTGATAACTCTATCTACTGAATCTAATAATGAAGATATTTTTGATTGTTCATTCTTCTTTGGAACAGTAAATTCCAAGTCCATTAATACGTTTGCATTCAACTTAGCTCTGCCACCACCTACAAGAACTGATTCAATGTCAGCAGAATTTATTAAATATTTTAAAAACATTGTCGAATTCATTTCATTGGATTGCAGCACATGTGCATGATTATTTACCCATATTTGACCATTTACATATTGCACAGGATAGTTTTTAAGATCATTTGCTCCATCTTCGGCAACGAGCACAAATTCACCATTATGTGTGTATCCATCAACGTAGTCTTGTATACCATTTGCTCCATAATATGGTGTTGAGCCCGGAATTCTTTTAGCTTCTGCTACTGGTACTCTTAAATTATCGTATCTATTAGAGATATCAGAGCATTTACGCTGTTCCCAAGAAAAAGAGATATAATTGATTCAAAAGGTGGTAAAAGTGATAAAAATGTGATAAACTATAAGAAGAATTGTTTTCTTTTCATAAAAGGTCATTGGCATATACAAGAGGTGAATAGGATGAAAAAATTCATTATTGATAATGTAGAATACGTTATTACGAGAAATCCATACACTAATGGTCCTATGATTTCACGTGTGGATGGTATTTTAATTGATAATAGAAAAGAAATCTGCCGCAGATTTTTAAGAAATTATGGCTGGACTGATGAAATGTTCCAAAATAAAATTACAAATGATTTGGAAAGAAAAATAAATCAAATATTATCTGATGATGGAGAACAAACAAATATAGAAACGAATAGTAATTCTATACCTGCAAGAAAAAATAAAGTAGTGAGTTCAGTTCCTACTCCAACTCCTAATGAATTAGATTATTGGCTAAGACAATGGGATTTGCTTCCAGATTATACTAAACAAGAAGAAGCAATAAATGAATTGTTTAGCGGGTTATACAAGTCTAATAAGGATTTAAAAAGCATATTGATAAAGTGTTCAGTATTGAATGATTTTTATAGTACAAACATCTTCAAAGTATATCCAGTAGCATGTCACATATTGGAACTTGATATTGATGATAAACTTGAAAAAGGAGATTTATCAATAGTTAATGCTATAGCATCTAATAAAATATCCGATAAAGATAAAAACTTTTATTCATTTGCATCTAAATATTGTAGCCATCACAATCAAGAAGAGTATCCTATATATGATTCATATGTAGATCAAATGCTAAGATATTTTAGAAAAGTTGATGGATTCTATAACTTTGATAATTCAGATTTAAAGGATTATCCTAAATTCAAGAACATATTATTGAAGTTTAAAAAGTTTTATAAGTTAGAAGCATATTCACTAAAAGATATAGATAAATATCTATGGCAAGCAGGAAAGAAATATTTTCCTAAGAAATATTATAAGTAGAGGTGATTAGCCTATGAATTATAAAGGATTAACTGCATTAAAAGCACTTCTAATTGTATTGGTTACATCTGTTACAATAACAGGAATAAGTTTCTTGGATGATAAAATTTGGAATGTTATTATTGCTGTTATTGGTGTTATAGCATATGGAATAGTTGGGTTATTATATTCGATTCATTTGATTGACGGAAAGCAAGAAGGTAAAACAGCATATGCTGCTTTGTTCATTATATTGATAATAATCGGATTCTTGATTTATCAAGGCATCTTGAAAGTGGAACAGTGGATTTTTTCATGGCCACTTGCTGTTAAGATAACTGTACCAACTGTTATGGGCTTACTTATTATAGGAACAATTACATTACTTGTGATCGGACATAAGAAAAAGCCTGTTGAAGAAAAACAGGAAGAAGGCCTATGAAGAAGTTCTTAACGATAATATTTGCAATTGTACTTATCGTACTAACATCTTGTGGTAAATCAAATAATTCATCGGTACAACCAACCACTGATGAGCCTAGTACAACAATTACTACTCCATCAGATGATAATCAAACAACTAAGGAAGATGAAACTGCCAATATGAAATTAACATTAAAAATAGATGGTATAGAAGTAGATGTAATATGGGCTGATAATGATTCAGTAAAAGCTTTGAAGAATCTTGCTAAAGATGGATTAACTATAAATATGAGTAAGTATGGTGGATTTGAGCAGGTAGGTTCAATTGGTTCTACATTACCATCAGCTGATACTAGAATTACTACTAATCCAGGAGATATAGTTTTATACTCTTCAAATCAAATAGTATTATTCTATGATTCTAATACATGGTCTTATACTAAATTAGGCCACATCAATTTATCTAAAAGTGAATTAACTGATTTACTTGGTGATGAAGACGTTGTGATTACACTTAATTTAAAATAGGTAAGAATGCTTAGAGTTCTAGATTTATTTCTAATTATGGTGTATACTTAAATCGATAATTGAAAGTACCAGAAAGTCGAGGAAGGGCTCGAAGGAGGTACTTGTTTATGGATTATCAAAAAGCCATATTAGATAAAGTATCAACTGGTTTGAGGCTAAGAATGCTTCGTTGTAAATCAGCTCTAACTCATGAAGATTTAGCTGGTTTGCTCCAATTAAAATCACCTAGAGTGATATACGATTGGGAAAGCGGAATGAAAATTCCTAATGCTGAAAACTTGTATAATCTTGCTCTAATATTCAATATGAAAATGGAGGACTTACTCGTAATGAGATAAGCCTCTTTTTCTTTAAATTGAACTATAGTACATTTTTAACATTGAATTGCTTTGTTATAATATAAGGGACATATTAGGCAATTATGCTCATAATATTGCTAAAATTAGCAGAATTATGGTATAATTAAGTCTAGATACAAATGCATGTTCTGAAACAGTGGAGTAAGAACTTTACCTATATGAAATGTTGGAGCGAATGTTATGGTTGGGATATACCATATGAGGAGTAAACCAATAGTTAAAAGCTAAATTTCAAGAGTGGTATTGCGTGTCTAAACAAAATAACATATGAAGAGGATAAATGTTATTGAAGTGGCGATAGGCTAATACCTACCGTCACTTTTTCGTTTTAAGGAGGTGTCAATAACATGAAGAAAAAGAGCAAAGTTATAGGCAAAGACTATGATAAATTAGAGAAAGATAATCTATGTGATAGAATCGATTATTATGGTCTTATCGCTAAAGATGGCAGAATTAAAATTGACACAAAAAGATATAAGAAATTCTTTGCTATCCCAGATAGTAAAATTGAAAATAGACATTCTGTTTATTACCTTCCAACTAAACAACATAGATCTGATTATAAATGTAATTGGCTTAGAGATTTATTAGCAGGATATAAACAATTATGGTTCAGAGAATATAAGAGCTTTATTGATAGTATAAAGACTACCACCTTTTAATTGTTTGATAAGAAACACCTATATCATTCGCATATTTATTAAGTGATTTACCGGATTTAAAATACCCAACTATTATATTCAATTTTGCTTTATGATTGTATTCTTTTGTCTTAATGTAATTGCTTTGAAGTTTGATGTTTCTTCTTCTAAGCCATCTCCATAAAGTCATTCTAGAATCAGGGTATCCTAAATCATTTATAGTTTGTTGGATGTTCCCACATTCTTCAAAATATTCACATGCAAAATCAATCTCTTCTTCCGAATAATCTGGTCGAATAGATTTGATATCACCATTTTTTCTATATTCTCTTACCCAACATCTAAGTGTTGTATCTGAATCTGGATAGCCGAGTATTTCTCTAGTTGCGGGATAGTTCTTAAGTCTGAAATACATCTGTACAGCCTTAAGTTTTTGATCGTCGTTATGCACGTAGTGTTACCATTTCGGATGGTCCAACTTTTCGTCCGCAGCCCCTTTGCCAATATATAACAAATAAGTTGATACCATAAGTATCAACTTTTTTATTGCTCCTACGATTTTGTTCGGGTTTTTTCAGGGTATAGGCATAAGTAAATGATTTACACCAGTTATAATAATAGTGGATTTAGTAAGAAAAATGCTAGTTTTAGGTAGAAAATAATAGGGACAATAAAATTTCATCAGCCAAATTACGTCAGTGGCGGATCCAGCCCGACGCATCTAAATAATTGAATATTTAATTAATAAAAAAATGGCGATTATTTTGTGAAATAATCGCCATAAATATGGATGGAGAATATTTTATTTTTTAATCAAAGAGTTTTCTTCAATGACTTTTGCAATCATTTGTTGAGGAACTTCTTGATAAGAATCAAATTCTCTGTTAAAGAATCCTGAGCCTTTAGTTAAAACTCTTAATTTTGAGACATAATCTTGAATTTCAGCTTCAGGAACCAAAGCAGTAATTTCTTTGATACTTTCTGGTTTTTCATCAATTGATAAAATTCTTGCACGACGTTGATTTAAATCGTTTAAGATGTTTCCAGTAAATTCGTTATTTACTTGAATATAATTTTTACCCACTAATTAATTTTTCAGACATCCATTTTATTAACAATTCTTTAGGCTTTGGAATAATGGTTAACAAAGAAAAACAAATATCAATAGTTATACCTCTTAATATAAGGTTGCCATATTGGTTACTAATTGTAAAGAATTAAATAATTCTGATTTAACTTATATCGAACCAGATAGTGGTTATAAAGGAACACAAATTATTAATTGTATATGCAAATTAGAAAAGTCTTATGGTAATGGATTTATATTTGGTGAATATATATAAAATTTCGACAAAGCATAATGTTTTGTTGATTTTTATTTTTGTGTTCCGTTTTTTTTTTAAAATTTGCTACTCTATTGACGATTTCAAATAATATGGGGGAAATTAATATTATGAAAAAGTCTAAATTATTAGTGTTAAGCTTATTAGCCGTTAGTGCATTAGGTTTAACAAGTTGTGGAAGTCAAGGTCCTAAGGGTGAAAAAGGCGAACCTGGAATTCAAGGAAAGCAAGGAGAACCTGGAAAAGATGGAAAAGATGGAGCGCCTGGAAAAGATGGGAAAGATGGCGTAAACGGTAAAGATGGAAAAGATGGAGCGCCTGGAAAAGATGGAAAAGATGGAAGTAATGGTAAAACTAATATTGAAGTTGCAGTTGATAGACTCAATTCAATGTTAAAAACTAATACTACAAAATTGACTCCATATGAAAGATTTAGTGAAGCAGGTATCACTGAATTTAATTTTAAGAATTTAGCAAATTTTAATAATGAATTTTATTATTCTCTTCAAGATAATAAATTTATTGCTGTAGATTTAACTAATTATATATTAACTGGATCTACAAATTATGCAAAAAATAGTGTATTACCTGAAGAAAGTAATGACTTATTTAAATTTAGTTATTCATTAGCTGATATTAGTACAAGTTATGCTAACTATTTATGTGATTTTGATGTAAAACCAAGTGATTTGAGTATTGAAATTCAAACAAGTTTAGATGTTGGAGCAAACAATGAAGCATTTAAATTAAATTATTTAAATCATTCTGGCGTTGCAAAAGAAGTTGTTATTCGTACAAATGGCGGAACACTAACTATTAATGCAGAAAAAGACACAGTTAATCACTATGGTAATGGTTTGGTTCTTGATATTAAAGCAATTGCTGATTCTGCGTATCATGAATATGGATATTTTCCTTATGCAGACATAAAAGTAGGTCGAATTGTTGTTGAAAATGGTGGTAAAATCGAAACAATTTCTACTTTAGATGCTAGCGAAACTGTATATGTTGATGCAGTAAGTAATTTATCTACTGATACTATATTATCTAGTGGTTCAAATTTGGTAACAAATAGCATTGCTACGGAAAATGTGCTTACAACAGTTAAAATTACGACAATAAATGACTTAAAAATGCTGTAACAAATAATAGTAAAGTAATCGTTTTGGGATCTGATATCGATTTGGGAGCTGAACAAATTTCGTTGGATCATTCCGTAGAAATTATTGGAGAAGGTCATACTCTTACAAGCACTCACAAACGTTTTATACAAATAACGGCTTCTGATTTAGAAGTAAAGTTATCTTATCTTAATTTGATTTCTGTTGGAGCTGAATATGATACAAGAGCTATTGCAATAAATAGTGCTGCTTCAAATGTGAATTTGGTTATTAACAATGTAAACATAGATTCTTATAACAAGTTTAATGCTGTTCAAAATAAACATAATGGAGCAATAGTAACTTTAGGAAGCAAACACAATATTAATGTTTTTAATAGCAAAATTGTAATGCATCTAACAGCTGATGAAACTGGATATGAAGTCTTAGCAACAGCTAAATATGGAATTAAAATAAGCAGTAACAATACAGTTGTGAATATGGAAAATACAATAATTGACGCACCTCAATGTGTATGTTTTGTAAATAATACAGGAAGCACAGTAAATGCAAAAAAATCTACTTTTATAGGCAGAAACAATTATAATAGTGAGCCTGCAAACGGTGTTCTTTTCGAACAAGGATCATTTGTTGCACCAGCTGTTTTTGAAAATTGTGATTTTGTTTCAGCCGTTGAAGGTGATTCAGTTTATTGTCCTATTACTGCAGGAACAGCACTTGGTTCAAATGAAGGAGCATATGTAATAATTAGAAATTGTCGTGTAGATGGATTAAAGTTTACAACTGATAATATATATATATCAGAAGGTGCAAATCTAACATATGACATACGATAATTGTATAGTTTGTGTCACCGAAGATATACAAACATTCAGTAACCACAAACTTACATTTCTATAAAGCAAAACTAAATAAAAGTACAAAGCGTACTCATCCTTTTGGTGAGCAAAATTAAATAAAATTAAATGAGGGTTATCAGGCCACGCTTGGTAGCTCTTTTTTTTGTGCTCGAAAACCCGTCATGTGTCTATCTCCCTCGGACGCACCCTTCCAGCGCTTAGCTCATTATATTGTGCTCTTCCTCTCCCCCTTTTGAAGAGCATAAGGGAAAAATGGTAAAGAAAAATGTAGTGTTGAGCGTCATGGATGGGTGGTGGATAAATGCAGTGGGTGATCAAAAAATAAAGG
>Ga0256404_1004702_pt1 | contig 25319 bp, 20 predicted proteins | sample RumenRJG_01DNA_FD_185990 | JGI IMG/M metagenome (GOLD analysis project Ga0256404, IMG submission 185990) | Bovine rumen microbial communities from Lethbridge, Alberta, Canada - RJG_01 | ecosystem: Host-associated > Mammals > Digestive system > Stomach > Rumen | place: Canada: Alberta | collected...
AAAATATGAAATTTTGAAAAAGACCTCCCCACTTCCCCAAATCTCTCGGAAAGGCTGTGCAGAAAGGGGTTGCGAGAGGGGAAGTGTTTGTAAAAGACTTCCCCAAGACTTCCCCCAGACCTCCCCAGGAATGGGAATCCGAAGAGAGGCATCTGGGTATTGAAAAGACGGTGGAACATGGGGAAGTGTTAGGGAAGTGTAGGGGAAGTGTTACAAAAAGACTTCCCCCGCTGGAAAGCCTAGTGTAGATAGGCATTACAGGCTATAGGTGGGAAGTGTTAGAAATAAGCCTAATAGGAATCCTAATTAGCCTAATACAGCTCCTAGATAGCCTAATACGGACCCCGTAATAGCTGTACTATGAAGATGTAAGAGGTAAGAGGTAAGAGGTAAGATGTAAGAGGTAAGAAGGAAGAGGGAAGAGGGAAGAGGTATGATGTAAGATGTAAGAGGTATGATGTAAGAGGTATGATGTAAGAGGTATGATGTAAGATGTAAGAGGGAAGATGTAAGAAGTAATAGATTATAGATGATAGATAATAGATAATAACGGAAGTAGCCCATAGCGATGGGGCAGGAGAATCGGATTCTCGCTTCGCGACAACTATATTTCACATATAGTTTTAAAATTTAGTTAATAATGGCGGCTAGCCCGTGAGGGTCGGTTCGTCAACGTGAATTAAAATGTAAGTTTTTTATATTTATGCTGTCGCCCGCCCGTGAGGGTACGCGACAGTTCTTTGACTAAAGTCAAAGTGTGGCGTTGCAATTTGACCTACTGGGAAGCGCTGACAGGTGAGAGTATGAGCAGGCATTTTTCTCTCTTACCATTTGTCAGTTGCTTCCCAGATTTTTTATTCATCCGTCCTAGGAACAACCGCAACTAATACAGCAGACCTACCACCCAAAGGGGCAACTTCTTGCCAACGGGGAATTCCATCGAATCGGCAAGAATATATGAGTTAGGAATGTTGGCTATCTGGTCGAACGACTTGTCTTGTCCGCCTACTTCAACTGTTATCTTGCCATCAATCAAGAAGTCGCCATGCGTCTTGCCATATTCCACAGTATGACCTACTGCCAGTTGGTTGACCACAAAGCACTCACGCTGGGTGCCTACATTCAGATTCGAGCTTAGCGCACAAAGCATATTGGGATTGTGCACATATATCTTGTCAGGCTTCTGCATTTTGGTCACCGACTTGTTATCAGCATACAGCAGATGCAGCAGTTCTGCCCTCTGCATACTCGACAGATAGCTCAGCACCGTGTTCTTGTTCAACTCCAGATACGATGCCAGCTTAGCGATATTCACATCGTAAGGCACATTGTTGGCCAGAAACAGCATCATCGCCTTAAGCTTACGCGTGTAGGCAGGATCAACGCCGCATAACTGCGTCATCTCCTGATCGATGATAAAACTTACCACATTCTCTATGCGACTGTAGTATTCCTGCTCATCGCCATCGTAGAAGGGGTAGTAGCCTGCACGCAGATATTCCTCGAACAGAGGTTGGGGATGACACACCTTGCATACCTCATCGCAAACGGCGTCAGCATCCTCCAGTACTTCCTGCAGCGTATGTACAGGTAGTTCTATGTTCTTGTAGAAACGTAGATACTCTCGAAATGATAGCCCTACCATATCGTAGTTCAACACCCTGCGCGATAGGTCGGCATCAGCATTCAGAATCTGCAGAAGCGACGAGCCCGTAAAGGTAATTTTCATATCAGGCCACAGGTCGATAATCTCTTTCAGTTCCTTGCTCCATGTGGGATATTTATGCACTTCGTCCAGAAACAAGTGCTTGCCACCCATCAGGTGGAACCGCTCGGCCACTTCTATCAGTGTGTGACTGGCAAAGTACATACTGTCCATCACACAATACAGCGCCTCGCCAGCATTCACTCCATACTTCTGCTTGATATACTGTCGCATCAGCGTAGTCTTGCCCACACCTCGCGAACCACGTATAGATACAAGCTGCTTCTCCCAGTTCACAGTCTTCATTATTTCGCGAACGATGTCAGTGTTCGTCTGCGATATCAATATACGATGTTTCTTAAAAAGAGTATCCATAATAACTATTTTTGCGTGCAAATATAAATAAACTTATTGTAATAACCAAATTTTTAATAAAAAAGATTATTACAATAAGCGATTTTGAAACAAGTGGGGACGGTTGACTTTCCCTTGCGGTCGTCGAGCTAAACCTTCTCTGCAAGCAGAGTGTGGCTTCGCAATCGACTCTCCGCTTGTCAACAACTATAAGCGTAGGGAATTTTAACCCCGCATTATAGCCGCCCCTTACTAAGGGGCTCTAAATATATAGTTTTAAAATTTAGTTAATAATGGCGGCTAGCCCGTGAGGGTCAGTTCGTCAACGTGAATTAAAATGTAAGTTTTTTATTTGCGGTCGTTGTTAATGAGCTCGAGGAGCTTGTCGACGGCTTCGGCTTCAGGGATGTTCTTCTCCACACACTCCTTCTGACGGTAGAGGCTGATTTTGCCACGACCGGCACCGACGTAGCCGTAGTCGGCATCAGCCATCTCACCGGGGCCATTGACAATACAGCCCATGATACCGATTTTCAGGCCTACCAGGTGGCTGGTGGCTGCCTTGATGCGGGCAATGGTGTCCTGCAGGTTATAGAGCGTGCGGCCACAGCCAGGACAGGAGATATACTCTGTTTTGGTGAACTTGATGCGGGCAGCCTGGAGAATGGCGTCGGCAAGGGCGGTGAGATCCGAGCGGGAGAACCGCTCGGCGTAAAGCACCAGCTTGGTGGCTTTGCGATCGATGAGGAGGGCACCGACAGCCATGGCGGCGGTGAGCTGGAGGGTCTGCCAGGCTGATTGATCTTCGCGGCAAAACCGCGAAGCACACGACAGGTCAAGGGTGATGGTGTCGTCGTGGATACTGGCCTCGGCCTCTTGGCGCAGGCGCGTGCACTCAGGGATGAGGTCCACGAGCTGGCGGGCAACGGGGATTTCGCACTCTGGCTCTTCGCTGAGCGAGACGCGGATGGTGTCACCAATGCCTTCAGTGAGCAGGGCTCCGATGCCTACAGCCGACTTGATGCGGCCGTCCTCACCCTCGCCAGCCTCTGTGACGCCGAGGTGCAGGGGATAGTGCATATCCTCCTTGTCCATCGTCTTGACGAGCAGGCGGACGGTGGTAACCATCACCACGGTGTTTGAGGCCTTGATGGAGATAACCACATCGTCGAAGTGTTCACGACGGAAGATGCGCAGGAACTCCATGCAGCTCTCTACGATGCCCTCTGGTGTATCACCATAGCGGCTCATGATGCGGTCGGAGAGGGAACCGTGGTTCACACCGATGCGTACGGCGGTGTGGTGCTCCTTACAGATATTGATAAACGGTACGAGCTTCGCCTCTATCTTCTGCAACTCGGCCTGGTACTCCTCGTCGGTATATTCCAGGTGCTTGAAGGTACGTCCTGGGTCCACGTAGTTGCCTGGATTGATGCGAACCTTCTCGCAGTATTGTGCGGCCACGTCGGCCGTATGAGCGGTGAAGTGCACGTCGGCCACCAACGGCTGGTTGTAGCCATCCGCCTTCAGACGGGCAGAGATGTTCTTCATGTTCTCTGCCTCACGGGTGCCCTGCGTGGTGAAGCGAACGATTTCGCCACCTGCATCGATGATGCGTTTGGCCTGTGCTACGCAACCCTCTGTGTCGTTGGTGTCGACGGTAGCCATCGACTGGATGCGGATGGGGTTGTCGCCACCAATGGCGATGTTGCCCACGTGGGCTATTATCGTTTTTCTTCTCATGGGTTTGATGGGTCTAATGGGGTTAATGGGCTTAGTTGGTTTTGAAGTTGTACTTTACCTCTGCTAAGTCCTTGTTCGCCTTCTCAATCTTTGCCTTCAGGCCCTGCTTGTAGTCACTGAGACGCTGGGCAATGGCCTCGTCGCTGAGTGCCAGCATCTCCACGGCGAGGATGGCTGCATTCTGTGCGCCATTGACACCGACGGTAGCCACAGGAATGCCCGGTGGCATCTGGATAATAGAGAGCATGGCGTCGAGACCGTCGAGCATGCCCTTGATGGGTACACCGATAACGGGTAGGGTAGTGTTGGCGGCAATGACGCCAGGCAGAGCTGCCGCCATACCTGCTGCCGCGATGATTACTTTTAAGCCACGCTCCTTGGCACCCTTGGCGAAGGCTTCCACAGCCTCTGGGGTGCGGTGTGCAGACAGGGCGTTGACTTCAAACGGCACCTGCAGCTCGTCGAGCAGCTTACAGGCTTTCTCCATAACGGGCAGGTCGCTGGTGCTGCCCATGATAATGCTTACGATAGGTTTCATCTATTTATTTTTATTATATTGGGTCTAATGGGGTTAATGAGTCTAATGGGGATTATAGGAAAAGTATTGCGATGGCTGCGCAGAGGAAGCCGACCCAGAAGCCACCGACGACCTGGCCCAGCGAGTGCTGGCGCAGAATCATGCGGCTAGTGCCCACCATGCCGGCAATGACGAAGATGAGACAGAGCCACCAGACGGGGTTGAAGTCCAGGTATTCGGCAAAGGCAAACAGCGCGCCTGCCACACCACCGATGGCCGCTGTGTGCGTGGAAATCTTCCACCAGACGTTGATGAGTGCACAGACAATCTGTACCAGCAAGCCTGCCACGACGATGGCTCCCATGAAGTGGGGCATGTGCATGCGTGACATCACATAGACACACGTGAAGTAGCAGATGATGGAGATGACGTAGGGCACCATGCGTCGTTCGCGGTGTCCCAGCTCTATGAGGTTCCATCCCTGATAGCGACGGTAGAGGTGGATCATCACCGTGGGCATGAGGATGGTAAAGAGGTAAACCATCGTGAGCACCTGCAACTTGTAGGGCCACGGGAAGATGCTCAGGTAACTGAACAAGAAGAGCGCCACCAGTCCGACGAAGGGCAGGTAGAACGGTGTGAACAGCATGCTCATGATGCGAGCAGCCAGGATGATTTCTTTCTCTCGTTTCATCTTTTTATTCAGGCGGGGAAACCGCCTGACACAATTAACGATTAACGGCGCATTCGCGCTATAGGTATTCCCATCTGTTCGCGGTATTTCGCTACCGTACGGCGCGCGATGGGGTATCCCTTTTCTGCTAACAGCGTCTTCAGGGCATCGTCGCTCAGTGGGTTGTGCTTGTCTTCTGCATCAATAAGGTCGCGCAGGGCCATCTTGATTTGTCTGGTGGATAGTTCCTCGCCCTCTGCCGTCTTGTAGCCGTCGCTGAAGAAGTGGCGCAAGGGGAAGGTGCCCCAGCGAGTCTGTGCATATTTGGAGTTGGACACACGCGAGACGGTGCTCAGTGCCAGTCCCGTCTTCTCAGCAATATCCTTCAGAATCATAGGGCGCAGGGAAGCCTCGTCGCCATCCTCAAAGAAGCGGTGCTGCCACTGGATGATGGCGCGCATGGTGATGGTCAGCGTCTGACGGCGCACACGAATGGCCTCGATGAACCCTTGGGCGGCATCCACCTTTTTCTTGGTATAGAGCAACGCCTCCTTCATCTGGCGACTCATGTTCTCCTTGTTGGTCTGATATTCGTTGAGGGTATCGGTGAACGACTGCGACACATGCAACTCCGGGACGTCGCCCATGTTCAGCGAGAACGTCACCGTGCCGTCGTCCTGTGTGTCGATGATGAAGTCGGGCGTAATCTGCTGGATGCTGCGTCCCACCACCTCGCCCATCGCTGTTCCTGGCTTGGGATTCAGCTTGCGCAACTCGCGGATGAGTGCCTCGCACTGCAGGTCAGTGAGCTGTAGTACCTGTCCGAGGCGGTTCCAGTGCTTCTTGGTGAACAGCTCGAAATAGTTCTCCACCGTGCGAATCATCAGGTCCTTCAGATGTGACGGTTCACGACGTTGTATCTGTAGTAGCAGACACTCTTGCAGGGTGCGTGCGCCAATGCCGGCAGGGTCGCACTCCTGTAGTTTCAACAGAACCTGTTCTATCTGTTGCTCTGTGACATCTATATTATGGTAGATGGCCAGCTCGTCGGCAATGCTGTGAAGCGGCTTGCGAAGTAGTCCGTCGTCGTCGAGCGAGCCAATGAGGTATTCCATCACGTTACGCTCCTCATCAGTGAGGTCGAAGAGGTTCATCTGCTCCATCAGCTGGTCGTAGAACGACTGCGTCTGTCCGTAAACCATATCCTCGCGCTCCTCCTGATTAGACATGCCACCCTGATAGACGGGCAAGTCCTCGTCGTCACGGCCGATAGACTCCAAAGCAGCATCGAGAGCCGATTGGCGCTCCTCCTGTTCGAAGCTGTTCTCTGAAGACTCCGTATTGTCGAAAGCCTCTGCTGTATCAATGTATTCCGGTTCTTCTGTCGATGGCTCCAAGGCAGGGTTGTCGTCCAGTTCGGCGGTGATACGCTCCATGAGCTGTGTGACGGGCAACTCAATCAGTTGCGCCTGCAACAATTGCTGCTGCGTAATGCTCTGCGCCAGTTTCTGTTGCTGCGTCAGTCGTTGTTCCTGTATCTGCTCCTGTGCCATAAACGGCTGCAAAATTACAAAATATTTATCAATTGACCACCATCAATTGCCAACTATTTGAAGTAGTCCTTCAACTGATTGGCATACGAGGCCAGTTGACGGGTGTCGATATTGCCATAGCGCTGCCATATTTGCTGGCAAGGCGACAGCAACGGACTGATGATGACATCGCGCCGGTTCAGATAGGGGTCACAATGCTGGTAGACATACATCACATCGGTGACCAACGACACTGGAATGCGCAGGAGACGGGCCAGCTGCTGTACCTCTGGCGTCTCTTCCACCATGGTGATGGGTGTCAGACGGAAGTATTGGTCAAGAATCAGTATCAGCATGACGGGCGTCAGTCGGGCGTCTTCAGCAATGGGACGGAAGTCGCGCTCGAAGGTCTCTTCCACCTCCACGCCCTCGTAGAAACCGCCACCGCTGTTGAAACCTATCATGTTGCGCAGCAGTTGCACGGCACGTGTCAGTCGTTTGGGGTTGCGGCTGTATTCCTGCCAGATACGCTCAATGCGAGGAGTCTCAAGATTGGCTATCTCGCACATTCGGGCAAAAAGCTGCTGGGGTGCAATGTGCAGTTCTATACTCAATTCCACCATGGGGCGACTGTACATAGGCTTCACCCCTACCGGTTTGTGAAGGTACAACTGCATCAATAGCAGCCAATAGTCGTCGTGCCATAACTGATTCTTAGCCATAACTTTTGGGTTTTAAAGCGCTTTTGTCTGCAAATATACAACTTTTTTATCAATAACGTATGGCTTTTCGTAATTTTTTCGTATATTTGCAGGCGATTATTGTTGAAAACCTTATGAAACGATGGGTACTGGCGACTGTCATCTCATTACTCTTAGCACCGCTTTACGGACAGTCTGCCCTTGATGAAATACGCGAGAATATCCTGCTGTCGGCCAGCAACTATATGGCCTATCCAGGACCGGCGCAGCAAAAGCTGACGCCAGCACCTCGTGGGTACAAGCCATTCTATCTTAGCCACTATGGTCGTCATGGTTCCCGTTTCCATAGCAAGCCCAGTTTTTATAATGCTCCCTACCAGACCCTGCTCAAGGCCGACAGTCTGGGCAAGTTGACGGCTACAGGTAAAGATGTGTTGCACCGTCTGGATGTCATCCGCAAGGATGCTGAGAACCATTGGGGCGACTTGACATGGAAGGGTGCCCACCAACTTGAGGGTATTGCCCGTCGTATGTATGAGCGTTTCCCGGAGATATTCCAAGGAAAGACTAACATTGATGCCCGTAGCACAGGTGTCGGCCGTTGTGTGCTGTCTATGGAGTATGCGCTGATGCAGCTGGTTCGCCTGAATCCTGAGTTGAACATCCATCATGATGCCACCCACCGTGATGTTTCCTATCTCAATCTGCAGGACAAGGAACTCTTCAATCTGCGTAAGAACAAGAAGGCTGTCCAGCTCTATAATGACTTCAAGACTCGCAACAATGATGTCGGTCATCTCATGCAGACCCTCTTCAACGACAGCGTCTATGTCCGCCAGCATGTCAAGAGCTACGATCTTGGCGAACAACTGCTGATTCTCGCTGCCATCTTGCAGAATGTAGAGTTGGGTAATACAATGACCCTTTTCGACATCTTTACCCAAGACGAGATTTACCGTGTTTGGAAGAATGGTAATGCCTGGTGGTATATCGGCTGGGGTGCCAGTCCGGCTACCGGCAGCAAGATGCCCTACCTGCAGCGCAACCTGCTGCGAAAAATCATAGAACAGGCAGACAGCTGCATCCAGTTGCCCAAGACCAATGTGCATCTGCGCTTTGGCCACGAGACGGTGGTGATGCCCCTGATTTGTCTGCTCGACATCAATGGCTTTGGAATGGTGACCGACAATCTGAACGAGCTGACGGAGAAAGGCTGGGTGAACTACCGTGCCTTCCCCATGGGCAGCAACATACAGTTTGTCTTCTATCGCAAGAGCCCTACCGACCGCGATCCCCTCTTCAAGATACTGCTCAACGAGAACGAGGCTACGCTGCCGTTGCCCGCCAAGCAGGCCCCCTACTATCGTTGGAGTGACTTCCGTAACTATTACCTCAAGAAACTCGATGCCTATGAAGATTAAGTCATTCCTCTTGCTGCTGGCATCGTGCCTCTTGTCGCTTGCAACGCTCGCCCAGTCTGCACGCTCATTCATTGAGCGCGACTATAACTTTGCGGCAGGCAACTATGCACTCTATCCTGAGAGTGACATGCCACAGCTGACACCAGCGCCTCAGGGCTATACTCCTTTCTACATCAGCCACTATGGACGCCATGGCTCGCGCTATCTGAACGACATGAAGGGCTTTATGATACCCTATAATACGCTGCATGAGGCCGACTCGCTGGGTAAGTTGTCGGAAACGGGCAAGAAAGTCTTAAACGAGCTACGCCTCTATATTGCCGATGCCGAAGGACGTTGGGGCGACCTGGCACAGAAAGGCCAGGTGCAGGTGCGTCAGATAACCCATCGCATGCTTCAGAACTTCCCTGAGGTCTTCAGCGACGGAGCCTTTGTCGATGCGCGCAGCACCATCGTCACCCGCAGCATGCTCTCGATGGGCAGTTCCGTGTTGCAACTGGTGAAGGAGCGTCCGAACCTGCAGGTCTCGATGCACAACTCCTATAGCGATATGTGGTATATGAACCACCAGAACAAGATGCGAGACATAGCCACCAGCGGTCCGAGTAAGGAGGCCGTCAACAAACTGGTGGTGAGCAAGTGGCATCAGGATGCCAAGATGAACACCCTCTTCACCGACACCGCCTATACACGCCAACATATCAATATGCCGTGGTTTGCCTATTACCTGATGAAGGCATCCGTCACCCAACAGAATACCGACCGTAGCGAAGAACCCAGTTTCCTGTTGCAGTTCTTCTCGGCAGAAGACTATTACCTTTTCTGGCAGATGGAGAATGCGTGGAGCTATCTCCAGTCGGGTTTCTGCGTGCTGAACGGTGCCCAACTGCCATACCTGCAGTCCTACCTATTGGGTAAGATTATCAGCGAGGCTGACAGCATCGTTACCAACAACCTGCATGGTGCCTCGCTGCGCTATGGGCACGAAACGGTGCTGCTGCCCTTGGTCTGTCTGATGGGTATCAACGGCTATGACCTCAAGACCGACAAGCTGGACGAGTTGGAGGAGAAGGGCTGGTGGGCTAACCAGGTGTACCCGATGGCTGGCAACCTGCAAATCATCTTCTACCGCAAGAACGACCAAGACCGCCAGCCACTCATCAAGGTGCTGCTCAACGAAAAAGAGGCTATGCTGCCCTTGCCGAGCGACTTAGCCCCTTATTACCGGTGGAGTGATTTCCGTGACTATTACCTTCGGAAGGTTGCCGAAGGCAAGTCAGCCCTTAGCACTGCTAAACGCTAACGCATAGACGCGCATCTGCTTGACCATCGCCAGCAGTCCGTTCGAGCGGGTGGGCGAGAGGTGCTCCTTCAGTCCTATCTTTTCTATGAAGTAGAGGTCTGCATCCAGTATCTCCTGTGGTGTGTGGCCTGACAGCACGCGGATCAGCAGGGCCACGATGCCCTTGACAATCAGGGCATCACTCTCGGCGGTGAAGTTAATCTTGCCATCCACATAGTCGGCTTGCAGCCATACACGACTCTGGCAACCGTCAATGAGGTTGCTCTCTATCTTGTATTTCTCGTCCAGCGGCTCCTGCTCGTTGCCGAGGTCAATGAGTAGCTGGTACTTGTCCATCCAGTCGTCAAAACCAGAGAACTCGTCAATAATCTCGTCTTGTATCTCGTTAATTGTCGCCATTTTTCTTAACTCTCTTTCTTAACTCTTAACTCTTCACTCTTAACTCTTCACTATCTTAAACAGCTTGTCGCTGGGCCTTACCTTCTCAGGTACCTTGATGCTGACACGCGTACCCTGCTGGGCCGTCTGCACAGCCTGCACGTCATCGTGAATCTCGTCGACGGTGACATACAGTGCACCCGTTGTCGGACCCGTGATAAGCATCTTGTCGCCTACGCTGAACGTGGCGGCCTCTACAGAAAACTCTGCCACGCCTAACTTGGAGAAGTACTTGACACCCTTACCGATGTATTGTTTCTTCTCTGTGGCATTCGAGCCGTAGTTCGAGTTCCATTCGCCCAACAGTTGGCCCTGGTAATAGCCGTCCCAGAAACCGCGGTTGAAGACAGTTGCCAGACGCTCGTCCCACTGGTCTTTCTTCTCTTCCGTGAAGGTCCCGTCGAGCACGCTCTGGATGGCCTCCTTGTAGCACTGCACTACGGTGAGCACATATTCAGGACCACGGGCGCGCCCTTCTATCTTGAAGACTCGGACACCGCTCTGCATCATCTTGTCGATAAAGCGGATGGTCTTCAGGTCCTTGGGTGACATGATGTATTTGTTGTCTATCTCCAGCTCCGTACCCGTCTCGCGGTCGGTGACGATATAGCTGCGGCGACAAATCTGCATGCAGGCACCACGGTTGGCTGAGCGCCCGGTATTGTCGAGACTCATATAGCACTTGCCGCTAACAGCCATGCACAACGCACCATGACAGAACATCTCGATGCGTACCAGCTGACCGCTGGGACCAGTGATGTGCTGCTCCTCAATCTGGCGGTAGATGTCGGCTACCTGTTCCATCTTCAGCTCACGCGCCAACACCACCACATCAGCAAACTGGGCATAGAACTTCAGGGCCTCGATGTTCGAGATGTTCAACTGGGTGGAGAGGTGGACCTCCATACCCACCTTGCGGCAGTAGGTCATCACGGCAATGTCACAGGCAATGACGGCGGTGATCTTCGCCTCTACGGCAGCATCCACTATCTGGTGCATCGTCTCGATGTCCTCACCATAGATAATGGTATTTACCGTGAGGTATGTCTTCACACCTGCCTCGTTACACGTTGCGGCAATCTCGCGCAGGTCGTCGATAGTGAAGTGGTTGGCAGAGTGTGAACGCATATTCAGCTGTTCCACACCAAAATACACCGACCCAGCACCAGCCTTCAACGCTGCAGCCAACGAGTCGCGGCTACCCACAGGAGCCATTATTTCATAGTCTGTTATTTGATTCATGGGTGCAAAATTACGAAGAACTCATCAAATAGCCAAATTTTGCAAACGTTTACGAACTATTTTGAGGTGTTTTTCATGTGTATTTGAATTATTTACCCTACTTTTGCATTGCAAACCAAAACAAACGAAACAAATGAAGAAGTACCTACTTGGTCTGGTAGCAATACTCATGGCACTAACGTCAAAAGCAGCAACTCCCTCTTTTATACAAGAGTATGGCGGCTGGTTTGAAAGTGCCTATGTCATGTGGGACAAGACGGAAGGATATGATTACAATGTTTATATCAGTCCGGCGTCCAGTGATGCGTGGGTGAAGCTGGATGATGAGTTGGTGCGCGAATACCCAACTTATGGACGTGCTGATGCATTAGGTCTGCAGGCTGGTAGCTATCAGTTCAAGATTGTACCCATCTCTGACGGTAATGAAATGGGTTCTGGCGTTACTGGTGCTTTTGAAGTGAAGGCGCACGACCGTTCTGGTTTTGCCCATGTTGGTGTGACTGACGGTATTGGTGCCTATAAAAACGACGGTACGTTGAAAGACAATGCCAAGGTGCTATACGTCTGGGCGGACAATGCGAAGACTGTCACTTGCGATGTGGTAACCAGCAGTAAGGGGGCCAAGAAGACTGGACACGGTTTGCAGGATATCATCACCCTCTATCAGAAAGGCTACGATACCACGCCACTGGCTATCCGTATTATCGGCACCATCAAAGCTGGCGACATGGACCGTTTTGACTCATCAGCAGAGGGCTTGCAGGTGAAGGGAAAGAGTAACTACTCGCAAGTACCTATTACTATTGAGGGCGTCGGTTTCGATGCGACACTCTATGGCTTTGGCATTCTCTGTCGAAACGTTTCTCAGGCGGAGTTCCGCAATTTTGCTATCATGCTGTGTATGGACGATTGTCTGTCGTTGGATACCGGCAACTCTAACGTCTGGGTTCATAATATGGACTTCTTCTATGGTAAGCCAGGTAGCGACAGTGATCAGGCCAAGGGCGATGGTACGGTTGATATCAAGGGAAAGTCAATGAATATCACCGTCAGCTATAACCATTTCTATGACTGTGGCAAGACTAGTCTGGGAGGTATGAAGAGTGAGACAACAGACTGTTGGATGACCTATCATCATAACTGGTTCGACCATTCTGACTCTCGCCATCCGCGTATCCGTACCGCTTTCTATCATGTCTATAACAACTACTTTGATGGCGTGTCTAAGTATGGTGTGGGTGTGACCACTGGTGGCTCGTCGTTCGTTGAGGCTAACTATTTCCGCAACTGTAAGTATCCGATGCTGATTTCCAAGCAGGGCACTGATGCTGAGGGTGACGGTACGTTCTCTGGCGAACCGGGAGGTGTCATTAAGGCTTACAACAACAAGATGGATAACCCACGCAAGATCCAGTACTATACGGAGGGACAGACTAACGGCAAATGGGATGCCGTGAAGGTTTCTGATCGTGACGCCATGGTAACAGCGACAGCGTATGCCGGCGGTACCAGTTACAATAATGAGGCAGACCAGCAGGCCCGCACCACCTATGTTGAGAATAAGATGGACAATCCCGCAGATGTCAAGGCCATTGTCAAGGGTGCTTATGGTGCTGGCCGCATGCAACATGGTGACTTCAAGTGGTCGTTCAAGAATGCAGCACAGGACGAGAACTATGGTGTCGTCGCTGAACTGAAGACAGCCTTGCAGAACTATCAATCTACGCTCGTCGGTTTCTTTGGCGGTGTGACCATCAGTAACGGTGGTGCTACTGCTACGGTCGATGGTGGCGACGGCAAGGGTCTCTCTGAGGAAGAGAACGACAGCTATATTCCCAGCTATGCTGGTAGCGGTACGGGTATTCATCAAGTGATGAATGATGAGTCACAAATAACAAATGACGTCTATGACCTCATGGGACGTCGTATAGCCATTCCACAGACAGGTAAGATATACATCCTTCATGGTTCAAAGGTTGTTTTTAAATAAAGAGGCATAACACTACAACAAGACTAACTACTAAAATGAAGGCGGATGGGACGCGATGTCCTGTCCGTTTTTTATTGTTAAAAAGACAGCAATATCAATAATATTTTGTACTTTTGCATCCATGAAGATGAAACGACTGTTTTTCCTGTTCCTGCTGGTTGTAGTGGCTAATGTCTCAGCACTGGCACAGTACGACTTCCTAACGGCTCATCGTGGCGTTATCAAGGGTGGCTACGACTTCTGGGTTTATCAACCAGAGGACTACTACTATTCTCAGGAGCATACGCCAGTGGTTATCTTCCTGCATGGTGCTAGCCTTTGTGGTCGTGACATCAATCGTTCACGACGCTATGGACCGTTGGATGCCATCGTTCGAGGTCGTGAGATTCCTGCTTTGGTCATTGTGCCCCAGAATCCTGGTGGTTCGTGGAATCCTAAGAAGGTGCTCGACGTGTTGGACTGGACGCGCCAGCACTATCCTTGCGACTCTACCCGTGTCTATGTGCTGGGCATGTCGCTGGGTGGCTATGGTACGATGGATTTTGCCGGCACCTATCCTGATCGTGTGGCAGCAGCCTTGGCCATGTGTGGCGGTAGCACACTACGCGACGTACAGCCCTTGGGACAAGTGCCCCTGTGGATTATCCACGGCACTGCCGACCGTGCTGTCAATGTCAGGGAGTCGAAGAAAGTTGTCTCCGCTTTGGAGGCTGAGCATAACGACAGTCGCCTGCGCTACGACTGGTGGCAGGGTGCTAACCACGGTGCTCCTGCCCGTGTGTTCTATCTGAAGAAGACCTACGAATGGCTCTTCTCCCATTCGCTTACCGATGAGGGGCGTCCGTTGAACCGTACCATTAGTATTGACCGAAGTGAACTGAAGAATGCCTATACCGATATGATGAAGAATGCCCCTAAACCAGAGGTTATTGATGGAGAGGAGGATGAGTTATGACGCGTAGAAAGAAGATAATAGTCACCATCCTTGTGATAGTGCTGGTACTCCCTATCCTTGCTATTGCGACTCTCGGCATTTTAGCCACCTTATTCCCTTCGGAAAAGCATACCTTTACCAACGAACTGCTGCTGCCCATGACGCCAGTCAAGGATCAGGGTAACACAGAATTCTGTTGGGCCTATGCCATGTTGGCCACCATCGAGACGGAGCATATTCTGCGTGGTGATTCCGTCAATCTCTCTCCCCAGTATCTTGGTCGTATGCTGAAGAAATACCAAAAGGTCAAAACAGAGCGCGGCATGGGACAAACCGCCCTTAATCTGTTGGAACGCTATGGTGTGGTAGGTTACGACGTGATGCCAGACGATGCTACCGACAAACTGCCTACCCCTAAGAATGTCTATATGTTGGGTGCTAAGTACACGCCGTTGGAGTTCGCCCATAGTGTCTGTGCACCAGATGAATATATTGGTTTTACCAGCTTCCCTGATTCACCTTATTATAAAAAGATTGATGTGCCCATCCCAGACAACTGGGAACACAACTGCTTGCTCAATATTCCTATTGACTCCTTGCGCCAACATGTTAACCAGGCATTGCAACACCGTCATCCCGTCTGCTATGAGAGTCGTTCTCACGCCATGGCTATTGTTGGTGTGGCACATGACGAGGAGAATCAACCTTATTATATTATGAAGAATTCATGGGGTACCAATCAGCCATACGATGGTTTGGTTTATATGCCAATGAAGATATCTTTGAAAGATGCCGTAGCTATCTACATGACCCGCGATGCTTACGAAGGCAAATAAAAAACCTACTCATTGCGAGTAGGTTTTTCTTTATGTATAGGATGATTACTTATTCAGTTTCCAGGTAACACCGTCCTTGGTGTCCTTGACCTCAAAACCTGCTGCGGCAAGCTCGTCGCGGATCTTATCGCTGGTGGCCCAGTCCTTATCGGCCTTAGCCTTAGCGCGGAGTTCCAAAACCATATCCATCACCTTGCCGAAAGCAGCCTCGCGCTCATCGTTGGTGCCGCTCTTCTCGGCCTTCAGACCGAGGATGTCCTCAGCAAAGAGGTGCATGACTTCCTTCAATTCAGCAAGACAGTCAGCACAAATACTGGCCTTGTGGTCAACGAGCTTGTTGATGGTAGTGCAAGCTTCGAAGAGGTTGCTGATAACTTGTGGTGTAGCGAGGTCATCGTTCATGGCGTCATAGCACTTCTGGCGCAGAGCCTTGACTACCTTCTCGGTCTCGGCATCACATTGCGGCTGAACCGTAATGCGCTCTAAATCGGAGATGGCATTCATCAGCTTCTCCAACCCCTTCTCAGCGGCCTGCAGGGCCTCGTTCGAGAAGTCGACGGTGCCACGATAGTGGGCACTCAAGACGAAGAAGCGGATGGTCATGGGCGAGTAGGCCTTCTCCAGCAACGGGTGGTTGCCTGTGAAGAACTGCTCCAGGGTGATGAAGTTGTTATACGACTTACCCATCTTCTGACCGTTGATGGTCAGCATGTTGTTGTGCATCCAGTACTTGACGGCAGGATGACCCATCGAGGCCTGTGCCTGTGCTATCTCACACTCATGGTGTGGGAAGATGAGGTCCATGCCGCCTCCGTGGATGTCGAACTCCTCGCCCAGATACTTACGACCCATGGCAGTGCACTCGCAATGCCAGCCAGGGAAACCGTCACTCCAGGGTGAGGGCCAGCGCATGATATGTTCAGGCTGTGCCTTCTTCCACAGGGCGAAGTCGGCTTGATTGCGCTTTTCGCCAACACCAGCCAGTTCGCGGCTCTCATCCTTGATGTTCTCCAGCGAACGACCAGAGAGGATGCCGTAATGGTACTTCTTGTTATATGCCTCGATGTCGAAATAGATAGAACCATTTGACTCGTAGGCGAAACCGTTATCGATAATCTGCTGTACGAGCTGCTGTTGTTCGATAATGTGACCTGTAGCGTGAGGTTCGATAGAGGGGCGCAATACATTCAACGCATCCATATACTGATGGTAGCGGTTGGTATAGTACTGGGCAATCTCCATAGGCTCCAACTGTTCCAAGCGTGCCTTCTTGGCAATCTTGTCCTCGCCCTCGTCAGCATCGTGCTCCAAATGACCTACATCTGTGATGTTGCGTACATAGCGTACCTTGTAACCCAGATGTTTCAAATAGCGAAACAGTAGGTCGAAGGTAATGGCAGGACGGGCATGACCCAGATGAGGGTCGCCATAGACGGTGGGACCACATACATACATGCCCACATTGGGGGCATGCAACGGCTCGAAGCGCTCCTTCTGGCGCGTCAGCGTATTATAGATAACAAGCTTTGATTCCATATGCTTTCGTTTAACTGGGCGCAAAGGTACAAAAAAAAAGTGAAAAGTGACTGCTGAGTAGCAATTTTTCACTTTTCACTCTTCACTTTTCACTTCCTCACTCGTCCATCGGATAACGAACGTTCCATTTCTTGCGCAGGTCGTCCATGAGTTGCATGATGTAGAGCATTTCAACATGTGGCATCTCACGAGGTTCCTTCAGTCCGTCAATGAGTGCCATCTGACAAGCCAGGAACTGGTATTCGTAACCTGTAATCTGCTTCGGCACATGAATGGTCTCAACATAAGTGCGGTCGGGACCGTTGACGGTGATAGTTTGTGGATTGTTGACGTTGTCAATGATAATATTCCCCTCTGTACCAGCAATGACACCGATATTGTCGCCTACACACGAGGCGCTGGACTGCACATTGGCCACAATGCCGTCGCTAAGCAGCATGGTGATGGTGTTGGTGAGGTCCATACCTGTATCGGACTTCACACAGTGGCCGTCAATCATCGTGATGTTGCTGTTAGTAAACATGCGGACGAAGTTGATGACATAGACTCCGAGGTCGAGCAAGGCACCACCACAGAGGTCAGGGCGCATGATGCGTTCCTTGTTGCCCATGGAATAGCCCAGTGTGGCGGTAATCAGTTTGGGGGTACCGATGCGCCCGTCGGCAATCAATTTCCTGACGATGCCTACGGCTGGCTGATAGCGTGTCCAGATGGCTTCAGCCAGGAAGACGCCATGTTCATGTGCCAAGTCGATAATCTCCTTGGTCTGTCGGGCATTAGCCATGAATGCCTTCTCCACCAGACAAGGCTTACCGGCAAGAATAGCCTCCTTGGTGACGTCATAATGGTGGGAGTGGGGCGTACCCACGTAGATGAGGTCCACATTCGGGTCAGCTATCAACTCGCTGTACGACCCATAGGACTTCTGAATACCCCACTGCGCGGCGAAAGCCTCCGCAGACTCCTTTCTCCTGGAGCCTACGGCATAAGCCTCGCAACTATCCATTCCTTTCAGGGTGAGAGCAGCCTTAGCGGCTATCCTTCCTGTTCCAATAATACCTACCTTCATCCTCTGGCCATTTTGTAGATTGCTTCCATGTCCTCAGCCTTCAGTACCTTTAAGGCGCCGCAGGTAGAGGTATAGTCGCGACTGCACTTGCGTGTCATCTCTTTGATTTCTTCGTCGGAGATATCCTTACCGATGAGTTCCTTGATGTTGATAGGCATGCCGATGGCGTGATAGAAACGTTCCATGGCCTCGATACCTTTGTTGGCGGTTCCCTCAGGGTCTGTGAAGTCATTGGGTACATCCATCACGTTGACGGCAAAGCGTACGAAGCGACGCAGGTTCTCGTGCATGGTATAGCGTGCCCAGCTGGGCCAGATAGCAGCCAGACCTGCACCATGAGTGACATCGAACATGCCACTGAGCTCATGTTCCAGTTGGTGGGTAGCCCAGTCGCCGGTAGCGCCACAGCCTGTCAAGTCGTTGTGCATCAGTGAACCACCCCACATAATCTGTGCACGATAGCGATAGTCCTCAGGATTCTTCAGCACAGGGAAAACTGCATTTTTGATGTTGCGCAATGTAGCCTCGGCAAGGTCCGTTGTCAGGTCCATGTCGTCGTCCTTGGCGAAGTAGCGCTCCATGGTGTGCATCATCATGTCGGTGACACCTGCTGCTGTCTGGTAGGGAGGCAACGTGAAGGTGCGCTCAGGATTCATGATGGCGAACTTGGGGCGTGACAGGTTGTTGGAGTAGCCCAGCTTCACGTCACCATCCTCATTGGTAATGACACTCGACTCACTCATCTCACTGCCTGCAGCAGGAATGGTCAGCACAGCGGCTACGGGCAGCATGGATTTGGGCGCTGCCTTGCCCAGATAGATGTCCCATACGTTGCCTTCGAAGGGTACACCATAAGCAATGCACTTTGACGAGTCGATGACGCTACCGCCACCCACAGCCAGAATGAAGTCGATACCCTCTTTGCGGCAGATGTCGATACCTTTCTGTGCCAAAGAGAGACGTGGGTTAGGCACCACACCACCCAGTTTGATGAAGTCAACGCCACCGGCTGACAGCAGTCCGCAGATTTTGTCGAGTAGTCCCGACCTCTCAGCACTCTTGCCACCATAGTGTACCAACACCTTCGTGCCACCATACTTTTTTACCAATTGAGCAACCTGCTCTTCACTCTCTTTACCAAATACTACCTCAGTCGGTGCATAGTAATTAAAATCTTTCATAGTTGTAATGTTTTATAATTTGATATTTGTTTTCTGTAGGGTATTGTCGGCACTCGACGAACCAGCCATCAGTTGGTATTGTCCGGACTGGAAACGCATAGTGTTCGACTGTGCATCCCATGTCTCCAGACGCTGACGAGGAATGGTCATTGTCACATTGCGCTCCTCTCCTGCCTTCAAGTAAACCTGCTGATAGCCGCAAAGGGTCTTGAGGGGACCTGCTTGGTCAGCGGTGCGACGGAAATAGAGTTGAACGGTCTCTATACCATCCATCTTGCCCGTGTTCTTTACCTTGACGGTAACGGTGACAGAATCGCCCTTTGGTTTGCCCTTGGGCTTAGAGATAGAGAACGTTGTATAGCTCAGACCGTGACCGAAGGGGAACAGCGCCTCACCCGTGAAGTAACGGTAGGTACGGTTCTTCATGGTGTAGTCGAGGAAGTCAGGCAACTGGTCAGTGCTACGGTAGAAAGTAACGGGCAGTTTGCCAGAGGGGTTATAACGTCCAGTGAGTATGTCAGCCAATGCTGCACCACCCTGCTCGCCGTCGTACCACCACTGGATGATAGCGTCACAGGTCTCCAGTTCTGGTGTCAGTGCCATAGCCCCACCAGAGCAGTTGACAAAGACCACCTTCTTGCCTGCCTCGTGTAAGGTGCGCAATAGGTCACGCTGTGCCTGTGGCAGTTCGATGCTGGTGCGGTCGCCACCACGGAAGCCGGGTTCGTTAACACGCATCTCCTCACCCTCCAAGCGAGGCGAGATACCACCAATGAAGATGACGGTCTCCGCATTACCCAACTGTGCCAGTATTTCTTGTGGCGTGGGCGATGCCTTGTGCTGGATATCAAAATTCAATGCGCCATAGCCAGTCTCCTGTACATATTCTATCTGTATATGATAGCGCTCACCTGCCTTTACGGCTATCTCCTTCTGTGCCAGTTGGATGCGTTGGCGGGCCTGCCAGAGATTGAAGATGGTGTCACCATTGACCAGCAGGCGTAATTTGTCATCGCCACTAATGGTGAAGATGAGTGTCTCGTCGCGGGTGGGGATGAGTGTACCTTCAAGACTGGCTGAGAAGTTCTCCAGATTGACACCTGGAGCAAAGACGGTATTGCCACCATTGCTCAGTTTAATAGGTTCTGTCAGTGTAACGGTGGTGGCAGGTGTACCCGTCATCTCGGTATTATTATAGTAGAGCACCTGGATGCCCTGACCGCCTGAGGGAGAAATGATCTCCTTGAAACGGCTCTCGTAGCTCTCATTACGGGTTAGTCCACAGCCTTGCACATAGGGCACATCACCCAATAGTTGGCGGATACCCTCCAAGGCGGTGACGGTCTTGGTGGGATAGCCGGCATAGTTGCCCCATTGCATCACGGAGTCGTTGGCGTTAGGGCCCATGACGACAATGCGAGAGGTTAGGGGTGAGTGGTTAGTGGTTAGTGGAAGAATACCGTTGTTCTTTAGCAGGACAATGCTTTTACGTGCCATGTCGAGAGCTAACTGCTTGTGTTCTTCAGAAGCGACGACCGAAGACGGAATCTTCGTCCACTCTACTAAGTCGTCGCTGTCGAAGTTGCCCACCTCGAAACGGGCAATAAGCAGACGACGCAGAGATCGGTCGAGATCACTCTCCTTAATGTCACCACGACGGACGGCTTCAGGTAGGTGACGATACTCCGAACCACATTCTACATCGGTTCCGGCAAGTACAGCTTGGGCAGAAGCCTCTTCGCTGTCCTTGGCGGTATTGTGCCAACGAGGCAGGAAGTCACGAATGGCTCCGCAATCGCTGGTAATCAGTCCTTGGAAACCCCACTCATCACGTAGAATCTGCTGTTCATAGCGGTGCTGGCTGCAACATGGCTGACCATCGATACGCTGGTAGGCACACATCACCTCAGCCACCTTTCCCTCCTGCACCAGACTCTTGAAAGCGGGCAGGTAGGTTTCCCAAAGGTCACGCTCTGGCAAATCCTCCACGTTAAAGGTGTGGCGATTCCACTCTGGTCCGCTGTGTACGGCAAAGTGCTTGGCACAGGCCAGCAGTTTCTTGTAATTGCCTATCCACTGACCATCATAGGTCATGCCTTGCAGACCACGTACGACAGCCAATCCCATCTGAGCTGTAAGGAAAGGGTCCTCGCCATAGGTCTCCTGACCACGACCCCAGCGTGGGTCACGGAAAATATTGATGTTAGGAGTCCAGAACGACAGACTCTGGTAGCGACGGATGTTTCCTGAGGCTTTTGCCTGACGAGCTTTTACGCGAGCCTCGTCACTCACGGCCGTAAAAACGCGGTGCAGCAGGGCATCGTCCCATGACGCTGCCATCGCCATCGTGATGGGGAAGACGGTGGCATAGCCGTTGCGCCCCACACCGTGCAGCGCCTCGTTCCACCATTGGAACTGCGGTATCTGCAGACGGTCAATAGCTGGTGATGTATCCATCATCAGACTGACTTTCTCTTCTAATGTCAGCCTTTTCAATAAATCATCAGCGCGCTGTTCAGCTGTCAACTGTGGATTTTTGTATGGCAGTGTCTGTGAAAGTACAGGGAGCACGCAGACTATTGCCAACAGACAAATAGTGATGAGTTTCTTCATATAATTATTTTTCGGTTTTAGTCGCCAGCAATCCGGTGATGAAGAATAGTAGCTTTCTCATGTTGAAGTCTTGATTGGTATATAGTTTTTGTGGGTTTTTATTTTGACGTTTCTAAGGGCTGTTTGTCAAACAGAGAGGGTTTGTTATTAAAGAACATTAACAAAAAATGGACTACGATGTGTACCGTAGCCCATTTTTATAGATAAATGTGGAACATCTTTTTACTTGACGTACTCTGCAAAGTCAGTCAGGTGCATGTCGCCCTTGCGAGCCAGCGTGTCGTGCATGGCGAAGGCGGCAGTCAGGTTGTGACGGGTCTGACCCATCTTCGAAATCTTCAGGTAGTCCCACAACAGTTGCTTGTAGTCGGGGTGTGCACAGTTCTCGATGATGCACTCGGCACGCTGTGCAGGCGACTTGCCACGCAGGTCGGCAACACCCTGTTCAGTAACGATGATGTTAACATCATGCTCTGAAGAGTCCTGGTGAGAGACAAAAGGAACGATAGACGAGATGACACCGCCCTTGGCAACTGACGGGCAGGTGAAGATAGAGAGGTACGCGTTACGGATGAAGTCACCCGAGCCTCCGATACCATTCATCATCTTCGTACCGCTGATGTGGGTAGAGTTGACGTTACCATAGAGGTCGGCCTCAATAGCGGTATTGATGGCGATAACACCTAAGCGACGGATGATTTCAGGCGAGTTGGAAATCTCGCTCTGGCGCAGGGTCAGGTGCTGCTTCATGTAGTCCATGTTGTCGTAAACCTGCATCAGACAGTCGTTAGAGACAGTCAGCGAGCAAGCTGAGGCGTCCTTCACACGACCGTTGAGCATCATCTCGATGACGGAGTTCTGGATAACCTCTGTATAGATATTGAAGTTGGGTACGTGCTTGTCCTCACCCAGTGCACCGAGGATAGCGTTGGCTGTTGAACCCACACCACTCTGCAGAGGCAGGAACTCCTTGGGGATACGACCCTTGTGCATTTCCTCTACCAGGAACTCAGCAGTCAGGAAACCAATCTTATCAGTAACGGGGTCGCTATCCTTGAAGGCACGGGCCTCGTCAGGGATGTTACACTCTACGACACCTACCACCTTCTCCTTGGGAATAGAGACATAAGGTACACCGATGCGGTCGCCAACGTGCTCAATGGGAATAGCCTTGCGGTAAGGGGGATCCAGAGGCTCATAGACGTCGTGGATGAACTTGGCATTGGGGTTGTGGAAACTGTTCAGCTCCAGAATGACGTGCTTAGCCAGACGAGCTGCTGTAGGACTGATACCACCAGCGGCAGTCAGATAGACATGATAGTCATTGCCTACTTCCTCAATGTCGCAAACCTCCAAAATAGCCCAATCCAACGGACCATAGAAGCCGTAGCGCAGCTCCTGGGCCATGTGGCTTAGGTGCAGGTCGTTGTAAGGAATCTCACCCAGATTGACGTGCTTGCGGAAATCGGGGTTAGTGGTGTAAGGGGCACGATAGAGGATGGCCTGTGCATTTGCCAGGTCACCATCGGTACTCTGTCCTGTAGAAGCGCCTGTGAAGATAGCCACTTTGAACTCGCGGCCAGCTTCGTGCTCAGCGACAGCAATCTTTGCTAACTCCTTGGTTGTAGCCTTAGCCACACCGGCAGGCGTAAAACCACTCATGGCGATATGGTCGCCATTCTTAATCAGTGCTGCAGCCTCGGCAGCAGTCATACGTGTATAAGCCATAATTAGTTAAATTTGCAAATTTGCCTGCAAAGGTACAATATTTTCAGCAATCAGACAAAGAAATGAAAAAGTTTTCTGTGCAAAAACACTTAACCTATTAACATAACATGCCTCAAACCCTTTGCACATCGGTGTTTGAGGCATGTTAAATGCCTGCTAAGCTATTATCATTCATTTAATTATTTGCAATTTCTGATTATCCATTCCTTGAAGAACGGATCTTCTATTTCGTAATCGTTGACACGTATCACGTAGCCAGCCTTCATCAGACGTTTGATAGCACTAAACGATGTGCTAGTCGCTATTTTTCGGTTTTGCATTGGGTTGGCCCCTTCACTTAAACTTAGCATAATGGAACGGTCTGTGCGATTGAAATTCATCCAAAGACGCTCAAAATCTAAATCATGTGTACGGACTATCTTGTTGATTGCTTCTGTAAGAACACCTTCTTTGAGATTATCGTATGACATCAATTCCCAGACTTGAGCAGATAATTGCTGGGTATAATAGGGATGGAGATTGGTAAATGAGAGGATTCCCTCCACAATATTATCCAGCATTTCTGATTCATTTAACGGTAAGCGTGAAGCGATGTATTCCTTGAAATCCTCATAAGGAATCTTATCTAAATGCATGAGTTTTCCGAAATGATAGAAAGGTGACTTCTTTCTTTCAAAAATCTCAGTCATCATCGATTCCTGACTGCCTAAAAGAATGTAGTTCAGTTGTTTTTGTTCTTGCATGATAGAACGTAACTGCTTGTCTAGGCCTTTCCTAATGTTTATAATCTCCTGAAATTCATCAAACACCACCACAAGCCGTTTTTCTTCCGTACTAACCTTTTCTATCAATGCCATTGCATCTTCCAGAAGTATTATGCTATTCATTACTGGCTGGAAAGAGACATCAATGCCATTGGTTATGGGGTTAGTAGAGACTGTGGGAATAATCCTAAAGTGGGTCATCAAGTGTTTGATTCGTTCCATCGGATATATGCGGAATAATTCGCGCAACAATTTGGAAGCAAAATCCTCAACGCTTAGGATGTTTTGCATATTAAGAGATATGCAGGGACGACCAGACTCCTTGATGGCTTTTGCTACAAGGCTAGATTTACCAAATCTTCGAGGACTGATAAGTATCAAGTGGTTTTCGCTATTTAGCGTCCACAACACTTCCTTTAGCTCATTGATCCTGTCTGTAAAAAACTCGTCATCGACAAGTACGCCAAACTTAAAAGGATTCATCATTTATACCAATTTTATGCTGTTTACGGCACAAAGATACAACATTAATTTGAGATAAGCAAATGATACCAAAAAATTATGCGAAATTTTTCGCAACGAAATTTTTCGCAATCAGACAAAGAAATGAAAAAGTTTTCTGTGCAAAAACACTTAACCTATTAACATGACATGCCTCAAACCCTTTGCACATCGGTGTTTGAGGCATGTTAATAGTTTCCGAATCATTTAACATACATGCGTGTCATTGTATGATTTTGTTTAAAAACAAGTGTCACATTCACGCGCAAGCCATTGATATACTGCGCTGTAAGTGTGAACCCTGTTTTTAAATTTGTTTAGAGCTGTTCAAATTCTTAATAAAGGATCATAGTAACTATGATTGAACAATCTAAAGTACAAGCCTGCCCGCTGTTATGTGAAGAGGTACCAGTAACAGGTGTTTCCGTTTTCAATCAAAACTGAAGTGAACCCCAAAGTTTGGACAGATTAAACATTATTGCTCATTTGGAATTGAGTCCGGTATTGTACTGGACTCATTCCATTTAGTCTGAGCTTT
>Ga0256404_1004705_pt1 | contig 25290 bp, 19 predicted proteins | sample RumenRJG_01DNA_FD_185990 | JGI IMG/M metagenome (GOLD analysis project Ga0256404, IMG submission 185990) | Bovine rumen microbial communities from Lethbridge, Alberta, Canada - RJG_01 | ecosystem: Host-associated > Mammals > Digestive system > Stomach > Rumen | place: Canada: Alberta | collected...
CAGTCCCTCCTCGCCGACGGAAGTGGATACTACAACGTTGAACTCCCCCGCGCGGAACCTGTCCAGGAGATCGATCTGCTCCTTCTGCTTCAGGCCTCCGTTGGACTGCCCGATGAGCTTGCACACGCGTGCCGCGGACACCACGGAGATCTTCTCCGCCAGGACTTCGCAGGACTCCCTGTACTGCGTGAAGACGATGATCTTGCTAGAAGGATCGGCGTCCAGCATCTGGCTGATGAGACTGAGAATACGGGAGATCTTGGGATGCTCCACACGGGACTTCCCGGAGATCTCCAGCACCTTCTGGTAATCCGGATTCCTGACCAGCTCCCTGGCCGCCCTGGAACCGTTCTCGGATTCCGCCTCCTCGTTCTGCGAACGCAGATACGAACGTAACACAGACATGCCCTGCGTCTCCGCCAGGGTGATGGCGTGCAGGACTTTGATGCAAATCGATTGCACTGTGAGTCCCCTGAACACGGTGTTGTTCTTCTCCCCGTCCGCGAGACGGGCCTGCAGGGTCCTCCCGATTGTCAGCATGTGCTTGGTGGACGGAGGCCAGTTGGGATTCGTCAGGTGGAGGTCGGTGAGTTCCCCGAAGTAATGGTTGAGGACCATCTTCAGATGGTTCGAGATGTCCACCAGGTCCTGCGGCATGTTCACGACGATGCGGTTGAGGTAGGTGTCATGCACATAAGGCGACACGTCTGGGTCATATTCGGTCCTGACCTCGATGGAGGTCAGGTCGAGATTGAAACAGACCTCCTCGATCCTCTTGGGGTCGGAACCCGGGGAGGCGGTCATGCCCATGGAACGGGTCTTGGGAGGGACGTAACCTGCAACGGTGACATAGGCGTAGTTGCCGGTCCCCCTGTGCGCCTCGTCGTAGATGACGAGACCGAAACCGTCCAGGGTGTACACCGCGTTGTCGAGGTCGTTGGCCACGGTCTGGGGGGTGGAGACAATGAAATCGCAGGAGGCCATGACCTCCGCCCTCTTGGCGGGGGACATGAGTCCGTTCATCTCCCCTACCCTGCCGACGGACAGCATCCCTTCGAAGAACGAGCGGTGCTGGTCGACCAGGGGCTTGGTGGGAGCCATCATGAGCACCTTCCTCCCTTTCGAGAGGATATCGGCGGCCACCAGGAGGGCCACCGCGGTCTTACCCAGTCCGGTGGGCAGGATCACCAGAGTGTTGTCCCTGAGGCAGGACCTGGCGATGTTGGCCTGATACCTGCGGTTCTCGATCCTGTCCGGAACGATGCCCGGCTGGGAAATAAACTCCATGAAGCATAGATGAATTGGCCGATATATAAGCGAAAGCGGGGGGTGCCCGAAAGTGAGAATCTTAGAAGAAAGGATGGCCTGGGTATATACCCGGGCCGTTTAGTTTCAGTTGCCTCCGCAACCGCCGCCGCAGGATGCGCAACCGTTGAAGTTGGGGTTGCGGATGGACAGACCGGTTCCGAAGTTGGGGTCGTCGACGAACTCGATGACACACTGGTCGAGGGCCTTCTCGGTCTCCTCGTCGTAGTACATCTCGAAGCTCTTGGCGCTGTTGTCGATCTTCTCTCCGTCCTTGGCGCCCTGCTGGAAGGACATTCCGAACTGGGGTCCGGAGCATGCGTATCCGGAGAGGTAGACCTTGATTCCCCATCCTACTTTCTGGTTCTTCTCGAGGAGCTCGTCGATGAACTTCTCTGCTTCTGCGGTTATGGTAACCATGTGAGAGGAAAAGCTACTTACATATTTATAGTGACACCCCGAAAGGTTACTCAGTGTATTCCTTCCCGAACACGTCGGCGAACACACGGAAAGATATCGACTGCCCACGGGTCATACCCATATAAGATGCGATCTGGAGTGCTTCCAGGATCTCATCCTCCGTGGCCCCGAACATCTTGGCGTTCTCCATCTGCGCCCTGATGCAGTACGGACTGCCCCCGGCGACGGCTGCTCCGAGGGCGATGAGGTGCTTCACCTTGTGGGGCAGCACCTTCTCCCCCGCAAACATTGATTCGCTGACATCCAGATTCGGCAAAAGCATATCGGGCCTGTCGGAAAGTATCTGATGCACGACGGGGACATGGCCGACAATCTTCTCTTCCTCGGCAAGGCGTCTCTCCATCTCTTTCTGCTGTTCGGGATCCTTCTTCATGCCGCCGGAATCGCAGTTGCGGTATAAACAAAATCGGCAAAAAAACCAATCGAAGCACTAATTGTAGTACATTCGTTAAATTACCATCCATTCCGAAATACCATCTGCGGGAAAACCGCAGAGGAATCGAAATGATCGATGAGATAGACAGCAACGAGAGGCTGAAGGCCATCTTCAGCAAGGTAGGAAAAGAGTTCAGGGTTGACACAGTGCAGGCCGAGTTCATGGCCTTCACCGATGTCAAGGTCCGCTGGCAGCGCGCCTACGGATGGATCGACTTCCAGGTATCTGACTACCTGATGGACGCTCCCGACAGGGCGCTCGAGGGACTCGCACGCTCCCTCTTCAAGAGACTCAACGGGGAGAACGGGGAATACTCCACCGAGCTCCTCGAGTGGATCACCGCCCCCGAGTTCAGCAGCAGCAAGAACCATGTGTACATGAGCAGGTGCCCCCAGTACCTGAACACCGTCGAGGGAAAGTCCAAGAACCTGCAGGAATCCTACGACCGTCTGGTGGGTGCGGGACTCGTTCCCTACGACCCCTCCATCGTCCTGACATGGGAGTACGAGGGGAGCAAGAAGATGGGGCACTGCTCCGTCCTGATGAGGGTAGTGGCCATCTCCGAGAGCCTCGACCGTGATGAAGTGCCAGACTACGTTCTCGACTACTGCCTCTACCATGAGCTCTGCCACATCGTGGTGGGATACAATCCCGACGGCAACATGCACGAGGACGAGTACTACGGCTACGAGGACAGGTACCCTACCAAGAGCGAAGCCGTGGGATGGCTGAGGACGAAGTACGCCTACGCATGAGAAGCAAGGGGGATGGTCGCCGAGAGGCGGGGAGAACTGTCCCCCGAGCGCTAACACACCTTATCATCGTCCCGCGGTGACGCGGGCCTCGGGGCACTGACTTACGCCGGGGGTATGTGTCGGATCCTGCGTTGGCTCCCGGTCATCGCCGGCGGCGTCACGCCGCTGCTACCGCGAGTGCCCCAAAAGAATTGGGATCAGGACCGCTGTAGGCCGCTCCGTACATATGGCGTTCATATATCGCGCCCCTCTGTCAGAACGGTCGCATGCGTTATCGCATCGCATATATACAAAATTCGTGTACGGCAATCAACGTATTTCGTATTCGTTGATAGTAATTCCCTTCGTTTTTTGACGGAATTCATCGATTTGGTTACAAATTTGGCATTAATTTTACGAAATTCGTAGAAATTCCACGATAATTTTTACGAAATCCACAGCCCATAGGTTACCTTTATAATATAGTAGAGAATTCTCGACCTCATGCAGGAATTCTTCAACCCCAAGTCTGTCGCCATCATCGGTGCATCAAACGATGAGACCAAACTCGGCGGAATGCTCGTAAAGAATATGCTCAACGCAGGCTTCAAAGGAAAGCTCTACCCCATCAACCCCAAGGGCGGGGAGATCATGGGCCTCAAAGCCTACACCAACATCACCGAAGTCAAGGAGCCCATTGAGCTTGCTGTCGTCGCAGTCAAGAACACCTTCGTGCTGCAGGCAGTCAAGGACAGTGCCGCCGCCGGAGTCAAATGCATGTCCATCCTCTCCGCAGGATTCAAGGAGGACAGCCCCCAGGGAGCCGAGATGGAGAAGGAGCTCCAGACTGAGGCCAAGAAGGCCGGCATCCGCATCGCCGGACCCAACTGCTTCGGAAACATGAACGTCAGGAACGGAGTCAACTACACCTTCTCCCACCTGGTACCTGCCGCAGGTAACATCTCCATCATGTCCCAGTCCGGTGCAGTCGGATCCTCCATCCTCGACTGGACCTGCTCCAACGGAGTCGGACTCGCCAACTTCATCACCTTCGGAAACAAGTGCGATGTCGACGAGGCCGAGATCCTGAAATACTACTCCGAGGACCCCAACACCAAGGTCATCGGTATCTACTCCGAGGGTATCAGCGACGGAGAGAAGTTCATCGCCGCTGTCGAGAACATGCCCATCAAGAAGCCCATTGTCATGTTCAAGTCCGGAAAGACCGCGGCCGGTTCCAAGGCGGCGTCCTCCCACACCGGATCCATCGCAGGTTCCGACGCTGTCAACAACGTCGTCTTCAAGAAGCTCAACATCCACAGGGCCTTCGACCTCGACGAGTTCTTCGACGCTCTGCTCGTGTTCTCCACCTGCAGCCCCATGAAGAAGGACCACATCGGAATCATCACCAACGCCGGAGGACTCGGAGTCATGTCTGCCGACGCAGCATACAACGCACAGTTCTGCCACGCCGCACAGCTGGCCCCCGAGACCATCGCGGGAATCAAGGCAGGACTCCCCAAGGTCGCAGGAATCACCAACCCCATCGACATCCGCGGAGACGCGGCTGACACCGACTTCGAGATCGCCATCCGCGAGGTCATCAAGGACCCCTCCGTCGGAGGACTCGTCGTCATGGGATCCCCCCTCGACACCGCCGACCTCACCTCCGTGGCCAAACTCCTCGTCAGGATCATGGACGAGATCCCCTGCGCCACCACTGTCTGCTTCGCAGGCGGTAAGAAGTGCGAGGAGGCCATCCAGATCCTCAGGGACGGAAAGTTCCCCGCCTACCCCACTCCCGACAGAGCGGTACGCGCTCTCGACATCCTCAGGAAGTACTGCGTCAACAAGGAGCAGTCCGCCACCGCACTCAAGGTGCCCAAGATCGACGGACGCGCCGCAGTCAAGGCACTCATCGACAAGGCCTACGCAGAGGGCCGCCACACCCTGACCGAGGCCGAGGGTAAGGAGATGTTCAAGGCATACAACATCCCCGTCCCCGGAGCAGCCATCTCCAACTCCGCTGACGATGCCGCCGCAGCCGCAGACAAGATCGGCTACCCAGTCGTCATGAAGATCGTCTCCCCCGACATCGCACACAAGACCGATGTGGGCGGAGTCGTCGTCGGAGTGAAGAACGCACAGGCCGCCAAGGATGCATACAACAGCATCATGAAGTCCGTCTCCGAGAAGGCACCCAAGGCCAAGATCGTCGGAGTCTCCATCGAACAGATGCTCGAGGGACCCGAGGTCATCCTCTCCATGATGAGGGACCCCCAGTTCGGACCCGTCGTCTCCTTCGGACTCGGAGGAATCTACGTCGAGATCCTCAGGGAGATCTCCCAGAAGCACGTCCCCATGACCGAGGAGGAGCTCAACGACATGATCGGCTCCACCAAGGCCTACAAGCTCCTGGCCGGCGCCCGCGGTCTGCCCAAGCGCGACATCGACGCCATCAAGGACATCATCAGGAAGATCGCCCTCATCACCAACGAGAACCCCGAGATCACCGAGCTCGAGATCAACCCCGTCATCGCCGGAAAGGAAGGACAGGGCTGCTGGGCCGTGGACTGTCTCTGCGTCCTCAAGAACTGAAAAACTCATTCAAACCGGGGGAAACCCCGGTAACACCCTTTTCAAACATGTTCCGGGTCTTTTTAATATATCCAACTCGCGCTTCTTTATAATCATGTTCTGCCCGTGCTGCAAGCAGGAGCTCATCGGGACCGAACCGTTCTGTCCCGGATGCGGTATGTACATCTCGTCGGATATGATTGTCAAGACCGAGGCCAAGCACCACACGTCCACGGAATACGCCATGTTCTTCTGCGTGGGAATGCTGGCGATGTTCATCCTCACCTACCTGCTTGGAACACAGCTGATGCTGCTGTTCGTCCCCCTGATCTTCCTGAGACTCGGCAGCAGCCGTCTGGCGGCTGTTCTCTTCGGCGGCGTGGCAGGGGCCATCCTGGGATTCCTGCTGACGACGTTGGTATGACCCGCCCACCTGTTTTATAAATAGGCGCGCATACCGAACACATTATGACATCCGAGCTCATTTTCGTAGGGCTGGGCCTCAGCGGCGTCGACGGTATGACCGTGAAGGCCTTCAATGCGCTCAAAGAATGCGACAAAATCTATGCGGAGTTCTACACCTCCCACCTCATCGGCACCGAGATCGAGGACCTGGAGAAGGCCCTCGGCAAGAAGATCGAGGTGCTCTACCGCGCCCAGGTGGAGGAGGACAAGGAACTCCCCGCCGTCATCCGCGACGCCAAGACCATGAGGGTCGCCTTCGTCACCGCCGGCGACACCATGCTTGCCACCACCCACGTCGACCTCAGGATACAGGCTATGTACGAGGGCATCCCCGTCAGGATGTTCACCGGCGTATCGATCTTCACCGCCGCACCAGCGGTCTTCGGACTGCAGCCCTACAAGTTCGGAAGGACCGTCACCCTCCCATTCCTGGAGCAGGGGTACCAGCCCAAATCCCCCTACGACCACATCATGGCCAACAAGAAGCTGGGTCTTCACACCCTCATCCTCCTGGACATCAGAGCAGAGGAGCTCAGGTACATGACCGCCAAGGATGCCATCGAGTGGCTCCTGGCCGGCGAGGAGAAATGGCAGGAGGGTCTGATCACCGACAAGACCCTGCTGTGCGTGGTCTCTCATGCCGGAGCCGACGACATGAAGCTCGTGGCCGGATATCCCAAAGACCTGCTCAGCATGGACCTCGGCAGCCCTCTTCAGAGCGTCATCCTCCCCGGGAACCTCCACTTCATGGAGGCTGAGGCCCTGGTGGATTTCGCCGGAGCCCCCAAGGAGATCATCGAGGACGACTGATGGCCAAGTGCATCCGCGTTCCCAAATCCGAAGGAGAACCCTACCGCAGGGGACTCATCGAAGAGGGACTTCTTGACTTAGATTACCGCATCGGAAGCGACGGCGGCGATCTTCTCATACCCTGCATCTGCGACGAGTACCGCGGCATAAAAGCGGAAGAAGCAGAGCTCAGACCGCAGGCCCGCGAAGAGGGCGACTACCGCAACATCGTCGATGTGCCAGATGACCTGAGGGAGCTTCTTCCTAACTCCCACGATGTGGTCGGGGACATCGCCATCACCAAGCTCGAGGAACCTCTCCTCCCTTACAGGAAGGAGATCGGCGAAGCCATGATGAAGGTCTGCCCCAACATACGCGCGGTCTTCCTCGACGGCGGTGTGAAGGGAGAGTTCCGCATCCGCGAACTCGAACTCATCGCCGGTTCAGGTTCCTCCGAGACCATGCACAAAGAGTTCGGGACCAGGATGAAGACGGATCCCGCCAAGGTCTACTTCAACCCCCGTCTCGCCAACGAGAGGGCCCGTGTCACCGCTATGGTGAAACCGGGAGAGATCATCATCGACATGTTCGCCGGCGTGGCTCCGTTCGGATCGGTAATCTGCAGGAACGCAGACCCTGAAAAGGTCTATTCCATCGACCTGAATCCTGAATGCGAATACTACATGAAGGAGAACGTGAGACTCAATCACATCACCAACATGGAATGCATGATTGGGGATTCCACAGAGCTCGTGAAATCGCTCCCTAAAGCGGACAGGATCATCATGAATCTGCCGCAGATCGCCGACAGGTTCCTGGATTCGGCACTCGGAGCCGCCAAAGTGGGTGCGGTCATCCACATGCACAAGATAATGGAGAGGGAAGAACTCCCCGCTTACAGAGAAAACATTGTAGAAGCTATGAAGGAGAAGGGATTCGGCATGGAGATCCTGCAGGTCTCCGAACTCAAGACCTACTCTCCGACCATGAGCGTCTACGTCTTCGATATCCGCAGGACCTGCTAACCTGCTAACTGTAATCCGCGGACTTTTATCCGTTACGACGGAAACGTCTCCGGACGAAAATATCGTCCGGTGATTGCAAATGTCCGAAGAAAACAAGAATACGCAATTGAAACCCGCCGGAGATCTGGAATCGAAGACAGTGTTCCATAACCTCCGTTTGGCAGCCACCTTATTCAAGAACTTCACCGAAGAGTTCAGAGGTTTGGATGAAGACGAGATAGAGAAATACATCGAGAAGGACTCCGAGGGAGGTCCGCTGGAGTTCAAGGATGAGCTGTATGCTCTTGGAACGGATTATGTTCGGCTCGACAGTCTTCTTGAGGCCAGGGTGCCGGGGAAGAAGAACGAGTGCGTGAGGATCAGGTTCAACATCGAGACCCAAGTGCATACCTCACCAGGATATTCCCTTGCGGACCGTGCCCAGATGTATGCCGCCATGCTCCTGGCAACACAGAACAAAGAGAGCAAGGGGCGTGACAAATACCGCAACCTGAAGAAATCGTACACGATATGGATTTGTCCGAGGGGCCCGGAATCCCTGGACGGACAGATATTCCCGTTCGGAATGGTTCCTCACAATGGATCTCCAGAGGAATTGGGATTCAGCAGTCTGATGGAGATAGTATTCGTGTTCCCTGGAAAACCGGTCAAAGATTCTGAAGACAAATCGGTGACCGATCTGCTCAGCATCATCTTCTCCGGAGAAAGCGCAGAAGCCCGCCAGAGTAAGATTACCGACAAATATAATATCACACTTGACCTACTATCATTGATGGAAGTTGAGCATTTCACCGACTGGGGCCTGGAGATCAGACAGGATGCGTATGATGAGGGTTTGGCCGATGGTAAAGCCAAGGGCGAAGCCGAGGGTAAGGCCAAGGGTAAGGTCGAGGGCATGGCAAAGGCGGTACTAGGAATATCAAAGAGATTGAACTGCTCCATCGAAGAATCCGCAGAAATAGCCGAAGTTCCCGAGGATATGATGGAAGAAGTCCTCAAAGCGGTTAAAATACTACTGAAAAACTGAAATCGGGGAAGACCCGGAACATAACCGGGTCCTTCCCTTTGTTCTCTGACTTTCGGATTGGGGTGTACTCACTCCGGCAAGACGGTGTCTCACTTACGATCGATAGGCTTCAGGGTCACACCGGTCTGTCCCTGGTAATGTCCGCTCCTTTTGGCATAACTCTTCTCGGAATCGGAGGTCATGGTCTGGAAAACCAGCTGACAGTACCTCTCCCCGATTGGAATCTCCAGCTCACTGTCGGAGCTGTTGTAGGAACCAAGTGTCAGAGTGCCTTCGAAACCGGCATCCACCATGCCGAAAGCGGCGATGGTGCCCTTCCTGATCCAGGAGGTCCTGAGCCACAGATTGCCGCACACATCATCCCCCATCCTGACCCTCTCGATGGTGGATACGAAAAACATGGTCTTCGGAGGGATCTTCACGACCTTCTCATCAGCACCGTGAACTACACCGTTCACCGAGATCTCTGCCACTCTGAGGTCGTAACCGTTGGGGGTGAGGCTCTTCTCATTGTAATCCGTGATGCCGATGCGTCCGCTCTCCATCCCCGCGAGGATGTCTCTGTCCGACAGTACTGCCATGAGCTGTGTAACTCCCTAATCTTCTATAAGGGTTCAGATGAACCTCTGCCTCGAGGCAATGATATTCAGCACCGAATCGAGCAGACGCAGGGTCCCTCCGAGACCTATCGGCGGTTCCGGACGCACGTTGACGTATTTCGTCCCGGGCGCTTCGATCTCGGCATATCCCTTTACCAATCCGCGGGAAAGACAGGAGATCCCGAGGGTTCCGCTGGTGAGGATGATCTCCGCGTCGGTGTGAAGAGCATCTTTCGAAAAGGGAATGCCGTGCGCGGAGACGAACTCCTCCGTCCGTTTCTCCCACTCCTCCGCGCCGGGACACGTGACCGCCACCGGCACCATACCCAGATAACCGTAGAGGAACTCCACGGCAGCATATGCCAGGGAACCGTCGCACAGCACCGAGAAGGTATGTCCCTTGGGCAGCAGATGGAATGATTCCATCAGAGCTACCGAACGGGCGGCGGTCCTGCGGCCCTCCTTTATCTTCGCAAGGGCAGGAGACGGGTCGCAGCCCAATGCCGAGCATACGGACTTAACCCACTTCTCCAGGTTGGCGAAACCGAGGGGAACCCCCTCGTTCACGAAAGGAATACCGTATTCGTCGCGGTAGAATGCCGCCACCCTGTCCCCGTACTCGGGGTAGATGAGAACGTTCAGTTCCGCTCCAGCGGAGTTCCTGATGTCATCGGCGGACCATCCTGCACCCACGGTGCATCTGACCTCGATACCGCATAGACCCAGCAGTCCTTTCAGGTCCTCGATCGTGTCCTCCCAGTTGAGGTGCAGGATGCTTATCCCGAGCAGGTTCACACCCTTCTTCCCATCGGTCTTCTCCGGTCTCACGGTCCCGAGGATTTCCAGGATCCCGTTCTGGAATCCGTCGGAGCAGGTCCCGGAGTACTCAGCATGGTCTACCCTCACGGTAGGAATGTTCCCCGACACAGCCTGCAGGTTCTCCCCGATGAGCGATGCACCGGGAGAATTGATGACCGAGATCACCGAAGGATGAAGGGATTCCGCCTTGGAATACAGATCCTTCAGCCTCTCGGTGGCACCGGTGACGAACCTCCCCATATCGAGATAGGTGCAGGGCAGGCGGGGCTGGCTGAAAAAGTACCTGCTGGCATATTGGAATATGTTCCTGGCCCGGGGCGTCCCGTCCCTCTCCGGGAATACGGATTCCGAGACAGAGGCGGGATAGTACTTGCAGCCCGTGGGCCCGTGTATGATCGTGAATCCGTCGGATATCCCTTCCAGGGCCATCAGCATACCCAGAAAGCTGTCCGGACGTTCGTACTCAAGCGACATCTTCTCTCCAACCCTCCTTCTTGGGAGCCAGGGTGCCCCTGATCCAATCCTCCGCCAGAGCCCTTCCCGCGAAAGGATCCGTCACCGTGACGTACGGGAGACGGCACTGGTAGATCTCCGGCGATACCGCCACGGAAGCGGGTATCAGCAGTATATCCGGCTTGAGGGAATCTATCTCCCTCAATACATCTGGCACATCCTTCTCGGCAATGGCCGTGAAGGCCTTGTCCAAATAGTCGGAGGTGAGATTGGAACTGTAATCGGAACGCTTCAGCAGGTATGCGCGCTGCATCTCCATCCCCACCAATTCCACCGCTTCCCTTATCCAGGAAACATCGTTGCCGATGGTCAGGATGCAGCATTTCTTACCGGCCAACAGCCTGCGAGGACCTTCCATGAGGCTGCGGTACTGCTTCTCGATCGACGCCAGCAGCACCTCGGCCTCTTTCTGTTTACCGAAGTACTCGGCAGCACAGCCAATCCATCCCGCGACACCGACCAGGCCTCCGCGCACCGGCTGTTCCAGCGAGGGGATACCGAACTCATCCTCTAGATACATGCACATCTTCTCGGTGAAGAGATCGGGATTGAGCTTCAGGTTGGCGGCGGCCTCTGGGATTCTGCCGAGCTCCTCCACGGTGCTGAACCCGGGGAGGATGCAGTTGACTTCCACACCCAATTGGCCGAGATAATCCCTGACCTGCTACAGTTCGGAACAGGCGCTGCTGGCCATGGTCTTCACGCCGACCAGGTTGACCGTCATCGGCCTCGTATCGCCTTTGGAAGCGAAACGCTCTATGAGCCCTATGCCGGCATCCAGGGTGCCCTGCATGAAATCCCCGGTGGCGTTGCCGTCCTCCTCCAGGACCACTATCTTCACGCCGGGATGCTCCTTCTCGACGGTGGCAGCCACTCCTCTGGGATCATCCCCGATTATACCCGGGGGACAGGCGGTGATAACGGCGAAATCCCTCTTACCGAGGGATATCTGCTCCTCCAGCTTTCTGCGGAGGAGGTCGTTGCCGCCGAAGACCATGGTCCCCTCGCCCATATCCGTGCATATTACGTCGGGATCCCCGAAGGTCTCCGATGTGCTGTATCCCCTCGTATACGCACCCTTCACGCTCTTGGAATCCAGCTGGACGGTGAGCTGGGCACAGCTCCTCGGAGAATGAAGTACGGTGGTGAGTCCCTTCACCGAGGTACATACAGAAGATGCCCCGGAGAAGGCACAGCCGTGGATGGGTTCGTCGTAAGCAGTATTCTTAGAAGTGTAGGGACGGAATTCGGTACCGGTGACGTTCAGTTCCCGATGCACCGGTTTCTCCTTCTTGGCAGTCTCCCTGCCCAGGATGAGCTTCTCCAGTTCGTTCTCCGAAAGGAACCGGGCATGGTACCTCTTTCCCTCGATGACTGCATGTGCCAGATCCCTGAACGTCCCGGCGATTTCGGAGTCCGGGAAGGCTTCTATGACAGTGGCCCCGCGCTGTTCCGCATCCATGAATACGGAGGAACGGGGGATCCTCGCTATGATGGGTATTCCCACCGCTTCCGAGAACCTCTCCACGCGGGCCTCCTCTTCCGGGTCGCCGCGGCTGTTGAATATGATTCCCCCGATCCTGTCGGGATTGTAATTGGCTGTTCCCCTCAGGATGTTGTTGGCCGCATAGATGGCCATGAACTCGCCGGAAGTGACGATGTACACGGTATCCGCATAATCGTTGCGGAGCGGAACGGCGAAACCTCCGCACACCACATCGCCCAATACGTCGTAGAGGGTGATGTCCGAATCCACCTGGCCAGAACCGAGCCTCTCAAGCAGGTCGAAGGCGGTGATGATACCTCTGCCTGCGCATCCGACCCCGGGTTCGGGGCCCCCGGCTTCCACGCAGAGGCAACCTTTGTAACCCCGGGAGACCACGTCCTCCAGCTTCCTGTCCTCGGGTTTCACTTCCTTTAGATAGTCGAGAACGGTGTTCTGTACGGCGCCTCCGATGAGGCCTCTGGTCGAATCGTGCTTGGGATCGCAGCCGATCTGCAGGACCCTGATGCCCATGTCGGAGAGGGCGGCGGTGAGATTGGATGAAACTGTAGATTTACCGATTCCGCCTTTTCCGTAGATTGCGATTTTTCTCCTTGCGGAGCCACTCATATTGGATGATAGCGCTAACTCGATTAATAACAATATCCCATTTTCTGGCTGTTAACTGAAAACCATCCTGAGTAGATAGATTTAGTAAATTATAACATATTATAACACCTGTTAATATCATTGGAGTAAATAACCAATAAATAGTTTGGATGTGAATTCCAACGGCGTAGGAGATTACATATGTTCTCTACGAACGTGAAATTACTGACGATAGTTATCGCAGCCATTTCCGTACTTTCTGTAGCATCTTTGATTACTCCGGAAAGTGATGCAGATTCTGATACTACATATCAGTTCTATCTGATTAACACGGTTGATGGCGAAGATAGCACCCATAACGGCTGGTATACCGCCACGGGAACCAGCGTGATGGATGCTTTCTGTAAAGCACTAGATAATGCAAAAATCCCTTACCAAAACTTTTCATCCACAACTGAATCATATTTTTTCAAGAGTGGAGATTTGAACAACTGGAAAACAGCATGGGACTCTGAGGCTACTGATTCACTTGGAGCTAACATCGCTGTTTGGAACTACAACGCAGAGAAGGGATGGTATCTCGGAGGAGCATTCGGTTCCAGTACAGATACTGTATATGCAATCTCTCATGAGAATTACTATAAAGCGAACGGACCCACCGCAATCGCTGCAGGCGTCTTCGGTGACAAGGATGGCAACTGGTATGCTCCCGCAGGATGGAACACCGATAACTGCAAGTGGGGCTACGTGCAGGCCGCACCCCGCGACCTCAAGGCAGCACCCGCTGATGTGGTATTCGGTGCAGACCCTGCCGCACTCAAGGAGTACACCTTCATCATCAACAACAGCATCGACGGAGAAGACAGCTCCTTCAACGGAACCTTCACCGCAAAGGGTGCCAACCCCGTGCAGGCCTTCAAGGCTCTGCTGACCGAGAAAGGTGTGGCAAGCACCTTCGACTACTATTCCGAGTCTGTGTATTTCAAGAGCAAGATGATTTCCGACTGGACCACCGCTTGGGACGCCCAGGCAGAGGACGCACTCGGAGCAAACATCGCCATCTGGAACTACAACGCAGAGAAAGGCTGGTTCATGGGCAACTCCTTCGGAAAGGATCCCGAGACAGTCTATCTGATCTCTCATGAAATGTACTATAAGGCATCCGGACCCACCGCAATCGCTGCAGGCGTCTTCGGCGACAAGGAGGGCAACTGGTATGCACCCGCAGGATGGAACACCGACAACTGCAAGTGGGGCTACGTGCAGGCAGCACCCCGCGACCTCAAGGCAGCACCCGCAGAGGTTGTATTCGGAGCCGATCCCGCAGCTATACAGGAATATACCTTGATTCTGCTGAACCTGGTCGAAGGACAGGACAACTCCATCAACACCACCTACACAGGAGTTGGAACCAACCCCGTCCAGGCACTAGTATATGCTTTGGACAGGGCAGGCGTAGCTAACACCCTCGACTACGGCGCAGAGTCTATCTACTTCGGTAACGGAATGATCTCCGACTGGACCACCGCCTGGGACTCCGCTTCCGCTGATGTAATCGGTGCTAACTACTCAATCTGGAACTACAACGCAGAGAAGGGATGGTTCACTGGTAACTCCTTCGGAAAGGACCCCGAAACTGTCTACCTTATCGTCCACGAGAACTACTACCAGCCCAAAGGCCAGTCCTCTGTCGCCATGGGTGTCGTTGACAATGGTGATGGAACCTACACTGCTCCTGCAGGTGTTGAGGCAAATGCCTGGTACGCACATCTCGCCCCCGTCGACCTCAAGGCAGCACCCGCCGATGTCGAAGTGAAGCCCTTCTACTTCATTACCTTCGACTCACTCGGAGGATCCGCAGTCCCGATGCAGGCATACTATGAGGGCGCTAACATCGTGGCACCGGCTAACCCCACTAAGACTGATGTCACCTTCAACGGATGGTCCCCTGCACTTCCCGCTACCATGGGCAACAAGAGTATCACTGTTGCAGCGGTGTGGCTCGTGAAGCCTGTCGAGAAAGAGGACACTGTCGAAGTCGATCTCTCGGGAGACGATGACAATTTCATCATGCCTGAGACCACAAAGACTGTAACCGTTGAGATGGCCAACAACTCTAGTGTTGTTATCAAGGATACCTCTGAACTCGCCGGAAAGGTCGTTACGGCATCCATTACCTCTGTCGAGAACCCCTCCACCGTGAAGGGTACCGCATACGAGTTCGAGTTCAAGGCTGACGGCTCCACATACAATGGAAAGATTCAGGTAACTGTACCTTACACAAAGAATGGTGAGGGAAGCCCTGTAGTCTACTTCGTTAACGGATCCGAGAACGTGAAGATGAAGATCATCTCCTCGACCGACAACTCTGTCACCTTCGAGACCGATCACAACTCCACCTACGTTGTCGCTACCGAGGACCTCGGAGGAGAGATCGGAATGGTCAACATGATTGCTGCCTTCGCACTCGCAATAGGCATCATCGTTGCTGCCCTGATGGCCATCCTCCAGAGGCCCAAGAAGGCTTGAAACCATTCAAGGGGGTTATACCCCCTAAACCTCTTCCAAACGACTTCATTCGAACGCTTTTGCACATTAGATTTTGATTGCCAAATTGTGGGGGCCACACTCAATGTGGCAGCCTCGGAATTACGGAGTTTTGTAATGGAAAAGAATGATCAAGACTTCCGCTCGGAAATAAGATAAAAACAGGAGGGTCTCCCCTCCGGAAATAGTTTGATCACTCGAACCATTCATCCTTACCCATATACTTCTTAGGCAGGATATACAGCTCGCCGTCGCGATCCAGTCCAACGGTGGAACTTACTTCGTATACATCTTCGATAAGTTCCTCGGTGATTATCTTCTTAGGATCTCCGACTGCAACAAGTTCTCCCTTCTTCATGATGACACATAAGTCACAATACCGGGCCATAAGGGAGATGTCGTGTTCGGCCACCAGGACAGTCATATCCTTTTTGACCATCGCCCTCAGATACTCCATCACGTTTAGCTTATACTTCATATCAAGGTGTGAAGTAGGCTCATCGACGAGCATCAGTCTGGGCTCCTGAACATATGCCTTGGCGATAAGAACACGCTGGCGTTCTCCGCTCGAGAGCATGTTGAGCTGTTTATTCATCAAATGGTGCACACCGAATTTCTTCATTGTGTCCATGACGATGGTTTCATCTTCATCGGTCTCCCACCACAGATTCTTGAGATAGGGGTATCTCCCTAGCATGACTGTCTCGTACACAGTAAGCCCGAAACTGTTACGGAGTTCAGCTGGGACATTCGCAACCTTCTTCGCAATCTCATTGACAGTCTTTCCTTTGACCGATTCACCATCGATGCGAATATCGCCTTCCTGGAAATCGTGCATGCGGTTTATACATCTCATCAGTGTGGTCTTACCGCACCCGTTGTGTCCGATCAGACCGACCAGTTTTCCTGAAGGAATAGAGAATGACACATCCTTGACGGCATGATATCCGTCCTCGTAATACTTGTTCAGATGACTGACCTCGAGCAGAGGAACGTCTCCTGTCCCCTGGAGGGAACTCGGCATAGTAATCTCATCCATTGTACATCCTCCCCTTCTTAATGAGAAGGTATGCAAACACCGGCACACCGATAATTGTCGTGATGGCACCGACAGGAAGCTCCGTTGGGACCATCAGCATCTTGGCCAGCAGATCCGCGAACAGCATGAGTGCACCACCCATCATGATGGAGGAGGGCAGGACAAGCCTGTGATCTCCACCGAGCAGCATACGACTGAGGTGGGGTATGACCATTCCGACGAATCCGATGATACCCACGAACGCTACGCAGACCGAGGTGAGGACCGAAGCGAGAATGAGCATCCATCTGTTGAACTTCCTGACGTCCAATCCCATCTGTTTGGCCTGATCTTCACCAAGCAGGACAAGATTCAGTTCCTTCGCCCAGAATAATGGCACTATAGCGAGGAAAATCGAAGGGAAGGTGATTATCCATACTGTATTCCAGCCCACATTGGCGAAGCTTCCAAACAGCCAGGAAATGGCACTAGTAAGCTTATCACTGTTGGAGGTTACCAACATCAGAGTCTGTAATGCGGAGAAAACCAGGCCGATGACTACTCCCGCCAACACATAATTGGTGGAAGAACCGCCTGCCTTCTCAGCAATGATCATGGTCAAGGCGAATGCCAAAAGTCCTCCGACTGCCGCGAGAATGGGCGTAGAGAAACTGTTGTTGACAAGAAGTCCAAAGAATGTGAAGTTGGCCACGATTGCTGCTACTGCGAAGGTTCCCGCTCCGGACGACACACCCATGATATATGGATCTACCAGAGGATTCCTGATTATGGCCTGGTAAACACAACCCGCTATCGACAGACCGATACCTACGGAAAGTGCAGCCATCGCCCGGGGGAGCCTCGTCTCATAGACGATGATTTCTTTGAAATCAAGATTCTGTCCGTGTTTTCCGACTGCGGAGACCAGGGCGGACAGGGTATCGGTAAGAGAGAGGGTTACCGAAGGACCTACCGCTAGACAGACGATGAACATAACGAACGTGATTGACAGACCCAGCAGGCAAACGATGAGTAGTCTCAGCTTGTTCTGCTTTACCTTTGATTTGGCGCTGCTAGGAGAAATTAGATTCTTGAAGTATGCGGGCACAGACATGTGCGCAGCCTTGGCACCACGGATCAGGAACACCATGAAGATAACCAGAAGAATCACGGCAATGACCAGTATAACGTAAGAAACCCAATCCTTGCCTCCATCGGAATTGACGAGTTTGATGACCGAATCTACACTGACTGTCGGGACTGCAGCCGCAGAACCATACATCACAGAGTAAACCTTTCCCGAAGAACCGCTAAGAGGTTCTGCAGATGCGACCCATTTACCCGAGTCTCCCTGGAAGCCCTTCCAGCTGTTCCCTGCAGTGGCAGTAATTCCGAACAGGGACATGTCGGCTCCAGAAAAGTCGTGAGGGATAGCATACGTGATACAAGCGTTCTCGAGTGCGGCAAGAGCGTTATCTCCGACACCGTTGACTATGAAAAACTCGGTAGTAGACGATTCAATTAGGAACCTAGTTCCCTCATCGCTCGCCTTCAACGGAACAAGTTCGCTACTCTTGGGAAGATTCTCAGGTGCAGGGGTTGTCATACCCGTAGTCTTCCCATAATAAATCATAAAGGCGGAATTATTCTTGGCCTGAAGATTGTTCATAGTGTTTTCGGCCGTGACCCAATAATCCGTACCGGAATCCCACTGGTAACTCATCCAATACATGAACTGGTCGTCTTCGGTCTGGATATAACTCATACCGAACAGACTTTGTATTCCGTTGCGTGACTCTCCTCCGGAATACTTCACATAGTCAGAGTATCCGTTGTCTGTGATTGCATTGGTGAGTGCATCGATGACTGTGACTCCGGAACCTTCAATGCAGAAATAGAACTTCTCGGTATCCACGATGAGGAATTTTACTGTTGCTGCGACCTCGGGTTCAGGTTCTGGCGGTGTGGGAGGAGTAGGAGGTGTAGGATCCGGGTCGTCTTTTCCGTCGACGAGGACACCTTTAATCACGAAAGCACCGCTGTCAGTAGCTACACCGATATAATTTCCGGCAACAAATGTGCCAGCCATTGTGTAGGCCTCCTGATTCGCAGTCTTTTTGGAAAACTCAGCCAATTTTTTCAAGCTCATATTGTATACTACGAGGGAGCCTTTCTCATCATAGTCCGTAGCATAAAGATAGGTGTTGTTCACCAGGGTAAACCCGCCGTGGGTCTCCGATACATCCCCGACCTTTTCGAACCCGCCGTTCGTATATATGCGGTAAAGGACGTTGTCAGCAGAGGCGTATACAAATGTCTTAGATGGAGAAATCACCAGGAAATTGTTCTGAACGGAGAGATCCAGATTGCTGCCGGTTACCTTAGTGATGATGTTGGTGGATGCGTTGTACTTAAGAACGGCTGCATTCCAGTAAGCACAGCTCATACCCTTTCCGTCATTGAAGCTGACGATTATGTTCTCTCCGAGAACTGCAGGAGTGCCTACACGACCTCCGTTGTCATAGTACAAAAGCAACTCGGTCTTTTTGGCTCCGGTGACCTCGTCGAGAAGGTACAGCTTTCCGTCACAACCGCCGACATAGACAAGTCCGTTAGCCACTGAGACGGAAGTGGAAGGATAGACAGTACCGACTTTGGTCTGCCATACGATGTCGAGATTGGGAGTGGTACAATAGATGGTTCCTGAGGTACTGCCGATGAATAAGTGCCCGGAATCATAGACGATGGAGGACATCCCCCTCATTATCGTACTTCCCTTCTCAGTATACGTAACATCGCCGACGAAATCATGGGTGATTGTACCTGCATTGGGGCCTACTATCGGAATGCAATTGACCTTGCCGGAACAGGTAGGGAAATACGCATTCCCTCCGTAGATGGCACCTGTCGCAAGATCGTAAGAGTTGTAGACGTAAAATGTGTCCCATTCCACCGCCCCTGTCTCTATGTTGTACGAGGCCATATGCGTCTGCGCAGGGCCCTTGTAATGCTGCAGCATCGCGATGAAGTGCCCGTTTGCAGTAAGCGGCGTGGCATAGCTGGCTGGCACAGTATCATCGGTTATTGAAAAATTGAGAGAACCGGTCAGAATATCTGCATCATAATTGTTCACGGTTCCGCTGTTTAAAGAATCGCCGTGGATGCAGGTCCAAGCTGTTTTGTAAGAGGGAGTGACAGTAGGAACAATTCCGGCAGGATAGAACCCCACGGCAATATAGGACCCATCATAGGGGGAGGATCCGTTGTAAGCAGTGTCTACCCATCCAGATGAATACACGTAATAGTGCCATTCCGCAGTAGAGTCTGAAAATGCACGGGAGGTAAGTCCGTTTACGGTAATGGTCCCTCCGCTACTGGAGAATGTCATATTTTCCTGTGAAAATGCCGTGGTCAGGACATCGTCCAGGGTTCCGGACCCTGGCGCGACCCATGTTGTCTGTCCGTTACCCATATCTAAAAGTACCTTGGGCTCCGGCTCCGTGTCTGCCTCGCTCCTGTCTGCGGACACCAGCACTACCGATGCTGCCAGAACAATGACGGTGATCGCCAGAAGCAATAGTGGTTTCTTATTCATGTTCCCCTCACAATGTTTTGGAATAGGTTAGGTAATTGGCATATTCATTTCCGAAGAATTTGGGAATGGCAATCTTGTCGGGGAAGGAGTCCTCATGGAATATCCTGCCCACAAGTTCGGTCGCCTGTGCCAGACGTGTGGAAGGTCTCTGCATAAGATCCGCGGCGGAACCGCAGACCATGTAGATTTTATCATTCTTGTAGGCGTCAGTGGATTTCCATTCTTCGGGGAGATTCGCCATAATGAAATCATAGTTCTGTTGGGTGCTCTCATACTGACTGATAACCAGGATAATCTGCGGATTCGACTCGACAATAGATTCGGGATTGGCTTGTTTCCAACCGTCTATCGTTTTATCCTTGTTGATATGGACATTGACCGATCCGTCGAATGCGTTATATGCACCAGATTTGCTGTAAATGTCCGAAATATAAGTGTTGACCCCTGCTACCCAGGGTGCTTTATCCGTAGAGAGCGAGACCATGATGTAGGGGCGCTCTGTGGTCGAAGAAACAAACGTCCGAGTCTGTTCAACCTGTTCTTTGAGTTTTTCAGTAATCTGCGTCGCCTTGTCCGGTATGCCCATCGCAACTCCCACCATGTAGGTGTTGTCGTATACGGTCTGAAGACTCTCTCCGTCCCCGGTGACCACGCCGTTGATTCCCACGGCCCTCAGCTTCTGGATCATCTGGGTATGGCTGTACTGACTTGATATTCCAATGACGAGATCCGGATTCAGCTGGAGAATCTTTTCCATGCTTGGAGTTGTATAACTTCCTGTTTCAGCAATGATTCCTGCAGCCCTCTTTGCTGCGATTGTAGCAGGGTAGTTACTATATCTATCCGTCCCAACGATGAGATCTTCGCCGCCCAGGGCACAAACGGTCTCCGTACAGGAGGGTGCAAGACACACGATTCTCTTCGCAACGCCCAGATTATAAAACGAGTATCCGGAAGCATCTACCATCGGTGTGGGGGTGCGTCCTTCCGCGCAGAGTCCCCAGGATGCACTTCCCTCATTGAGTTTGTACTCCGATGGGTTACCCGAGTACTTTTCCCAAGCAGAACTCTCGTTCAGAACATAGAGATTCCATGAACGCTTGTCACCTGCTCCCGGAAGTCCGTTGATTGTCTTCACGCTTCCGTCACCATCGTATGTGATCGGGTACCCCAACTCAGTACACATACCTACCAATGCTTCGGAAGCATTCGAACCTTCGGAGGCTGTACCGCCTTTTATGTTATAGTCTCCGAAGTCCAAAAGAAATGTGTTTGTACCGGATGAATCAGAATTCTTCGTGAACGAAAGGCCCAGAAATACGCCAGAAACCACCAAAATGATAGACAGAATGACTTTGAGCCTTAAGGTGTTCATAAAGAGTCCTCTTTTGGTTATACCATCCATTAACCTTTCTTTTATGTTAAAAAGGTGTCGTAATCCTCCAACTGTGCGAAGATTGACTGATTGATAAAAAAGACGGAATTCTCTCATAAACACCGTAATCGAAGGCGGGAATAATCTCCGCTAAGTTGGGGGATTTACAGTCTTTTAAAATAGAGCGAGGCTATTACCCGACTGTATGCAAATCGAGACTAGAAAGGAACTCGAATCTCTCCCCTCCACCGTTCACGGCGGACAGGGATGGAAGCTCGACGGGGTCGAGGACTACAGTCAGAACCTCAACCCGTTCGGTCCCCCGAAGGACCTTTCCTCGATCCTCGCCGACAGCGTCAAAGACACCGGCCACTATCCCGATGCAGACTGCATGTCCGTGAGAAAAGCCATCGCGGAGCACTACGGTCTCGGCCCCGAGAACGTCGCCATGGGCGCCGGTTCCTCCGAGATCATCCGCAACTTCCCTCAGGTTTTCATCAGGCCCGGAGAGAGCGTTCTCATACCTACGCCGTCCTTCGCCGAATATACCCAGCAGTGCAAAATTGCAGGCGTGCAGGTGGATAATATCAAGCTGAAAGCGGAGAACGACTTCCGCCTCGACAGGAACGAACTGTTCTCCATGCTGGAATCCAAGCACTACGCGGCCCTGTACATCTGCAACCCCAACAACCCCACCGGCAGAGTGGAGAAGAGGGAGAAGCTCATCGAGATCGTCCGCAGATGCGACGAACTGGGGACCATGGTATTCCTCGACGAGACCCTGCTCTCCCTCGTGGCCGACGAAAGCCTGGTGTCCCTCAGCGGTATGGTACGCGACTTCAGCAACCTCATCGTCGCACATTCATTCACCAAATCCTTCGCCATCCCCGGCATGAGGGTCGGCTTCGCCCTTGCCAACGACAAGATAATCAAAGAGATGGACAAGGTCAGGCTTCCCTGGAACGTCGGCACCCTCGAACAGACCGCCGCCGAGCACCTGGTGAGATACGACATCTCGTATGTATCCGAGGCCGCCAACACCATGAGACGGGAATCCAAGGTCATGCATTCGGAGCTGGAGGCCCTGGGATTCCCCGTAGGCCCACTATCCGATTCGTTCTTCTATTTCACATCGGTCAGGGAACTGGGCATGAACGGCGCTGCTTTCCAGAAGGCGATGCTCCAGGAGGGCATCATGGTCCGCGACTGCGCCTCCTTCGGACCCGGTTTCGAAGATTACGTAAGGTTCTGCGTGAAGGATTCCTCACGCAACAGAAAGTTCGTGGAAGCGGTGCACCGCGTCCTGAAATCCATGAGTGACTGATCACATGCAGCTCTGGTTCGACGGCATCCTGATTATCATCCTCGCGATGCTGTTCGACCGTTACGTCGGCGATCCTTCGAACAAATATCATCCTCTCAGATGGATGGGCAACCTCCTGCAGGCCATAGACAACCGCCTCACCAAGAGGAAATCATACCGTGCGGTGCTCCTGGGATTCTTATCGTATCTCCTGGTGTTCATCGTCTTCGGAGGTGTCGCGATACTCATCACCGGGAGCATCCGCCACTTCCTCGGTGATCAGATTCCCTTCGATATAGCGGGCGTGCACATCACCGCCGGCGAGATTCTTTGGATAGTGGTGAGTGCTTATCTTGTGAAGATAACCTTCGCCCTCTTCGCCTTCAGGCGCTTCTGCAAACCCATCGAAGAAGACCTCAGGAAGGGCGACCTCGATGCCGCGGCAGACAAGACCCAGATGATGGTGAACAGGAAGATGAGGGGCATGGATCTGCCCCATATCACATCCTCCTGCTGCGAAACCATCTCGGAGAACCTGGTGGACAGCGCCGTATCTCCCCTTCTTTACTACGGACTCTTCGGTCTGCCCGGCGCGGTCATGTTCCGCTGCGCGAACCTCATGGATGCCATGTGGGGACGCCTCAACGAGAAGTACAAGGATATCGGACACTTCCCCGCAAGGTGGGACGATGTGCTGGGATTCGTACCTTCCAGGCTCTCCCCCCTATTCATAGGATTCGCCGCCTGGCTCATGCGCTTCAGGAGCGGCAGGAGCGCGGTGAAAGCTGCCATGAAGGAGCACCGCAAGACTCCCAGTCCCAACAGCGGATGGCCTATGACCGCTACCGCCGCCGCGATGGGCATCTCCTTCGAGAAGGAAGGAGTGTACGTCATGGGCGAGGGCCCCCTTCCCTCGATCGACGACATCGCCGGATGCTACCGCCTCATCGAGCTTACCGCCGTGGTATTCATGATAATTCTGGTATTCCCGCTCTCCGCCCTCCTGGGGATACACATTCAGGTTATATTCGAGGACGCTCTTATCAGATTATTTGGAGTGTTCTGATGGAATACATAAAAAGCGTCGAAATCCGCGAAGAGGATAACTTCGAGGCTACGGCGATCATCAGGTTTACGGAGAAGATGGAGGTCCTCAGCAGCGCCCCCCAGAACGGAGGGCACGCCGTCACGGATACTATCTTCATCATGCAGGTACCGCACGACTACGTCAGTGCGGATTACCTTGCGGATCTCAGGAACAAGACGGAACAGTACTCCCTCCCCAAGGATTCGGTCGGTTTCATGACCGCGGCCGAGGTGAAGTACGTGTTCACAGACTGCGAGAAGACCGTGGACGGAGCCACGGTATACGTGGCATCCACCGCCGGGGTCACCAACTGCGTATGCGCAGGCGACAGGATGGAGGATTGGGAGCACCGCAAGGCCCGCTCTGCCGAGATCTACCACAGGCTTATCGGAGGCACCATCAACACCGTGGTCGTGTCCCCCCTGCCTCTGACGGACGCCGCCAAGATCAATCTCATGATCCCCATGGTCGAGGGCAAGACCCTTGCCATGCGGGACCTCGGCTACGAGGAGACCGGTACCACCTCCGACGCCATGGCCGTCGTCTCCCCCATCGGGGATGACAGGTGCGAGTTCACCGGGACCGGGACACCGCTCGGCATGGCCGCGGCACAGGGGGTCAGGGAGACCGTGGCGGGATGCATCCGCAGCCGCGGAGAATCCCCCGAACCTTTGGACAGCCTCGCCATGCTCGAAAGGAAGGGTGTCACCAAGGATATGCTCTGGGACTGCGCATCTGCGTGCGGTCTCAGCGAAGAACTTACCGACCGTTTCTGGGAGGTCTTCGATACGATGGAGACCGACCCGGACATATGTTCCCTGGTCTACGTCTCCCTTGAGGCGGGCCGCCAGGCGGACCTAAACTGCATTTACAACCAGATGGAGGGCGAGTACCCCGACATGCTCGTGGACGGCACCCTGGCCATGTTCCTGGCCGGGCGCATTTCCGAGACCAGGGGCAGCGATGCCACCATCGACCTTCTACGTATGAGGCCGCTGAAGGACAGCGGACTCGCAGAATACACTGAGAACACCGTCTACGGCCTGGTAGCAGGCGTGGTCGGATACATCACGGGGTATACAGATGAGTGAACAGAACGAAGACGGAAGGACGTGGACAGGTCCCCTGAGCGCGTCCTCTCCCGAAGACTACGAGAAAAAGAAAGAACCCGTCCAAAATGACGACCTCGACTCCCTCCTTCAGCAGGCATGGAATATCGCGGTCGCCAAGATGGGCGAGGACAGGGCCGAGGATATGTCCGACGAGGAGATCCTGGAGGTCGTCCGTTCCGAGGATACAGCTCTGTACGAAAAGATAATCGCTCTCACGGGCACCTCCGCGGAAGAGCCTTCTCAGGACACTCCTTCAGATGTGCCAGCACAGGAAACTGTGCCTGCGGTGCAGACTATCGGCGCATTGACCGAGACTGAGACCCGCCCTGCTCCCGCAGGCAACATGGAACCGGTCAAGGAAGGCAGGATGCGCAACATCAACATCAGCCCCT
>Ga0256404_1004707_pt1 | contig 25271 bp, 16 predicted proteins | sample RumenRJG_01DNA_FD_185990 | JGI IMG/M metagenome (GOLD analysis project Ga0256404, IMG submission 185990) | Bovine rumen microbial communities from Lethbridge, Alberta, Canada - RJG_01 | ecosystem: Host-associated > Mammals > Digestive system > Stomach > Rumen | place: Canada: Alberta | collected...
ACATCGGCGACGGATTAACAGACGTGCCATGCATGAAGCTGGTAAAGGTGAACGGCGGCTACTCTATCGCGGTGTATCAGGCAGGCAAGCGTAATAAAGTGAAAGATTTGATCAAAGATCAGCGGGTAAACTTTATTGAGCCGACGGATTACAGCGAGAATTCCCAACTGGATATTATTGTAAAAGACATTATCCGCAATATGGCCAGCGTGGAAAGATTAAAAGCACACACCAAGTCACAGCTGGCAGGGGTAAATAAATAATAATGTGGAAAGGGTGGTGTACCGTATTGGTTTTGTGCTTTGGGCAGACCGCCAGTTGCAAAGAAGGAAGACAAGAAAACAAAAATGATTTTTATGCAAATTTTCTTATACAGGAACCCTTATTTTATGTAAATTTTTCTTGACGAGCACCCTTATTTTATGCATACTATAATCAGAAGTAATGCAGAAGCATGTACGGAAGGGTGATATTATGCTGCTACGTCGAAAGATTTACGATAAACTGTTGGAGTGGAAAAACCAAAGAAAGAAAGATCGAATAAAAAAATGCCTGCTTATTAAAGGCGCCCGCCAGGTTGGCAAGTCCTATATCGTGCAGGAATTTGGGAAATCAGAGTACGCTTCTTTTATAAATATTGATTTTTACCGTCAGCCGGATCTGAAGGGTATTTTTGACGGAGAGATGACTGCAGAGGAAGTTATGAAACGCCTGACTGCGTACATGCCGGGCGTTACGCTGATTCCGGGCGATACGCTGATTTTTCTGGATGAGATCCAGTGCTGTGGAAATGCGCGGACTGCAATAAAATTTCTTGCGGAAGATATGCGTTATGATGTAATTTCATCCGGTTCTTTAATGGGCCTGACGTATGGAGAGGATGACGATGAATCCGTTGAAGTGCCGGCATCTGTTCCAGTAGGTTATGAATCCCAGATTATGATGTACTCACTGGATTTTGAAGAATTCCTGTGGGCGTATGGTTATGACGAAAAAGCTACGGATGTTTTGCGTTCTTATTATGAAACCGGTGAAACGATACCGGAAGCTGTACATATCAAATACGAAAATCTCTTCCGTGAGTTTATGGTGGTGGGCGGTATGCCGGAAGTGGTTGCGGATTTTTCTGTACATAAAGACTTCAACCGGGTTGACAGGATACAAAATGATATCCTTGCGGAATACAGGGACGATATTGCGAAGCATGCAAAGGGGAAAGAAAAGCAACTCGTCCGTATGTGTTATGACGCAGTACCTAAACAGCTTGCCAAAGAACTGAAAAAATTCCAGTACTCTACCGTTGAAAAAGGGCAGACGCGCAGAAAATTTGGAGGCAGCATACAGTGGCTGAAAGATTCCGGAATCGTGAACGCCTGTTATAACATTCGCGAACCGTATCTGCCGCTGATGGCAAATGCCAACGAAGATCAATTTAAGCTTTACATTAATGATACGGGGTTGCTCTGCTGCATGTATGGCAAGGAAACCAAGCTGGCAGTGCTGAATAATACAATTAAAGGAAACGCCCGCGGCGGCATTTATGAAAACAGCATTTCCGAATGTCTTCTCAAACGTGGCTATACGTTGTATTATTACAAGCCTGATAATGAGCATGAAGTGGAGTTCCTGATTGAAGAAAAAGGTGAGGTTGTGCCGGTGGAGGTGAAGGCGGGAAACAACGCTTCTCCATCCTTGAACAATTTTATTAAAGAATTTTCTCCTTCCGTTGCGTTCAAACTGATTGGCGGACGAAACGGAAAAGACGGTGCTAAGGAAACGTTGCCGCATTATATGGTGATGTTTTTGTAAAGCGAGTAAAATCTCCACAAGGATATCATCCGGCACATGGCCAGCGTGGAAAGGATTCTACCTTTATAGACATAAGAGTTAGGGGAACCAGACGTTAGCATCCATACGGGTTGGCGGTTCTAAAGTGTTCGTAAATACGACCAGGTGAGTGGAGAAAAGTTTATTATAATTGTTATATAACGCTCAAATACAGTTTTTATGCTGAATTGAGCGTTTTTTATTATCATGAACAAATATTAAAATGATAATAAAATAAAAATACTTTATAAAAAATTATAAAAAAATTACAACAACCTATTGACAAACAAAAAGATATCTGTTACAATGCGTGTAGTTGAATGATAGTAATAATACAAATATCAAATTTAAATAATCGATTTAATTTATAATAAGGGGGCGGCACAATTGACTTCGTTAAAACCGCAAAAGAGGCTGTAGGCCGCTACTGTAACGAAAAGAAAAGCGAACAACTTACTACAGGAGGACGAAGTATGGCTTACATCAATACAATCATTCATAACTTCTACAACATGCAAGAATTTTGGCACTTATGGGTTAAACTTGCTAAAATTACTTTCTTCATCAATATAGCGCTCGTTACCCTCCATTTTTTTTTCGAAAAAGATATATTCCTAAGTACAACACAGAACGAAGACAATCTGATGACGCCCTGTTAACATAATACAACATATTTCATTTGTGATATTTGAAATTGGCGCACCAATTTCAAATATCGCTTTTTCCGTATTCTCTGCGCCTGTTTCACATAAATACAGACATATACAAAAACTGAATTGTTAAAGACAGGTAGTTTAAAACAAATTCATATGATATAATAAACATAATAATAAATAAAGAAAATTCCAACATCATTTATCAGGAGGCCACACTATGAAAAAACTTATGATGTTAGCTATGCTGTTGCTTACTGTTTGTTCTTCCGCCTGTGCGGAAAGCCTTGACGAGGTATTGAAAGATTGCAAATTGGATCGAAACCGCTGGCAGGTGGTAGAATGGTTTAAAGATGAACAAGCCGTAAGATTATTTGACTCAACAAGCATACAAACGGTTGCTCCGAATCAATATGAAGTGACGATATACATTTATTTTTATGGAAATGACTGCGGAGCAGTTAATTGTAATTATCGCAAGATAAAGCACTATCATTCTGAAAAATGTAAGTTTGATACAAAAGCTTCCACCGTGACGTTGATGTCTTTAGGAACCGTAGACGATAACCTGAATGTTGTGGAATCTTTAGCTCTTTCTTCAAATCTGCAAATTCCGGTGGCGATGAAACGTAACAGCCTCTATGACAAAACAATGCAGAAAACGAAAGCGTTTGTGAAAGATGATAAAAAATTTGAAGCTGTTGAAACAAAGGAGAATGTTGTTACTATAAAGAAGAATACAACCGGCTTCGCACCACTGCCGCAACCGATTGGGACTAAGGAAGGCGAATGGACATATTTGGGACGTTTCGTTGGGCCGATGAATTTAACTTATGCCCAAAATATATTACTTATGAGACCTTTTGAAAGCAAGGTAGAATGTGACGGTGTATTTGACGTTTATTATTACCATACCCATGATTGGTGTTATTGTGATGAGAATACATATGGTTATGGCTGTGAATTAAAGCTGGTTCCTTTAGATAAAAATGGAAATGTAATTCAGCGCCAAGGTGTTTGTACCGAACTTGTTCATATAGGTGGTGGAACCAAGGGCGCATTTTGTTGTGCTGTTAGTCAGGTACGGCGATATGATACTTTAACTCATGAGTTGGTTGAAACGATTAACAAAGATAGTGCAAAATATGAAAGAATGAATCCGGTCACCAGTTATGGCGCAAGATATGTTGTGCTTATAAATGAGTATTATGGTGAGAATCCATTTGTTCGTGCTGATCGCGATAGTAAATGCCCTGGATGGCGGAATGGTTTATAATGTTTTAAGCCGTAAAGAATTTAAAAATTACGAAATATTTGGATGTCTGCATAATAAAAAAAGTTTTGTTTTCGCAAATTTCATACCGAAGAAGAAATGGAAGCTAAGGCTAAAAAGAAAATTAAAGAAAAAGAAGGAGATGTTGAAATGTCAGCAGATAATTTTACAAAGGAACAAGAGACATCAGTTGATCAAGAATCAACATTATTTTTAGGTTTTTTAAATCGTGACGGCAGTGTTCTTTATTTCAATCCAATAGCAGAAGTTGTGAAAAATTGCGATGGATATAGTAACATTAAACAATTAGAAATAGAAAATGTAAAAGATATTTTAAAATCTGACCCATACAAACATCTAAATTTTAAACTTAACATGAATGAAAAAGAATGCATAGAAGATTACGTAAATAGTAATATAAATATGCTTTTTGTTGTTTCTGTAAATAAAGATTTTATATCGGTGAATCCGGAAAGAAGTAATCATTATTATGGGAAAAATATTTCAAAAGATGATATTAAAGTTATATTTGAGCAAGAGGAGCTTGGCATTTGTGAGTGTATTCCTTCAAATATAGGATTAGCTATTGAGAAAGATAAATGGAAATATATTATTTTTAAGAGTGATTGTAATAATAGCGATGATTTAGAGAAAAAATATAAGATGTTGTATGATCCAAAAGAAGAATCCGATAAGGTATGGTTTATTTCCACAGAAAATACTAGTGACTTAAACACAGGAAACACTATCGGCTTAAACACAATTTTGTATGGTCCTCCCGGAACAGGGAAAACGTTCCATGCAGTAAATTATGCCGTAGATATTATTGGTATTAATAATAAGGAAAATCCAGAATATGCTGGTAAATCTGGATATGAATTAATTAAAACTGCTTATGATGATTTTGTTAATGCTGGCAGGATTGCATTTGTAACTTTCCATCAGTCATATGGATACGAAGAATTTATAGAAGGGATTAAACCGGTATTAAAAGGGGTTAAAGATAGTCAATCACAAAAGGTTAACCGTGGAAACGAAGATACTTGTAATTTGGAGGAAGCAAACAATATTGAATCTCAAAATAATAATGCAGGCACTCTTGAATTCAGAATTGAACCGGGGATATTTAAGGCTTTTTGCGATGAAGCGAGAAAAGATAATAATAAGGGGAAAAAATTTGTATTCATTATTGATGAGATTAATCGCGGTAATATATCAAAGATATTTGGTGAATTAATTACATTGATTGAACCAAACAAGCGCGCTGGCAATGATGAAGAAATGAAAGTAAAATTGCCTTATTCAAAAGAGGAATTTAGTGTGCCGAACAATGTTTATATTCTCGGTACAATGAATACAGCGGGTCGTTCCATAGCGCTTATAGATACTGCTTTACGAAGAAGGTTCAATTTTATCGAAATGATGCCAAGATCAGATCTTTTAGAGGATATGAAGTTAACAATTAACAAAGATGGAGAATTCATTGATATCCAGGCCATGTTAGAAACAATTAATAATCGTATTGAGATTCTTTATGATCGCGAACATACTATTGGACAGGCATTCTTTATGAAATTAAAAAAGAATCCTAGCTTAGAGGTTTTAGCAGATATTTTTAAAACCAATATTATTCCTCTTTTGCAGGAATATTTCTATGAGGACTATGAAAAAATACAATGGATTCTGGGGGACAATAACAAAAAAGATAAAAATATTAAATTCATTCAAAATGAAAAAATAGATTTAAAAGAAGCATTTTTCGGTGGTATTGAATGCGATAAAGAAAACAAGTATTCTATAAATAAAGATGCGTTTTCAGAACCTTACAGTTATATTTATATTTACAAACAAGAAAAAAAATAATGTCCGGAGATGCTCAGAAAAAAGACTAACAGATGTTTCCAATCAATTCATGAGGATAAAAGTTTTTGTTTTAAAGTGTGGTGTTTAAGTGAAAAAACCAATAGAAGTAAAAGAATATCAAGCTATAGTATGTAAGAGCAAAGAAATGTTAACACCTAAATACAACATTCCCAATAATGTTAAACCAATTGAAGATGCCGTTTTTAAACAACTGCAATCATTTATAGAAAAATTCGGGAAGTCTAAAGATATTTCGGATGTACATGAATTTATTAGTATTGAACATAATAAAGACTTTGCATACACAATTACGCTTAAAAATTATGTAGGTCTCATTCAGTTGAAAGACGGCACTCAGCTTAATGTTCTGCCTAAAATTGATTTTGTTGATGATAAAAACAATTTTGGTGACGATGAAAACGCAGGAAACGAAAAGACGAAAAGAACGTTTTTATACATGTTACAGAGTATGAAAAACTTTCCAGGTAAATCTTTTAATGTGGGCTCTTTGAATGTTGCTCGAATGAGTTTATTGGATATTTTTATACGTATGTATCTGCAAGAGGTCTGGAAATTGGTAAAGCAGGGGATTCGGTCTTCGTATGTAAGCGAAGAGGATAATCTTCGCTATTTTAGAGGAAAGCTTCTGTTTGCCCAACATTTGCGGTATAATTTGGCTCATCAGGAACGTTTTTACGTCATTTATGAAGATTTTAATATTAATCGCCCTGAAAACAAACTGATAAAGGCCATGTTATTGAAATTGCAAAGGCTGACATCAGATACAGTTAATTCCCAATTCATTAAACAATTGTTAGCTGTCTTTGATTCAGTGGATGCTTCAACAAATTTTGTCAAAGATTTTCAAAAAGTCGTTAATAATCGAGATACAATGGTCTATACGGATTTGATTTCATGGACAAAGATTTTTTTGTTCAATCAAACTTTTACACCATTTGCCGGTTCGAATTCTGCAACCTCATTCTTGTTTCCTATGGAGCAAGTTTTCGAAGAATATGTAGCAAAAATGATAAAGAAGATTTTTACTCCAAACGAAGGATGGGATGTTTCTTGTCAAGAGAAAAAGTTAAGCTTAAGCACTGAACCAGAGATGTTTTGGCTCAAGCCTGATATCGTTCTCAAATACCATGAGAATAGCCAAGACCAAACTATTATTATGGATACAAAGTGGAAGAGGCTCAAGGCAGATATCGAAAAGAATTATGGAATAGAGCAAGATGATATATATCAAATGTACGCATATGCAAAAAGATATCAGTCGAAACACATATGGTTGTTATATCCAAATACTAAAGAAGTGTGCGATAAAAAAGAGTTTGAGATTTTTGATGGAACCGAAATCCGGATTTTTTTTGTTGATGTAGCCAAAGAAAAAATTATGGAAAATCTTGGCCAATTAAAAAAAGAAGTCTATGAGGCTCTTCGCCTAAAATGTTGAAAGGTGAATGAAAAAAGCATTGAATGGTATCGTATGAAATTAAAATAACCAAGATAGTTTTTTTACACTAACCCATTGGAGGTTCCCCTATGAACATTAAACTTGGTAAAGCCGATATTGCTGCCCTGGCCTGTGACGGATGCAGGAAAAAATTTGTCTGCAACCTTGCCAACAAAAAAGACGAAACCGGGGAAGATTTTTCTGTGCGTGCCTATATTGAAAAGAAATTAGGTTTGACGTTACCTTTACAGGATCCTCCGGCCATTTTTAAAAATGCAGGCAGCGAAGGGGAAAAACAGGTACTGTTGCATCTTATCAGGAATCAGGATTGCAGCATTTTCAGCATGAGCAAAGACGCTGCATTTGGCAAAAAATTTCAAGATGAGTTGTTGCCTGAGCCCTATGTTTGTTTTTCGTCTTTGAGTATTTCTGAATTAAGCAATACAAAATCGTCCGATATAGGTCAATGCCGTTACAAAACAGATACGGATTTAGCTGTTCATAACCTGACCGTACTGGCGGAACGCATGAACAAAAAACCGGATGCTTCTACTTATATATACCAAATGAGTTTTGCACCGGACATTTCGCTGTTGCCGGAACGGTTGTTTTCGGATCAGGATGATATATCAGCATACAAAGAGAATAGTATAGAAGTAAGTGAACAGCGGCCTGATTTGTTGCGCGTTTTGCCACGCCTGGCCGCATATCCTGTTTTGGATTCCGATATGAATCAAACGGAAAGTGATGGCAGCAAATATATTTTAGAGGTCTGTGACATTAAAACTTCTGAATTCAGCAGCAGTTTTTTCTTTGAGCTGGCCTTTTACATGATGCTTCTGAAACTGTGGATCGACAGCAACGGTCTTCAGGAAGTCTTTGAGGTTTCCTATAAAGCGGAAATTATTCCGTTCGATGTTGTCAGCAATTCCGTAAGGCCGGATACATGGAAAATGGATTTTTCACTGGTGCGGGATAAGCTGTTCAATGTGTTTGGTAAAACCTTGCCCGAATGCATCCAGGCTATTGAATCCGGAGATAAAAGCGTCATAGAAACTGTAAAATGTTCAGCAAGATGCCAGGTGTGCGATTATTACGGCGGTCAGTTTGAGGGGAAGCTGTATGATGAATTGCACAAGCAGTCGCCGGATAATGAAAGTTATAAAAATTATATTCAGAATCCGAAGAACCATTTCTGTCGCTATCATCTTAAATCGGCACAGGATATTAATATTCTGCCCGGTGTACAGTCCAGTGATGTTACGTATCTGCAAAGCAAGGGCGTTCAGAATCTTCCTGAGTTGAAGTCGTGTCTTCGCTCTCATGCTTTTAAGGATAATGCAGAGTTAATGTCGCATGCAGAGGGACTGTTGTGTGAAATCGCCGCGCATGAAAACAAGAGAACGGATAAGAAGGTTGAGGCGACTAAATCTATAGGTCCGTACACGCCGCATTTAAAAATATTTACATTGATTCGGCAAGATTCGCAGCGCAGAACGCTTTGTTATGGAATTTCTTATGTGATTTCCGTGTACAATGTTAAAACTGAAACGCTTGCATCAGATATGAATGTAAAAGATGGTCATCTTAACGACTATAATAATAAAGCGTTCCTGATGGAAATAGATTCACCGGATCAGGCAAGCAAGTTAAAAGCCCTGATTGCGTATATCCGGGCAATGCATCAGCTGCTGATTAAATATAAAGATGTACGGTGGAAGGACACTTATGGGAGTTTACGTCCGATAACGTATGGAATTTTCTATTGGGGCAGAAAAACCTTTGATGCCCTTAAAGTAAATCTGCAGGAATTGCTGGAGTATCTGGTTGAACATAACGACAGTTTGTCAGATTTATATCCTGAATTGCCTGAAACAGAAACAGCCACTATTGCCGGTGAAGTAAAAGAGGCGATTCAGGCTTATGCCGATTTGTTTACGGATGACAGGGTTACCTATTATGAAAAAATTCTGAAGAGTCCTCTGTATGACCTGCAGTCAATCTTTAAAGAAGTGGCGGCTGTCAATACGGACTTTAGTTATAACCTGATTGACGTTTACAGCGTTGTTTGTGGAGATGAAGCAAAGAATTATTATTACCGGCCGGACTCAGATCATTATTCCACCTATGTTTACGATGGCTGGTTTGCTACTGACAGAAACGCAGAACCGAAGAAAAAAGAAAAGCAACAGGGTAATTTTGAAAAAAGAGACAGGCAACATTTGTATTATCTGAGTGTTCTGCTTAACAAACTGTATAAAAAGGAAAAGACAAATCCGTTTGCGGATTTATTAAAGAAAGGTGAGTTCCCGGTCGTTAGTATAAGTAACAACAATGAAAAAATTACAGATCCGCGTTTGCTGCTTATTTACCTGTATCAAAAACTGAATGCCGCTTATGATCAGCTAGAAAAAGAGGACGCGCATGTGGCGCCGGATATGCAAAAGCAGTACGGCGGAACAAGCATTCATATTGAACGCGAACTTACAGCATCGGAAATTAAGAAGAAAGAATTAAAGCTTTTGCCGTTACAAAGGGCCTATCGTATCAGTGCGACTGCAGAAAACGCCAATATGGATGAAAACACTTTTGGCCTGACGGTTTATCCGGCGAATAAGTTTAAGGAAACATTCAAAAAAATTTCAACTAACGAGAATGCTAACGGCTGTTTGTACGTGGATGTAATATTAGGAAAGTTTGATAATTATAAACCCTACACCCAATTGATTTCCTGTGATATTTCTTATATTGATAATACAAACCGGATTCTGGTTATTAAGTATAAAGATGCTACAACATACAAAGACAGATATGGTAAAGAGAGGGTTGCTACAGACAGTGTTTTGGATATTATGGGTGCGTTAAAACGGATTCACGGTTTTGATTTTTCCAAAGACTTGTATTTGGAACGTGTGCATATTGATATTTGGAGCGACCGTCTCAAAAAGACGATTGTAAAACTGGAAAGTGAATATCGTAATGCATTAGATATTTTGCTGCATCCGACATTGCGTCATGAAAATAATATTACTCCCGAGGATGTTTGCAAATCATTGCAAGTCTTAGCTGGCAATGATGCAGGAGTTAAATTAGATGCATCACAATTAAAAGCAATTTCTGTAATGTACAATGATAATATATCTTTGCTTTGGGGACCTCCGGGAACCGGTAAGAGCCATACACTGGCACACTATCTTTTACTTGAATTGCAGAAGCGAGAGCAATGCAAGGTTTTGGTGATGGGCAATTATAATGCTACGAATAATCTGTTGAATAGTTTACTTAAGAATGTAAAGGAATACAAAAATAGTGCCGATATCTGTAAAAATCTGGATATTATACGCTTTTATTCCAGTATAAAAGTAATGGAACCTCTGACGCCTGTGAATAATGAGTTCTTTTCAACCGACGAGCAAGTTTATGATTTTATAGTCAAGACCCCGGGGATTTCACTTGATCAAAATAGAAAGTTTGTTATTATTACCAGTACTCCGGAACAGCTGGCCAGAATAACCGAAAATAAAATTAAAGAAGCTTTAAGTGAAATTGATAAGTTTGATATTGTAATTGTGGATGAAGCGTCGCAAATGGATTTAGGACACTTCCTGCCGGCGTTGTTACGTATTGCAGCGGGTGAAAACAAACATTCCAAATTTATTATCGCAGGAGACGATAAACAGCTTCAGCCGGTTCACAAAGAAGTAATTACGGGAAGTGAAGCGGCTTTGTTTGGTTCAGTGTACAACTATTTCAAGAATTACAGAGATTTATCTGGAAAACAAGTTTTTATTCCTGCGCCACTGAATATTAGCAGAAGATCGAATCATTGCATTATTGATTTTATACGGGATGCCTTTGATTATAATGCAGAATTTCAATCTTTTCAGGACATAGATTTTGCATGTGTATCGTATCAAAAAGAACCGGAAGAATCCTCAACCTTATACAGGGAAATACTGAAACCGGAAATAGGATTGGCTTTGCTTGTGTATGACGATGGATTATCCAGCCAGCGAAATGAATTTGAAATACAGCAGATTTGTTCCTATGCAAAGAAAATATGGGAATGTCAATTAACAGATGTTTCTGGAGATTTTAAAAAGTTTTTCACATCAGGACTTGGCATTGTTGTGCCACATACGGCTCAGAGAGCGGCGATACAAAAAAGGCTGTTTAATGAGTTTAAATCCATTCTTTCGGGTGAAGATTATTCGGAAAAAGAAATCAGGGAAACCATTAACGCTGCGGTAGATACGGTGGAACGGTTCCAAGGACAGGAACGGGATATCATTCTTGCCGGGTATGTTGTTGGCAATGAGGATGCCATTGCAAAAGAAGAAAAATTTATTTATGACAAATGCAGGCTGAATGTTATTATCAGCAGGGCGAAATACAAAGCGATTGTGATGACTTCCAGGGAATTGATGAATAGCATTAGTAATGATATTGAAATCGTTGAATTGCAAAAGGCGTTTCAGAAACTGAAAGATTATTGCAACAGTAAAATTTTTGATATTGACGAACCGGGATGGGAGGTGAGACGCGGAAAAGCATATATAAAATATGTTTGAGAAGGGGTAATGGTTTACGCATTGTTTGCTTTTCTTCAAAGTTCCCTATTGCTGACAGAAAGCGAGGTACGCACAAAAACAAAACTTCGGCCAAATAACAGTAACAGAGATTTTAACGAAAATACTTTTTAACAATTATTGGAGGATAACAGCTGAAAACGATAACCGTTAGTCTGCAAACTCCAAATAGTAATTGTGTAAGTTAGTTTGTAATTCTCTGGATGTTATTTGGGCCGAAGTTTTTTTGTGCCCTGATTGGCAATTTGTTAAGAAGAAAAAATGAAGAGAGATTAGTCGTCCGGATCTTCGTTGGTATCTTTTTCGGAAAAAACTGGTTTGTTCATTAAGTCCAGTTCGTATAAGTAAGGTTCGTAATCGTTTTCGTCAATGATCGTTTCAAGCTTAAGATTTTGATGGTTATTAACCAGTTCCCAAAAGATGGGGGTAAAAGTTTCATCAAAAATATTCTTTAAATCATCTTTGATTTTTAGGTCGACATCATGCTTGGCCTGGTAGGTGCAAAAGTGCAAAGCTTTTGCATTCAATTTTTTAGCATTTTCCTTGTCTGGCGCTTCGACGTAATACAATTGGGTTTCTTTATCAAGCGAGCATTTAATATGAACTTTTTCCAAAAAAAACAATGCTTCGTTGAGATAATCAAGTTTAAAACCTGTCAGAACATTGACTGATACGCCTAATTTTAAGGCTAACCGTTTCAACATGTCAATGCTTGGTTGTGCGTTTTTTGTTTCGTAGCGGTTGTAGGTTTGCAGGCTCAGTCCCACTTCATCTGCCATTTCTGATTGGCTGAAGTGACAGCCTTCGCGCAATGCGCGAAGGCGTTCCGGGAATATTTCTGGTAAAATATCCCTTATTTCCACGCTCGAAATGGAATATTTTTCATCATTCACATAATTCCGAAAAACGGTTGGATAGAATGCTGCATAAGTCTCGTTCAGCGCTGTTTTGATGATGGAATCTGTTCGCCGCTTGGCTTCGAACACGCAGATTTTGAGTTTAGCAGTAGAAAGCTTCGTTTCTACTATGTAATTAAGAAATTCATTTATATCGATTTTATTATCCTCGGATCTTTCTGGTCCGAAGAAAATACACAAGTCATCAGTTCGGCTATCTTTTACAGACAGTAAGGCATCAGCGGGACTCAATATATTATTTTCTTTGGAAAAACAGACAAAATATGGCAAGTCGTTCAAGTCCGGATGTCCGATTTCATCGTCGGTTTTATAACGGTACAAAATATAGGCGTCTTCGTCTTCAACTTTTTTGAAGACGATACCTGATTTATCCAAAATATCTGTCGCGATATTAATAGCAGCCGGTTTGTAACCTACCAATTCGTCTACAGTAATCTTTAATATGGAAGCCATTTTCTTTAAAGTTTCTACATCCGGCTCTGTGCCTATGCTTTCATATCGTCTGCATTTCTGAATGTCAATATGTAGCATTTCGGCAAATTCAGTCTGTTTGATCTTCAGCTTTTTGCGGAAAGCGCGCAGTCTTCCTGCAAAGTCTTTAGGGTAGGGATCCCGGATTTCTTCTATTTCCTTTATTTCAGTTCTTGTTGGCATGGTAAAGTACCTCCTTGTCTGTATTATATCATGTAAAAAGAATAAGTAAAGATGAATTTGTAAAAAAAACTATAAAAAAAGGCTAAAATGTATTGACAAGGACATGGAATCATGCTAATATAATTTTCGATGATAATAAAATTCTATAAATATAGAATTTAACTATCGTTATTATACTAGATTGAACCTTGAAAACTGAAAAGAGCCTGGCGGGGATTTCCCTGCCTACAGAAAGACCTCGCCGAAAGGTGGACACAGACAATCCGTTTTACCGATTCATTCAGTGAAGAGAAAGGATGCGATAGCATGGAAAAAATGGAAACCGCTACCAACGTACCCGCAATTCAGAACGACACCGGGATGGAAACGGCGGAGGAAAGAGAATTTGATTCAATTTTGGTTCTGCATGTAAAAGACGCGGAACAACCGATTGCTCTGGGGCTGACAAAGCTGCAGACATTTATCGTAGTCAAAAGTATCTTAAAGCAGGATGCGGATGGAAACGCCATCATGATCAGCGATGAAGAGCTGATTCGCTGCAGGGACAGGGAGAGGCCCTTGAACCACAATCTGTTTTCCATCCATCAGGCTGTTACGATGCTGCATGAGCAAAAGGTTTGCGGCGCCTTCCTCTATTTCCATTTAGAACAGGAAGACCCGGATCCCGTCCGGTTGCAGAGTGAACTACAGACCGCCATTATCCTGGCCAGGTTGGGAATTAATCCGGAAACCAGGGAAGCCGTATCCGATGAAAAGCTGGAAGTCATCTACGGGACGGAATGGGATCCGAAATTTGTGACCGGTTCCCTCGTTCAGGCCCCGGCTTCTGTTCCTTCCTATTCCCGCCGGAACCTGATGGCCGGTGTCTGCAAACCTAAACAGATCAAAAAGCTGCTGGACAAAACCATCGTCGGACAGGATGCCGCTAAGGCAACACTGGCTGCTGCTGTTTATCAGCAGGAGTTGGCGACCCGGTACAACGCCCTTCATAAAAACGATAGAAATTTTGTTCCCATGAAGCAGCAGCGCGTGTTGCTGTATGGGGCAACCGGCAGCGGCAAGACGGCGCTGCTAAAAAAATTAGGAGAAGCAACCGGTCAGCCGGTAGTCTCCTATGACGTTACCACACTGGTTCCTCCTGGCGTCGAGGGAAATGGGGCTTCGGAACCGGTTTACGAACTGCTGCGGAAATGCGGCGGAAATGTGGAAAAAGCGTCCCACGGCATTGTCTGCCTGGATAAAATGGATCAGCTGCTTTGCGGTGATGCGGCGGATTGCATGCGCCACGTTCACAAAGCGGCGCTACTCAACGAACTGCTGCAGATGATGGATGGGCGCAACGTGGGATTCCGTGATGAGGCGGGAGACCATAAACTGAATACGTCCGGCATCTTCTTCGTCATCAGCGGCGAGTTCCCGGAATTGGATCGCATCGTGCTGGAACGGACGGCAGGAAAGGCTGGCAATGTTTGCTATCAGGGAGACAGACCTGCCATTGGTTTTCTCCGCAACGTAACTGTTAGCAAAGAAAACTCCGCAGCTATGCGTGACATGCCGGAAGCTGTACTGGCAGATTTAAAGGAGTGGGGCGTTCCGATGGAAATGCTGGAACATGTCACTTCTGTCTGCCGGACGAAGGCGCCGAGCCGCAGCGATTTGGTAAACATCCTGGCTCACTCCGATGCTTCCCCTGCGCAGCAGTATCAAAAAATGCTGCGCATGCACAACGTTACGCTGCAAATTCCGGTTCAAGTACTGGAAACTGTGGCGGACAAAGCGCTGGAACAGGAAATGGGCGCTCACGCACTTGCCAGTATTTTGGAAAAGGCGATAACGCCTGTCATGTTCCGGCTGGCAGGCAACCGCAAACGCATGACGCTGCGCCTGCAACCGGAATGCTTCACTGCCGGTAAGGCTCCAAAGCTTTTGCCCATAAAGGCAAGCTGACAATTTGGTTTTGATTTCTTAAAATTTTGCGGCGCGCCTTGTAAGAATTCCTGGAAAAGATTTGACGATGTTTCAAACGCTTCCAAACTCTTCTGAGAAAATTGCAAGAGCGTGTCCGCAATATGATTTATATTGATATTGAAATTTCAGTTTGCGAAAGGAGAATGAGGATATGTTTTATGTACCTAATGTAATTGAAAATAATTCCCACGGGGAACGATGCTATGATATTTTTTCAAGACTTCTCAATGAACGGATTGTTTTCCTGATTGGGGAAATTGATGACGCTGTTGCTAATATAGTCATTGCGCAGATGTTGTTTTTGGAATCGCAGGATCCGGACAAGGATATCAACTTGTACATTAACAGTCCGGGCGGCAGTGTAACAGCCGGCATGGCTATTTACGATACTATGCAGTTTATCAAGCCGGATGTGGCTACTATCTGTGTCGGCGTGGCGGCCAGCATGGCTTCTGTTCTTCTGATGGCGGGAACCAAAGGAAAACGCTTTGCTCTTTCACATTCCGAGGTTCTGATCCACCAGCCTTTGGGTGGTACTATGGGACAGGCTTCGGATATAGAGATCCATGCAAAACACATTTTGCGCATCCGCGAAGAGATGTACAAGGTAATCATGCTTCACACGGGGCAGGCCAGGGAAAAAATAGTAGCAGATACTGACCGTGACACCTATTTGACTGCCTGCGAAGCGTTGGACTACGGCATCATCGACACCATAGTGGACAAGAGGCCGTAAAAAAGAAGGGAGGAGCATAGAAATGACAGAAAGAAAATACTTTAACGCAGCTGTACTGAAGGCTGAACTCGACGGTTATGTTCTGGGGCAGGATGAAGGAGCGCGGCGCATTGCTATGGCTGTGTCTTCCCATCTGTACCGTATTTTCGCACATGAACATAACAAAGATTCCCGTATCCGCAAGGACAACGTGTTACTGGCTGGGCCTACCGGTTGCGGCAAGACGGAGACCTTCCGCGTTCTGCAACGGCTGGAAGAAAAGCTGGGAATACCGGTCATCATGCGCAATGCGCCGGATTATACGCCAAACGACAGCTGGAAAGGAGAAAAAGACCTGACCTGGTTGATCCGGGACTTATGTAAAGAAGCATTAGACCTTTACCGTAAGCTGCATCACATGCCCAGCACGGAAGAAGATTTCAGGGAAGTCTGTCGCATGGCGTCAAATGGTATCATTCTGCTGGACGAATTTGACAAGATGCGTATTATTGAGCAGGGGAACACAGTAATTTTTTGCAGGGATTATCAGGCTGCGCTTCTGAAAATGACAGAGGGGAGCGAGTATCCCGCAGGAAGCGTAAAACTTAAAAATCATAATACCGGGGATGGAGACGACGGTGGTTATGAGCTGAAAGTAGATACTGGCAGCGTAATGTTTGTTTTCCTTGGCGCTTTCGATGGCATGGAAAGAATTACACGACGTCGGCTTTTATTGGCAAGGCAGAAAGAAGAAGATAAGGAAGCCGAGGTCAAGGAAAATATTACTGGCGGTATTGGTTTCACTGCGGAAATCAAATCGGTTGCCAACAAAACCGATTCCACTGAAAAAGAAGAATTGCCTCCTGGTACGGATCTCACGCCTAACCTCGAAGATATGATTGAATACGGCATCCTGCGTGAATTGGCCGGACGCATCGCCATCCGGGTCAATTACAAGGCGCTGTCTGTTGCCAACATTATAAAAATTATGAAAGAATGCAAAACATCTGTATTCTTTGAGTATCAGGAACGTTTTGAAAATATGGGGCACAGACTGATTCTTGACAATGCTGCGTTCAGGGAGATTGCCCGTATGGCGGTAGAAAGAAAAACCGGTGCGCGAGGTCTCGCCAATATTTTCAATGACCTTTTATCTCCGACAATGTATGTGCTTTCCGGTACTGCGGAACCTACAGAATGTCTATTGCGGGGATGCGACATTAAAAGCAAACGTCCGCCTCAGTTACGGAAACTGAATAAGAGCTGTGTAAAAAGAGGAGGCGCCCTTGGTTAACGAAAAAAAAAGTAAGCGGGAAGGAAAAAGAAAACGGGGCGGCTGGCGGCCCCGCGCGGGACGAAAACCATCTCAAGTGGTACGCCGGCACAAGACCTTTTGGGTCAGCGATGAAGAAGAAAAGAAAATTACGGAATACTTGCTGAGTAACCGTATCAACGACCCGGTAGATGAGGAAACTTAATAGAATCGTAATTAGCGGTCATAAGAGCGGGAAGTCTGTGCGGGGCTTTCTGCTCTTATCCATCTTTGATTTTGGTATACGCCAAATATTGTTTTTACAAAGGAGTCGTAAGTTAGAAATCTTTTTTGCAATTATAAAAGGTGATATATGTCGATAGAGGGAGATTGGCCACGATGGTATCAAGAGGAAATCGTAAACGATCCATGTTAAAAGCGTTGCGTCCCATAAAGTTTGGACGGTATGGTAATGGATACAGTGTTATGAAACATATGACATGGCTTTGGCAGCTGCCGTATTCCAAACAATTGAGAGAAGTTTCGCTGATGATAAACAAACTGCTTTTCCTTGGTTACAAATTGACGCCAGAGGAACTGGCTATCATAGCCCGTGTTATGCGTAAGGGAAATGATATGTTTTTTGCTTGGTTCGAGTCTGGCGAATATGTGCCGACAGAGCGTGATTTATTAAAAATTGAGGGTAAATTGCCGATTCTGTCAAAGGCGTATCTGTTCAGATTTGAAAAGCATATAAATGGAATGGTGCAAAAATACGGAAAAAAAGAATATAACAACAAGTTCAACCGGGGCCTGGAACATATTGCGAAGCAACTGGAAGCCCGTGGCGTCAACATGCATATGAAACCGGTTGAAAGCATATCGCCAATAGAATTCTCAGAAGAAGAGATGCGAGGGCATGAGTAAGAATCAAAGGTTATTTGTGAGATGGAAACCACGAGCAGTGTTTCAGTTTTCTGCCCCAGGTGTGGAAAAGTTCCGGAAGTACAGATTATCGGAAAATACCAGGAACGGGCGCAGGCGCGTTGCGCGTGCGGGTATGTACATGCACTGGAATTGGGGATTTAGAAATTTTGAAAGATTTCAACCGTTGTCGGGCAGGCATAGGATTTTTTATGAAAGTAGGTGTGCAACTTGATTTACTTTACTTCCGATTAAAATTTCTATAACTACCAAAAAAATAAGGTTATAGAAATTTTGTCATTGAAAATTCCAAAGTGAGTTGATATAATTAGTGTAAAGTTTCTATAACACTTGTAAAAAACAAGTTAAAGAAATTTTAGCTTAAAGGATGTAGGTTAACAAAGGGGATTTGCCATGATAGGACGTGCGGAAGAAAGGATGTTACTCAAGTCTTTGTTAGATGAGGAGGAACCGCAGTTTGTTGCGGTTTACGGAAGAAGACGTATCGGAAAAACGTATCTTGTAAGAGAGAGTTTTAATCACCAATTTACTTTTCAGCATACAGGTATAAGCAACCTGTCTGTTAAAAACGAATCAAGAAGACAGGCTCAGTTGGATAAATTTAAAGAATCTTTGGAAGAGGCCGGGTATAAATGCCAGGAGAGGTTGTGTTCATGGAACGAAGCATTCAATTGCCTGAAGGAAGTCATCAAGCGGTCTGCAGAGAAGAAAAAAGTAATTTTTATTGATGAACTGTCTTGGATGGACACAAGGGACAGCGGTCTGATTGCGGCGTTGGAAAGTTTTTGGAATGGTTGGGCAACGGCAAGGAAAGAAAAAGATATTGTACTGATTGTCTGCGCCTCTGCTACATATTGGATGATGGATAATATTGTGAATGGCAGGGGCGGATTGCATAACCGTCTAACCGGACAGATACACCTAAAACCGTTTACCCTTCATGAGTGCGAGGAATTCTTGCAGTCGCGTAATATCATTTTTTCACGCCACCAGATTCTTCAATGTTACATGATTATGGGCGGAGTGCCATACTATTGGAGTCTTCTTAAAAAAGGGAAAAGCCTTCCGCAAAACATTGATGAATTGTTCTTTAAGGATAATGCACCGTTGAGAAATGAATATGACAATTTATACAGGGCCTTGTTTAACAAACCGGAGCAATATATAAAGATTGTTGAGGCGCTCGCCAGCAAAAAGAAAGGGTTGACCCAGGAGGAAATCAGTGGGATTGCCAAAATAGCCCGTTCTGGCGATTTGTCCAAAAAACTGTCTGAACTGGAAAACTGCGGTTTCATCCGGGTATATGTGCCTTTCGGATATAAGCAGCGTAATCTTGTTTATCAGTTAATGGATAATTACACTTTGTTCTATCATAAGTTTTTGAAAAATAAATCGTATGACGAGAAGGAATGGCAGAATCTGAGCAATACGCCGGTTGTGAATGCCTGGAGCGGAACGGCTTTCGAACGGGTATGCCTTGCGCATGTTGCGCAGATTAAAGCGGCGCTTGGGATTTCCGGAGTCTATACTGAGGTTAGTACCTGGCAGTGTCTTCCTGATTCGGATGCAGGGATTTTCGGTTCGCAGATTGACCTGCTGATTGTCCGGAAAGATCAGGTGATTAATCTGTGTGAAATGAAATACTCAGAAGCGGATTATATTGTTAATGCCCAATTTGTCCGGGATCAAAAACGCAAGATTTCTGATTTCAAGCTTAAGACAGGAACAAAATATGCAATTCATTCTACCCTGATAACAACGTATGGAGTGGCCAAAAATCCGTATGCCGGAGAACTCCAGGCGGTTATTACTGCGGAGGATCTGTTCCGCTAACTGGCGAAATAGAAATTTGCTTTTCGGACAGAGATGAAAAACGAATTATGATATAGTTTTTCCGTAAAGGAGTAACAGGTAATTTTTATGAGCTACAGCTTTGAAGAATTTAATGCTATTTCAAAAAACTCAAATGTATTGAAACTGCTTAACAAAAGTGAAGTTTTGTATTTTTTTCGCAGGGAGTTTATTGATACTAATTTGGAAGTTGTTCCTGAAGTGGAGTTGATACGCCATTGGACAAGCTATCAGTCTAAATTTTTGGAAACAACAGTTAAATCTGCAGATGAATACATTAATGAGTGGATTGGGCAATTTTGGCTGGAACGTTCGCGTGATCCGGTTGATGGAGTTTCAAAATGCAAGCTGTTGCCAGAAGCCCGTAAGGCTATTAACATCATGGACGATTTGATGGTCGGCCGTATGGATGTCAACCAAGCAGTCATAGCAGCCTCTGCGTTTGAGACCATTATGGAAAAAGTGGATTTGATCGTCGGAACTAACCGGAAAACAGTAGAAGAACAAATCGCCTATTTTGACAGTCAAATTGAAAGATTACGAATAGAACTAAAAAAACTCCAGGGGAAAAAAGCAATTTTGAAGCGGGGCGGTACTGTAGAAATAATGGGACCTGCGAAAACCAAAGAACAGTTTCTTATGGTTATTCGTCTATTAAAAGGGCTTCCGGTTGACGTATCTGTCATAGCCAGGAATCTCCATGATTTGTATGTCCGGTTATACGATAGAATTCAGAATGATGAATCAACCAAAGGCGAAATTATGGATGCGTGGATTGAAGGACGGACAGAAATCGAACAGACTATGCAGGGACAGACTTTCAAAACATTTTTTGAGTTTATTTCGGATGATGACCGTGTACGCAAACTAATTGAGGACCTGCGTTCATTGCAAAAAAATCCGTATTTGCATGAGGAAGCAAAGAAAGAAAAACCGTGGATTTTATTGCGGGGAGTGAGAGAATCTGCCCGTAATGCCCATGATGAAATAGACAGGATTTATAAATTGTTTACATCCTATCTGGCATCTGCTTCTTTTGAACAGGATCGGGAAATACGTAAATTATTGTCTAAAATATTATCATTACAGATGGAATTAAAGAATGACACGGATATTTCTAATGTGCGGCTGGAATTAGCAGGTACTAAAGAGATTATAGGAAAACCGTTGTTGCCGTTTTCACATATTGCTGCTCCACTTGATATACAACCCAATACGGAAGAAAGTTTCATTCAACCGGTTGTTGAAACGGAAGGCGATGCGTTTTCAGTGCCAGAGCTTGTGGATGATTCGGCTAATGTATTTCAGCTGCGCAATAACCTGATGGAAATGACGAATAATGGAAAATCGGTTTTATTATCCGATGTAATTAAAAAATATCCTTTTGGTAAAGCAGGCGGGGCAGAAGATATTCTGACATATTTATCCTTGAAAGATTTTATAACGTATTCTATTGAAGGTCAGGAAGTCTGCCTGGACTTACATAACGGGTATCATAATGTAATGGAACGATTCAGTTTTGATGACGTGGATATTTCCCGAAGGAGACCAAGCGATGCAGATGTCTGAATTGGAAAAAAACGAAATTATAAGTGTTGAAACAGAAGAAGAACAGATTGCATCTGTTTCAAATAACGGATTGACACATGATGATAAATTACGGCAGATAATACAGTTTCTGTGGCGTAAAGGGCATGTTGCGCGTCATTCCCAAAAGGCGTTATTTGACTTTGCTTATGAAAATTTAAATGAAATGGATAAAATTCTACGTTATTTTGGTGTGCGGGTTGATTACAATGCTGACGCACAGGAAATATATCTCTGTGCCGTTGACGGGCCGTCCTTATTATCCAGGACGCCTTATACCCGTAGCCGGTCTGTTCTCATTATTTTACTGGCCAACCGTTTATGGCAGCATAAATCCGTAGTTGACCTTGTGACCATTAACAAATCAGATGTTTTTGAGGAATATAAATTATACATGTTGAATTCGGCTGACCTAAATAAAGTTGAAAACAACTTTAAGTTGGCTTGGGCCTTTTGTGAGAACAGTGATTTTATTGTACCTTCTCCGGATAATGAGGAAGTATATATTATTTCACAGTATTTAAAATGCCGTGTGACCGCCAATGATTTGGTTAACTATATGGAAGAATTGCAAAAGATCTCTGATAGCAGGAAAAAAGTGGAGGATTAATAAACTATGCAAGGCAATTTGCTTTTTTCGCCTGACGAAAATTTCCCCGGTATGCGTTTGCAACGGTTTGAATTATTAAACTGGGGCGGATTTGACGGCGCGCCGGTAACCTTGGATTTTGATGGGAAATCTTTGTTGTTGGCCGGATTAAACCGATCCGGCAAAACCACCATACTTGATGGTATGGCAACCTTGTATGCGGTTGATCCGCGCTATAATCAGTCGGCGGAGAACGGTACAAATGATAAAGGACGTACAATCAGTACATACGTAATAGGAAAATATGGCGAGGAACGGGAAGAAAAGTTTGGCGGGACGATATCGCAGACCTTGCGCAGCCGGAACACGATTTCAATTTTGTTGGGATATTATGCAGATTCAACGGGTAACTGTTATACGGTCGGTCAGTATTTTTGGTTTACTGGAAAACTTGATAAAAAGAATCCGGAGCGGGAATACTTTATTGCGCCGGGCAATTATAACATTGGTCGTGATATTTTACTGCTTGACAGCGTTGGGCAGGGAAAGCGGTTTAATATTGATGAAGTAAAAAAGAATATTAAAAGAATTCCAGATGTAGAAATTTACCGGTATTTTGATTCAAAAAAAGAAAAATGTTATTCAGAGCGTTTTATGCAAGTCTTAGGCATAACCTCCCGGCAAGGATTTGATTTCATTGCCAAAACAATTTCCGTTCGCGGTATCAATGATATTAACAAATTTATTTGTGAGAGGCTGCCTCCCAGGGATTTTGGCAAGGTGTTGACGGATCTTTTAGATAAGAGCAGGGCTGTTCAGGAGGTTGCCCGCATAATACGGGAAAATGAGGATCGTATCAGCGTCCTTACTCCGTTAGTGAATGAAAAAGGGGAAGCCTATAAAAGGCAAAAATCTGATGAAGCGGCTCTTTTGGAATTAAAGAAGTATGCTCCCGACTGGCTGAAGATGCGGCATTATCAGATAGCCAAAGACGATTTGGAAAAAGTGGAAAACGTATTGGAAACAGTTTCGTATGATATTGAAAGAACAGAAAAAGATTTGCAGGTAAAGCGTGAAGAACGCGATACGTTATTAGACCGGAAACGGGACAATGGCGGAGAATTGGAACTGAAATACAGGGAAGATATCCACTTTTTGAATAGCGAGAAGGAACATGTATCTTTTAATCGCAATCAGTATGAACGTAATTTGCATGTGTTAAATAAAGAAATGCCGGCAGGCGAAGAAGAGTTTCAGAGCATTTCTCAAGATGTTGTTTCCATAAAGGCCGAACAGGAAAAAAGTAAGATTGAAAAAAACCGTGAAAGCATTGATTTACGCGTTAAGATGAGAGGAAATGAAAAAGCCATTTGCGAATTAGAAGCAGATGTCCAACAATTACGCGAGCATAAAGGAAATATTGAACCAGCTTTGTTGAAGTTAAGAGATCATCTTGCCAGAAAAATTGGCGTTATGTCATCCATGTTGCCGTTTGTTGGCGAACTGATTGAAGTACCTGACAGGGAGCGTGCCTGGGAAGGCCCGATTAACAAGCTCCTTTATGGATTTGCAATTTCCATGCTTGTACCGGTTGAATTGTATAAAAATGTGGCGAAATACATTGAGGGAATGCATGGTCAACGTATTGTGTACTATAAGGTAGATGATGATGCCTGTGCTGACAGCGAAGTGATTTGTGACGACAGGACTGTTATTTGCGGTAAAATACGTATGAACGCAGAAGCCCCCATGACGAAGTGGCTTGCCGGTGAGCTGTTAAAGCATTTTCCTCATCAATGTTGCATGAATATTGATGATTTTGCGAAGGAAAAGTATGCCCTGACATTGACAGGTCAGTATAAAGGCGGGCGCCGTCATGTTAAGGATGACCGCAGAAGCGTGGATGATGTTAAACACTATGTTTTGGGATTTAGCAATGAACGGAAAATCAAAGAATATGAAAAAGAAATTTCTGATTTGCGCCTGAGTAATGAAAGAATGGAACGCAGAGACAAAGGACTGGGCAGTGAAATCCGCCAATGTGAAAAGATTATAAAAAGCGCTGAGGCATTACAGCAATATAATAAGTGGGAAGAAATTGACATTGCGCCAATTAACAAACAGTTGGCTCAAAAAGAGACGTTGCTGGATGAATTGCTGCACGAGAATGATACATACAGAATCATTTGCGAGCAGATAGCAAAGACTGAGCAGGTAATTGCAAGTCTGGATTCAGCATGCAAAAATCTGTACGGTAAAAAAAGTAGTCTTTCAGAAAAAGTTGACAGGCTAAAGGCGATTATGACGGGAACGGCTGATGCTGTTATTCCGACTGAAAAACAGGAAATCGTAAGCCGGTTTATAATCAGTTATTGGAACAAGGCTGTAACTATGGCCAATTTTGATGAGTTTGCTTCTTTGATTACGGCTAAAATCAATGACAGATTAAATAAATTACAGAATGTTGATACCGGCAGTCTGGCTAAAGCAAAAGAAAATTTGGTTAAGGCAATGGAAGGCTATCTGGCAACTTTCCCTGCGGACACCAGTTTATCTGCCAACGTTGCTTTTCTGGGTGATTTTGAAGCGCGCTTGCAGGGGTTGATAAAAGATAATCTTAAAAGGAAAGATGATTATGATAACAGGTTCTTGAATGATATGTTTGATTATTTTCTTAACTTTAATAATGAAGTTACGAATGCGGAAGAAGATGTGCGTATTGCCGTGGATGAGCTGAATAAGAAACTGGGCCTTGCGCATCTCCGGGTAGAACGTGGCAAAAAAATATATGTCAGGGTGTTATGCGAACCTTCAAAAAACGGACACATCGCAAGATTCCGTGAAGAACTGAAACGTGTTACAGATGGTGCGCATAAGTCCAGGGAAGATGCTGACAAACGACGTACAAGCATTAATAATGTACTTTCGTATCTTACCAATTGTGATACTACTGCAGATCAGAAATTCAAGGAACAAATTTTGGATGTTCGGCATTGGTTTATATAATGTTTGGTCAACAACTCACTTTTTTCAAAAATTGACCAACATAAATGCCTAAACCATCAAGCTTTTGAGGACTTCAATTTTTCATTTTCGAATTCCTCAACTGCAAGTTTGAATGTTCCAAAT
>Ga0256404_1004708_pt1 | contig 25269 bp, 17 predicted proteins | sample RumenRJG_01DNA_FD_185990 | JGI IMG/M metagenome (GOLD analysis project Ga0256404, IMG submission 185990) | Bovine rumen microbial communities from Lethbridge, Alberta, Canada - RJG_01 | ecosystem: Host-associated > Mammals > Digestive system > Stomach > Rumen | place: Canada: Alberta | collected...
AAGAAACGCCGTGAGAGAACGCAGATGGAACGTTGGATGGCGTGGCTTGCCAACCGACTCGACGGCCGTGAATGTTGAGAGCTGATCGCACGTGATGTCGTGCCGCCGCAGATGAAAGGGAGAGTCTTGCCATGGGTGACGCAGTCGTGCTCCAAAATAAAAATTTGCGAATCAAACGAAAAACCACTTAAGTTCCGCGCGGGGCTCTCGATATATAGAGTGTAAGGCAAAGATCATAGGCAGGAACACCCGGTCAGCTAGCAGCCGGGGCGGTAGCCTGCCTGGGATTTTGGAGCCGCTGATGCCTTGTTCTTCGTAGTGGCGGTTCCAGGAGTTAGTATCGGTCACGGATGGCCGTTACTCCATATCAACTGATTTATCAGGGAGGAATTTATCATGGCAATGGTAGTCAAAAACAACATGTCGGCAGTCTCCACGCTGAACACGCTGAACAAGAACTCTTCCGCACTCGCCAAGAGCCTGCAGAAGGTTTCTTCCGGCATGAAGATCAACTCCGCAGCAGATGACGCTTCCGGCTATGCCATCTCCGAGCGCATGCGCGTCCAGATCCGCGGCCTCGACCAGGCAAACCAGAACACGCAGAACGGCACGAGCATGATGAAGGTCGCTGAGGGCGCTGTCTCCTCGACGGTCGACATCCTCAAGACCCTCAAGGAGAAGGTCATCAACGCAGCCAATGATACGAACACGGACGCTGACCGCGCGACGATCCAGAAGGAGCTCGACCAGAGCATCGACCAGATCAACGACAACGCGAACGTGACGTACAACGGCAAGTACCTCGTCGACGGCTCGAAGAGCGCCCATGTCGCGCAGACGACGACGGCTATGACGAACGAGAGTCTCAACAGCACGACGACGTGGACCACGGCGCTGACGGACATGACAGACCGCAATGGCAACAAGCTCAACATCAATTCCACGTACTCCATCTCGGTTTCTTTTGTTCATGAGGGTACGACCTACACGACGTCGACTCAGATTGGTACGAATACGCTGAGTGATCTGCTCTCTAAGAGCGCTGTCGGCGGCGGTAAGACGGAAGCTATCAGCACGTATCTGAAGACGAGCGGCTCCGGCAATACGATCGGCAAGGATATCGCTGGCGATACCGTTTATACGGCAGATCGCGGCAATGCGCTGACGCTTACAGCAGCGACGTCCGGCGTATCGGGTCAGATCTCAGGTGTTACGTTCTCGGTTATGAATACACAGGGTGCAGAGCAGAAGTCTATCAATGCGGTGCTCGATAACTTCTCCGAGTCGATTCGTGCGCAGAACAAGTCTGATGACAATGCCATCTCGCTCCAGGTCGGCACGAAGGCCAACCAGAGCATCAAGGTCGGTCTCACGGATATGCGCGCTGAGGCGCTCGGTCTCCAGAGCAGCACGGGTACGACGATCCAGATCGGCACGCAGAAGCAGGCAAATGCAGCCATCAACGTGCTTGACAACGCCGTGCAGAAGGCTCTCGACCAGCAGACGACGATCGGCGCAGTTCAGAGCCGTCTCTCCTACACGAGCAGCAACCTCACGACGGCCAGCGAGAACGTCCAGAGCTCTGAGTCCACGATCCGTGATGCGGATATGGCAAAAGAGATGACGGAGTACACGAAGAACAACGTGCTTCTCCAGGCAGCTCAGTCCATGCTCGCTCAGGCGAACCAGAGCAGCAGCTCCGTCCTCAGCCTGCTCCAGTAATCTCTGCTTGCAGAATCATAGTTACGGTTGTAACTATAGCCCTCTCCCGTATGGGAGAGGGTTTTTCATATCGCTACGAATCTCATAGGAAAGGTGATACGATTGCAGGATTATACTCCAGATAGGCTCGTCTCCATCATCGCCTGTGTCAGCAATGAGCAACGATGGGAACAATGTGCCAAGCGCATCAGCAGTCAGGTGCTGCCGCGCGGCTTTCATCGCGAGTACATCCCTGTGCGCGGAGCAGCCTCGATCTGTGCCGGCTATAATGAGGGGCTGCGGCGTGCCCGTGGGAGATACAAGCTTTATCTGCATCAGGATGTTCTTCTGCTCAAGCCGAATGTCATCAAGGATCTGTTGGCAGTCTTCGACAGGCATCCTGATGCCGGTATCGCCGGTATTGCTGGCAGCGTGTCATTGCCGGATAATGCTGCTTGGTATACGGCAGCATTGTCCGATTGCTATATGCATGTGCTCGAGACGCGGGGAGCGGGCGTCAGGTGTGTCGTGGGCAATGTATGGACGGATCGTGATGTGGAGGCAGCTGTCGCAGATGGTCTGCTGTTGATGACAGCTGTGGATATTCCCTGGCGGGAGGATTTGTTCCGCGGCTGGCACATGTACGATATCGCGCAGTGCTTCGAGATGCGTGCGCGCGGCTATCATCTCTATCTGCCGCAGCAGCAGACACCCTGGGTGCTGCATGACACGCGCAAGCTTAGCGATGAATCGGCTGATCTGCAGCATTGGCGCGATGTTTTCCTGGAACATTATGGCGGACGGAGGGAGCTCTTCCATGTATGAGTGTTGTCGGGGCGTTTGGCTGGCTGTGATGCGAGGAGGTAGATCATGAAACTTGCGGCGTGTTATATCGTACGGGATGAAGCCGCGGCTTTGCGCAAATCGATCGAGAGTCTCGGAGGCGTCTATGATTCGCTCTTAGTGGTCGATACAGGTTCCGTTGATGATACGGCAGAGACAGCCAGGTCGCTTGGTGCAGAGGTGTACCATTTTGCTTGGTGTGATGACTTTGCCGCGGCGAGGAATTTTGCGCTCGCAGAGTTGAGGCGATCTCTGCCGGATGCGGATTGGGTGATATTCCTGGATGCCGATGAATATTTCAGTACCGCGTTGACAGGCAGTGCACGTGATGTTATCGAGCGGGCAGCGGCGGCAGGCGCTACGGCTCTGCTCATCATGAGGGACAGCATCGAGACGACGACCGGAGAGGTGCTTTGTGAGGAGGCGAACCTGCGCGTCTTTGCGCTGCGCCCTGGCCGCCGCTATGTGGGGCGCATTCATGAGGAGCTGCTCGATGACGGAGAACCGCTTCGCGGTCTGTGCCTGATTCCGCGCGAGCAGCTCTTGCTCTACCATACCGGATATTCCGCGCATGTGAACGTCATGAAGGCTGAACGCAACCTGCGCATCCTGAAGGAGGAACTGGCAAAGAGTGAGGAACTGACAGATCCGGGGAAACGGCAGGCAGCTGTCGGGCGTCTCTATATGTATCTGGCTGAAGCCTATCGCGGGGTAGGGGATATGGATGCGGCGCTGCACTATGCCAGGCTCGATATTGCCCAGGGGCGGCGCAGTGTAGTCTTTGCCAGCCGGTCTTATCATTTGGCTTTGGGCATCCTCAATAGGAAATTGTCAGAGACGGACAGACTCCGGCAATATGATCTGCTTGAGGCACGTCTGTCATTAGCGCGTCAGGCCGTGCAGGATTTTCCAGAATTGCCGGAGCTTTTCGCTGAGTATGGGAGCGCTTTGCTCAGCGTGGGGGATTTGTCTGGCGCAGAGCAAGCTATGACGCAGGCGCTTGTCGTTGTCCAGCCAGCGGATTCACTCGAGCCGCGCCAGTTCTCAGACCGTCAGCGTCAGCAGGCTCGCTTGCTCTTGGAACGCATCCGTCAGGCACGACAGAGAAAGATCTTCATCACGGCGGGACTCATATTTCGCAACGAGGCGAGCGTACTGCCGGGATGGATGGAATCTGCGAAGAAGTATGCGGATGAGATCATTGCAGCAGATACCGGATCGGATGATGATGGAGCTGATATTGCCAGGAAGGCTGGCGCAAAGGTGTTGCATTTGGGGACGCCTGATGAGGGCTTTGATTTCGCAGCGGCGAAAAATGCCGTACTCGAGGCGGCTGCCGCGCAGCAGGATCGGGTGCATTGGTATGTGTTTCTCGATGCGGATGAACGGTTCTATCATCCGGAACGCGTGCGCGGACTGCTCCAGCTGCTGCCCGCTGCGGTACAGGGCGTGCAGGTGCCGCTGCACAATATCGATAAGGATCGTCTGGGCGAGGAGATCGACCGCGTTCCTGTGCTGCGTCTGTGGCACGCGCGGCCGGGGCGTCGCTTCGTCGGCCGCGTGCATGAGACGGTATATGATACCAAGGCGGATGGCAGCATGACAGCTGTGCCAGAGCAGATGTTAGTGCCTGCGATGGCAGTGTGCCATACGGGGTATTCGTCAAGCCTGGTGGGGGCGAAGGCACGACGCAATCTCGACCTGCTCAAAGCCGATATCAAGGAATACGGAGAACAACCGCGGCACTGGCGTTACCTGGCCACGACCTTCTATGGACTGGCAGAGTATGAGCTGGCAGCCCGCTATGCTGATCTGGCCATCAGAAAGGGGCCGACGTTTGTCGCTGGACAACGAGAGATGTATGCGGTTCGGCAGTCGGCGCTGCGTCTGGCAGGGCATCCCTCGTCAGAACGCCTGGCAGCAGCCTGCAGTGCGCTCAAGGCCTTTCCTGAGGATGAAGAATTTCGTGAGGAGCAAGCAATGCTTGAGGCATTCCTGGCATTCGATCGTTGGTACGCTGCGCTTGACGAGAGTGATGCAAGGGGGGAGAGGGTAAGGGAACGATGGATCTCCCTCGATGAGGCAGGTCGTCGGCTGTTGGTGCGCTGGTCACGGGAACGCGGCAGATGGGATGTGCAATCCATGCTTGCTGATATGGATTCTGCCGTTGGTCTTCCAGCAGTGGCGCTGGTACGGCTGGCGGCACAGGGCGAGAGAGAGCAGGTAGCAGCACAGCTGCCGCAGGCTTTTGGGCAGTCCCTGCGTATGCTGTTTTCCTCGCTTTACTATCAGTTGCCGGTAAGTGCTGCGAATCGGGAGGTATGGCTGGCGGCGCTCGCTGTTTTGCCGGACACAATGCAGCAGGTTCTGCTGCGCGCGGCAGGCAGCGGACAGGCACTGACAGCAGCGCATTTTGATGCTTGGCAGTCGGGACTCTTAGCGCTGGCTCAGAATGCCGCGCCGGATTCGCCGGACTGGCGGAACTATGCACGGCTCGCGCTTGACTTTGCGCCTGATTGGCAGATGGTGGAGCGCGCGGCGGATGAATTGCAGGCACAGGACGCCTGGGAGGCAGCCTTCGAATTATTGGAACAGGTTCCGGCGGCGGATGCTGACGGTGCGTTTTGGTATCGCGTGGGTGTGGTATTGTATCATCTGAGGGAGCAGGGAGCCGCGGAGTGTTTTGCGCGCGCCGCCAAGGCAGGCTGTACAGCACGTAATCTGTCGGCTTATGCGGCATGGAGCGTGGAGGTCAGATCATGAAGAAGCAGAAAAAGAAGAAAGAGAAGGAGATCATGGTCTCGGCTTGCGTCATCGTGAAAAACGAGGTTGGCAATCTGCCGCGCTGGCTCGACTCCATGCGTCAGATTGCGGATGAGATGATTGTCGTCGATACCGGCAGTACGGATGATACGGTGGCGTTAGCCCGGCAGGCGGGGGCGCGGGTCTTCCACTTTGACTGGAACGATGACTTTGCGGCAGCGAAGAACTACGCGCTTGACCAGGCACACGGGCAGTGGATCTTGTTTCTCGATGCGGATGAATACTTCACAAAGGAATCAATCCCCCGTATCAGGCCTTTGCTGCACCAGGCCGGGCAGAACCCGCAAACGCTTGGAATTCTATGCCGCCTTGTGAATGTGGATGTCGACGCTGGCTGGCGTATGAGCTCGGCGATCATCCAGCAGCGTATCTTTCGCCATCGTCTGGATATCCGCTATACTGGGGCGATCCATGAATCGTTGACCATCCCGCAGGAGAGCGTACGGCTGCTGGCTGATGATATCACGATATATCATACAGGCTACTCGACGAGCGTGGCGAAGAAGAAGATGCAGCGCAATCGCGCGCTCATGCAGGTAAAGATCAGGAAACAGGGGGGCGTAAAACCGCTGGATTACGGCTACCTCATGGATATTGCCTATGGACTCGGCGAATATCGTGAGGCAATCGATCATGCGCGGCAGATGCTGAGTTATCCGGAGCTTGCGGAAGATTATCGGGAACGGGCTTATGAGATATGGACGAGTTCCTGTATCGAGGGGAAGTTTCCAGAGGAGGAGACCATTCAGGCGCTCAGGGAGGCTCGTGCGGCATTTCCGAGGGATGCGGAATTCGTGCTCATGCAGGGGCTATGGCTCTATGAGAGCGGAGATTACCTGTCCGCAGAAGAGCTGTTGCAGCAGGGACTCTCGCTGTATGCACAGTGGCAGAGACAGCAACGGTCAGAACGACAGGCAGGAAATAGCGAGAACATCAGCGTGACGGCACTCATCGATAATGCGGAACGTCTGCTGCCGACGGTTGACTGGCGGTTGGGACAGCTCTGCATGCTGCGCGGTGATATGGCGGGAGCTCAGACGCACTATCTGGCGGGATTGAAGCGTCATCGGTATCATACGGGATTGCTGTCAGACTTCCTCGCCTTGTTGCGCAGGCTGGGCGCTGCGAATGCGGATGTGATCGAGCTGTTGAATGGACTCTACGATGTGCGTCATGATGCCGGCTGGCTGGCGCAGGAACTCGCGCAGCATCATGGAGGAGACGTATACGTTTATTATCTGCATCGTTCCGGGGGCAGTCTCAAAAGTGACGACGCATTGATGGCAACGCGCAACTACCAGGCGGCTGCCGTGCAGGCGGCTGCAGAGTTGAGTCAGATATACGGTCTGGCAGTCTGGTCTGGTCATGACGATGGTATTTGTTCACTGATACCGTCAAAGCAGCGGTGGCAGTATGCCGATATGTTGAAAGCAGATTCGAATGATGGAGCACAAGAATGAACTATCGCGAGAGATTACAGATTTTTCGGGAATTAACGACGGCTATGGATCAGCTCCGCTGGCCGGATGCCCTGCACCTTGCGGAGACGCTCTGCATGTCTCAGCCGCAAGACAGGCGGATGTATGAGGCCATCATGGCAGCCTATATTGATGGAGGCGGAGCGCCTGACCGGGCGATGCAGATAGCCGCAGAGTATGCGGCATGCTTGGCTGGAGGGAAAGGCGAGGCTGGCCTTGATGGAGTGGCGCATTTTTATCTCGGCCGTATTGCGTTGCTCCTGGACGATGGCGCAGCTGCTGAACAGCATTTTCAGGCAGCTCTGGCTGACCTGGATATGCCTGCCTGGTATCGTGGCGCGACGTGCAGTATCTATGCGACGCTTTGCCGCAATCTTGGTCATGTGGAGCAGGCGGTGGAGCTATTCCGTGCCTCGAGCGGGTACAAGGATCTTGCGCATGGCAAGGCAGAGGAGTACAGCAACTACTTGTTCAATCTTCATTATCTTGATAAACCGCCGAAATTCATGTATGAGGCGGCCTGTGGTTATGGTCGCCTGTTCGCGCATGTTAAGCAATATCAGCACAACCGGGATAAGGTAAAGAAACGCTGGCGCCAGCGGGGAAAGCTGCGTCTTGGCTACATCTCGCCAGACCTGCGTTTTCATGTCGTGGCTTTTTTCAGCTATGCGTTCTTTCATTCGTATGATCACGAGCAGTTCGAGGTTTATTGCTATACGAACTGTATCGAGGATGCGGCAAGCCATGAATTTGCCGCCGTTACAGATCAGTGGCGCAACGTGCGCGGACTGTCAGCGGCAGAAGTAGCAAACATCGTACATGATGATGGGATCGACATCCTGATTGATTTGGCGGGACATACCGCGCATAATTTCCTGCCCGTCATGGCTTATAAACCGGCGCCGATCCAGATATCGGGAATCGGGTATTTCGGTACGACCGGTCTGGCTGCCGTTGATTATTTCCTTGCAGATCCTTACACAGATCCCGTAGATGCGGCTGAGACGAATGACCAGTGGTTTGTCGAGAAATTGCTGCGACTCCCCCAGAGCCATTTCTGCTTTATGTGGCACGATGCGCCGGATGCGCCAGGAGCGGCGCCATTCCTGCACAAGGGCTATATTACTTTCGGGAGCTTCAACAATTTTGCCAAGGTGTCGGATGAAGTGCTGCAGGTATGGAGTGAGATCATGCGGCAGGTTCCGGACAGCCGGCTCTATCTGAAGGCAGAGGTCTTCAACAAAAAGTATACGGCGGAAGCTGCGAAAAAGCGTCTCATCGCCTCCGGAATCGATTTTGACCGCGTGATCTGCGGGCGGCAGGAGAGGAAATATCTGCGCCATTATCACGATATGGATATCGCGCTCGATACGTTTCCTTATCCGGGCGGTGGAACGACCTGTGATGCGCTCTACATGGGCGTACCAGTCGTGACGCTCGTGGGGCAGCGTCACGGGGCTCGTTTTGGCGGCTCCTTGCTCATCAATATCGGTCATGAAGAACTTTGTGCTGCCAGCAAGGAGGAGTATATCAGGATTGCCGTAGCGCTTGCACGGGACAAAAAGAGGCTGTGCCGCTACCGCAATACCCTGCGGTGGGAGATGCAGAAATCACCGGTCATGCAGGCGGCAGATTATATGGCATCGGTGGAGCAGGCTTACATGCAGATCTGGTTGAACTATCTCAAGGGGGAGCAGAAGGGAGCCGCGCGGGCGCTGGATACTGCAGGAAAGTGTCTGGAAATACAGAGATGCACGCAGGCTCAGGAATGGGAACAGGTTCGTCGCCTGGCTCTCGAAATTGCGGTAGGGACGGACAGAGAGAATCTGGCGTTGGCGTATTTTGCGGGTGCGATTGCACAGCATGAGCGTAGCCGTCAGAAGAACGCGGACTGGGGACGCACTCGCTGGTGGCTGGAGCGGGCGTTGGATTACGATGAGGAACATCAGGCTGAGCTCTATCGTATGCTGGCTGAAACTTGCATGCACCTCGGAGATTATGCTGGCTGCAGAGATGCCGCCCGTCGGGGGATGCAGGATCTGGGGTGCCAGGAGATACCGAGTGATTTCCGCATGGATATGTTGGCGAAACTTGCGCATGGGGAGAATGCGTTTGGTGAGAGTGAGGCGGCTGCGGCAGATTATTTCCGGGCGTCGGAAGCGGCCTGTCATCTGCCGGATCGTTGCCACATGTATAGTTCGGCCCTTCTGAGCATGCATCATTATGGAGGGGATGGCTGGAAGGATATACAGGAGCTGAACGCAGCGCATACAGGCTATAATGATCTGCTCAAAGGAATAGAGGCATTGCCGGAGCTCAGCTCCGCAGAACTGATAGAACGTCTGGACAGACGGCCTGGCAGGCGCCTGCGTATAGGTTACCTTTCGCCGGATTTCCGTCAGCAGGTCATGTTCTATTTTTATTATCAGCTCTTGGCAGGACATACGGCAGGCGCATTCGAGGTTTATGCTTATGCATTGAACGTGCATCAGGATGGGTTTACCGGGCTCGTGCGTGAAGCGGTAGATTGTTATAGGGACTGCTATCACATGCGGGATGACTATGGTGCGCTGGCACGGCTCATTCGTGAGGACGGCATCGATGTGCTGGTCGATCTCGCGGGGCATGTCGCCGGCGGCGGTCTTCCGGTGCTGGCTTATCGACCGGCGCCAGTGCAGCTCTCTGGCATTGGGTATATCCATCCGACTGGACTCCGGGGGGTAGATGGTTTCCTTACCGATCATTACGCAGATCCGGCAGCGCATGAAGCTGAGGCATGGGCAGGGATCAGTGAGCGGCCTGTGCGGCTCACGAGCCAGTTCTGCTATACGGGACGCAGCGATGTGCCGGATCCGGCTGGAGCGCCCTGTATCAGGAAAGGATATATCACGTTCGGTGTATTTAACCGTTACAGCAAGATCAACGATAAGATGATTGGGTTATGGCGAAGCATTATGCAGGCTGTTCCAGATAGCCGTTTGTTGCTCAAGAATCCTCAGGCCAATACACCGTATGGTTGTCTCGCGGAGTATGAGCGTCTTGAGAAGCTGGGACTTGATATGAACCGCGTAGAGATTGCATGTACGACCGTCGATTATATGGCGCGTTATCTCGATGTCGACATCGCGCTCGATACATATCCCTATGTGGGAGGCGGTACGACATGTGACGCGCTCTATATGGGCGTACCTGTCGTATCTCTCTATGGGCAGCGGCATGGTGACCGCTTGGGCTTGTCCATCTTGAGCAATGCGGGGGTGGGTGAGCTGGCTGTGTCGACGCCGGAGGCCTATGTAGAATGTGCCACAGCGTTGGCGCACGACAGGGAACTGCTTGATGACCTGCATCGGCATCTGCGCAGTATGATGTTGAGTTCGCCTTTGATGGATACGAAGCGTTATGTGGCTGAGGTGGAGCAGCAATACATTGCTTTATGGCAGAGGAGAGTTGTCGGTGGAAAAGGTTGTTAAGGATCAGCTGCGAGAGCTTGGAAAGTTCATTGAACAGCAGCCGCGCATGGCGCTGTCCAAGCTGCAGGCGTCGCTGCGTCAGGGAATCTTCACAGATACGGACATGTGGTTGGTATACCAGCTATATTCTGTCTATTATTTCTGGACTAGAGACTGGGAGCACTGGAAGGCAGCTGTTTGGAAATCGCTGAATGCGGTCAAGGGATTGCAGCGTGAGCAGCAGGAAGAGATGCTCAGCAACTATCTTTTCAATCTGCATTACCTGCCTGATCTCAGTGACGAGGAGCTGAGGGAAACGTCGTTCCTCTATGATCGATTCGCGCAGACAGCTGTCCAATTCAGGCATTCGCTCATCCGCCATCAGCACGCCAAATTGCGTATTGGCTACATCATGAATGAAATGGGACATGGCGTCCTGAGTCTTTTCTATATGCAGCTGCTGACTGGCTATGACCGGTCGAGGTTCGAGGTATATGTCTACGTCCTCAATGATGAGTGTCAGGATGCAGTCCTTGGGCAGGTGCGCCAAAACGTAAAGGTCGTGCGGCTGTTTGAGGAAGGGAAGAATCTGCATGATATCGCGCAGATTATCTATGACGATGAGATTGATATCATGTTTGATCTCGAAGTTCATGCCTCAGGGGGGCACACGTTGCGTGTGCTTTGCTACAAGCCAGCTCCCGTGCAGATATCCGGTATTGGCTATATGTCGACCTCTGGTACGAAAGCCATTGATTATTTTCTCGGTGACAGATATCTCGATCCGCCTGGTTTGCATGATGAGGATTTTGCCGAGCAGATCATCAGGCTTCCATATTCCCATTTCTGCTATACGCCGTCAGTCCGGGTATTGCAGGTACACAGGAAGTGGGAGCCGCATGAGCAGGTAGTCTTCGCCAGCTTCAATAACTTCACAAAGATCACTGATGAGATGATCGGGGCTTGGGCGGAGATCCTGCGGCGGGTACCGGGATCACGTCTGCTGGTGAAAAACACATCGCGGCGTGCTTATCAGCTGAACGATATGCGCAGACGTTTGTTGCGTGCTGGTATTCCTGAAGAGCGTCTGACCGTAGAAGGGGCATCGCGCGATTACTTTGACCGTTATACAGACATCGATATCGTACTTGATACCTATCCGTATACGGGCGGGGGAACGACCTGCGATGCGCTTTACATGGGCATACCGGTGGTGTCTCGCTATGGACGACGCCATGGCTCGCGTTTTGGCTATTCCCTGCTCATGAATCTCGGACTGGGGGAGTTGGCAGCACCGGATTTGCGGGGGTATATCGAGCGTGCTGTGGCAGTGGCACAAGATAGGGAACTGCTGACAGCGCTGCATGAGCGTCTGCCGCAGATGATGCGTACGTCGCCTATCATGAATGCGTCATCATACTTGAGCGAAGTCGAGCATGCGTATAGGCAGGTGTTTGCTGCCTGGAGGCAACGAGCGGAGCGTGAGGAAAGGATCGGGCACAATGGATAGGGAAAAAATCGCAAAGTTGATTGATCAGGGAAACAAACTGATAGAGCAAGGAAATTTGCGAGGCGCGCGCGACTTGTGCCGGCAAGAGCTGGAACGAGGGCTTTTTGCGCAGGATGAGAAATGGCCGATCCTTTATTATCTGGCGGATTGCTGCCGCGGTCTGGATGAAATAGACGAAGCAGCTAAATATGCCTGGCAGGCCATCAATCTGCCGAAGGGGCAGCCGATTATGACGCAGCAGCAACAACTGTCCAATCATTTATTCGGTCTGCATTATTTAGCGAGTACGACCGATGAGGAATTGAGGGAAAAATCATTCCTGTATGATTGTTTCGCGGCTGTGGCCAAGAAATCGCTGCCGTTGGCGCATTCTTTGAAACGCCATCGACATAAGCGTCTGCGCATAGGCTATCTCAGTCCCTCGTTTTGTGAAGGTGTCACGAGCTACTTTCTGATACAGCTGTTCGCTATCTATGACAGGAAAAATTTCGAGATATATGCCTACAGTCTCGATTCGCGGCAGGATAATGTGACGGCCTCTATGCAGGAATGGGGTGTAGCGATACGCTTTTTCAAGGAGGGGATGGAGCCGCACGAGATGGCGCAGGCCATCTATGATGATGAGATTGACATATTATTTGATACGAATGTCCACTGCCTCGGCGGCAGAACCATGCAGGTTATGAATTACCGGCCTGCCCCGGTGCAGCTGGCGGGCATTGGCTATATGAGTACTTCTGGCAGCAGAGCTGTGGATTATTTCCTCGGCGACCCGTATTGCGATCCACCGGAGGCGGATGGAGACTTTGCCGAACAGCTTCTGCGAATGCCGTATTCTCATTTCTGCTATACTCCATCGATCAGAGCCGTCAGGGTGCAAAGGCCGTATCACGTACACGAACCACTGGTGTTTGGCAGTTTTAATAATTATCACAAGATGACAGTAGAGCACTTGCGTCTTTGGAGAGAGATATTACAACGTGTGTCCGGAAGCCGTCTGCTGATAAAGAGTTCGCTCAACGAACCACAGTACGAAGAGAATCTGCGCCGGAAACTCGAGAAGGCTGGTATTGATATGGCGCGGGTGGATATCGATCAGGCAGGCATAGACTATCTGGAGCGCTATCATGATGTAGATATCGCTCTTGATACGTATCCTTACACGGGAGGGGGAACGACCTGCGATGCGCTCTATATGGGCGTGCCGGTCATTTCGCGCTATGGCAGGCGTCATGGTACGCGCTTCGGATACAGTATTTTGGTGAATGCTGGTCTTGGAGAATTGGCGGCACCTGATGCGGCAGGATATGTCATGCGCGCGGTACAGTTAGCAAACGACAGAGGTTTGTTGCAGGCATTGCATGCGCAGGTGCCGCAGATGATACGCCAGACGCCGCTCATGGATGCGCGTGGTTATGTGCATTCGCTGGAAATGCTTTATGAGCGGATCTGGAAAAAGTGGCTGGAACAGCAATCGTAGTACAGTATTATGTTTTTAGTGAGGAATGGGAAAGGAAAACTCAAGGCAGTGTCGAAATAAAAATATAGGGATCACTGATTCATCAGCATGTTCTTTAGGAAAGGTACGGTATGTATATGAGCAGGGCTAGCAGGAAGATGAGAAAGAACCGCAATTATCAAGCGCAGACAAAGAAGGTAGCAGACGTGACGATCGAGGAGGCTGATACGATGCAGGCAGGGAAAGCTCCGGTTGAGACAATCCGCCATATGCAGGAGATGTTCGATCGGGATGATTTCCTCGGTGTCTTGCAGGAGCTGATCCACCTGTTACAGGAACGGTGCTATGATCCGGAGGCGATGTATCTCGGCGCTTACAGTTATTTTATGCAGGGGGACTATGTCCGGGCGGTATCATTGGTTGAAGATGTCCTTCACTTTGCACCGCAGGATGTAAAGGCGCGTATCTTATTGGCACGTATCTGCATGCTCGAAGATCGGAGTGATGACGGTCTGGCAATATTCGACTACATCATAGAGCACGCAGAGGATCGGCTCACAGATGAGCAGTTGGATGATGTCAAAGATATCCTCGATTATTATGCACAGAACGAGGCTGACCACATCGCGAAGGAGTTTCCGCATATCGCCAGCTTCATGCAGGTGGTGCCATCTGGCGCTGAGATACTGCCCAAAGAAGATGAGCCGCTCATAGAGGATGCGGAAATCGAGACGGATGCTGGGACGCTTGAGTCGTCTGATGCTGAATCGTCGGCAGGTGAAACGGCAGCGGAAGATGAGATCAGACAGGTCATGGCGGCGGATATAACGTTGGTCGAAAAGGTACGCCTGCTTAACTGCTTCGCAGGCGCTCATTATGCGGCAGGGGAGTATGAGGCGGCGGGCCAGGTGCTCAAGAAAGCAATTACCATCGATGGACAGTCCGTATGCTCCCTCAGGAACATGGCGGTACTGCTTAAGGATCAGGGACAGAAAGATCGGGCTTTGCAGGTAGCAGCGCAGTTGCCGGAGACAGATTTCCTGCTGCTGGCCTATCTGAAAAAGTAACAGGAGGCAGGAGGAGGCTTGATGAAGGATAAAGTCGCCGTAGTGGTGCCAATCTATACCAACCGCTTAACAAAGAAGGAACAGGTATCCCTGCGCCAGCTGCAAAAGGTGCTTGGCGGCTATCCTCGTATATTTGTGACGCCACAGTCATTGCGGATCGAGATAGGGGCGCTGGGAGATGGCTTTCAGATCGAGCGCTTCGACGATGCGTGGTTTCGCGGAGTGGTCTCTTATAGCATGCTCATGCTGCAGCCAGATTTTTATGAGCGCTTCCGCGATTATGAATATATTCTGATTTACCAGTTGGACGCCTTTGTTTTTGCTGATCGGCTGTCTGCGTTTTGCGGACGAGAGTATGATTATATTGGTGCTCCAGTGCGAGGTCCCGGACCCTGGGATGTGCTGGGGACGCGTGTCGGCAATGGCGGCCTGTCCCTGCGACGTGTAGCGGCATGCAAGTTGGTAGCGGAGTCGTTCGCCCGCATGCCAGACGGGCATCCGCTGAAAGATTTGTTTTTGCCATGTGAGGATACGTTCTTCGCTTACTGTGGTCTGCGGACGGATATCGCTTTCCGTGTAGCGCCTGTTCGTGAGGCACTTGAGTTTTCGGTGCAGGATGATGTTCAGCATGTGCATAGACGCTTGGCAGATGGTTGGCGCCCCTTCGGCTGCCATGGCTGGGATAAGTATGACCCAGATGTATGGCAGCCGATCATTGCGGCAGCGTCCGGTGTATCCTTAGGCCCTCCGCTGAAGCTGCTTCTAGGGCGGGGGAGGCGCTTCATCCCGAACTGGCAGGTGCGCATTGAGAAGCTACGGCAGAGACGTTTTGTCATGCCGGTATGGCGACTTTATGGGCTCATCCGCCGCGGCGATGTCTCAGCGGCGCTGGGGTTGGTGGCTGGTTGGCTCGGTTCCTGCAGCGAAGAAAATTCTATCTGGAGTGATATGCTTCAGGATTTTGAATATCTTTATCGTCTTTCTCTATGGCATTCATCGCGCTGGCGTGATGCAGCTGTGTCTGTCGGTGAGGAGGACACGGCAGTTGGCGTACTGTTGCGGCAGGCATTGCTCGAGTGCGTGCGGCGTTGCCTCATTTCGACTGGTTGCACGCGCGATAAGGCTGGTATGGTATTGCTGCTGCTGGAGATCGTAAAAAGGCAGCATGAGGACGGCATCCTATATGGCTCTTTGCGGGATGATGCGGAGAAAGCTAGAATTTTATTAGAAAGATCATGACGGAAGATCTGAAGCGCGGTTACATCGTTTCCCTGACGCGGTTGCGCTTATGAAAATAGGCTGTAGAGATGCGTCGGCATTTCTACAGCCATTCATTTATAGGAAGCGCTCTGGATAGAGCAGATGTACAGCCTCGCTGATAGTCTGGGCACGATTTTGCCAGCGATGGCGCGCGGCAGCTTTCTGATAGGCTCGCGCTGTCATTGCACGGCGGCGATCCTGATCGGCCAACAGTGCAGGGATTTCGCGTACTTGTTCGGCACCGTGCTGCCAATCGTAGAGCAGCAGATCTTCTCCCGCGACAAATTCTTCGTCCAGGTACTGGCTGTATTCGCTCATTACAGCGGCGCCGTGCAGCATGGCAGTGAAGATGCGGTCGTGAGCACCGTTGTTGAACTCGGCATTGTCTTGGTAGATAAGTTTTGCCTGCGTGAATATATGCAGCGTTTCGGCATATGAGACTGTGCCATGGATGCGCAGTTTGTCCGCGAATGCCACATGTTCCCAGTTTCTACCGAATACATCGACGAGGATATCGTTCTGTACGAGGAATTCCACGGATTTTTGACGGCGCCACATTTTCATATAGGATAGAATGGGCCAGTAGAATTTTGCCATCTGCACCAAGTATTCTTCATCATAAAGTCCGCGGTCGTGCAGTACGTGATGGATAGCAGTCGTGGTATTGACGGGATGAGCTTGCATGAAGTCCACAATGTCATTGAGAAGAGGAATCATAGCTGGGAAAGGAAAGTCCGGTGATTCCCAGATGGGGTGCAGCTCTGTGTTGAACCAGAAGGAGGCACTGACAACAACGTCATAGGGGCGTTCTTTTTCAAGCAGTTCTTCCAGGGAGAGCTGCGATTCGGTGCCGCCCAGCGGCAGGAACAGCTGATGCATTTTTTTCTGTGGCAGGGTATGATGCAGGTATTCGCCGGCATCGCGGTCAAGCAGTGTTACGATGTGGTTTTTCACTGGGATTGCAGGGCCGTTGACGCAACAATTATAGGGGACGTCCAATAATACGGATACATGTGGCGTGTCGAGAGACTGATAAATGCAGAGGCTGTCTGGACTTATGTTTTTGATGGTTGTATGTATGCCGCAGTCATTAAAACCTACAGAGAAGGTAATGTCATCCTTTACGAGCAGATGGTCGAGACAGTAGGTAAAAGAATTGTTATTGTGCATGTCACAGAGCAGGACATCGTAGCCTAGATTCTGAAATCCTAGGGCTAGACTTTGGATATTGGGCCAGACAGCTGGGTGAAGGGTGGGATCGGAATTGCCATATACGATAATTTTGTGAGACATGAGGATACTCCTTTCCTGATGAAATGTATCAACGCGTGATACGATTAGTATTCGTGTTGCGAAAAGATATTCCTGCTCGGGATGCAGAGAGAGTTCTCGTGGTATGGAATCTGGAGTATAAAGACTGCGTAATGGAAAAGGGAGGATGAGATGGTGGACGAGACTATCCTTATCGCAAATATGATGTGTCAGATGTTCCCGGAAAAGAAATTTCTTCGGGAAAATTGGAAGCGCGAGAACTGCCTGATTGTCAGCTGTGATTTTACGGCGGAAGGATTGAGCAAATATTTCGCAGCGAAGATGTATGAGGCTGGCGTGAGAAAGACGGAAATCTTCAGGGATTATCAGCAACGTGCAAATGGGGACATCAATCCGCTGGGAGATCGTATAGGCAAAATTTGTTATGACGTCGTACTTGTACGGAATGTCTTGGAACAGGCGCGCGATATTTGGCGCATGGTAGAGAGTATCAAGTCCCTCATCAACGCTGGAGGGATGTTGATTGCTTTCGTCCGTCAGGAGCGGACAACAACGGAACAGGAAAGATTGCTGCCACCGTATTGCACGGAGGATGAATGGCGCTTTTCGAGAGAAACAATGGAAAGGTTGTTCGCAGATTTTCAATTGCAGGCTGTGGTAGATAGTTCGTTCCATACGGAAGCGCTGATGCTGTTTACACGGCGGCCAGAGACTGTGGCTGTAGATTATGAGGAAATCCCCGTATACTCCTACCGTACGCATGATTATGTCCGCCGGCACGATTGCAGCCTGCTTGGTTATTTCCGTGGCTTGACACAGTTATCTGACCTTGGCCTGAATACAGGAACAGATAAGGCGTACCTGTTCCATAATTATCTGGATAAATACGAATTCTTTTTGCGGAAGTTCCGCCAGGAGAACATACGAATTTTAGAACTTGGCGTATTCAATGGCGCCAGCGAGCAGATGTGGGAAAGCTATTTCCCTGCAGCAGAAATCTATGGTGTGGATATCAATCCGGACTGCCGCGAGTATGAAACAGAGCGGATTCATATACTCATCAAAGATTTGGGTTGCAGGAACAGCCTGCAGGAATTGCGTCAGATTAAGCCGCATATTATCATCGATGATGCTTCACATATCTGGAGTCATCAGATTCTGGCTCTGTTCATGCTGTTCGATGCGTTGCCCAGCGGTGGTGTCTACATACTCGAGGATATGGAAACATCACTCGATCTGCCGCGTTACAAGGTTGGTAACTACGATGATTTTGAAATCGATGCCTATACCGTGTGTGAACGCATCATGCGCGTTGCGGCGGCGAAGATTCCTGAACAGAGGGATGGTTTTTCAGAACAGATCAATGCCATCGGCATGAATGTCGAACTGGCCGCGGTGATGAAAGGGAGCTGCGTCCTTATAAAGCGTTGAATGATAGTGGCAGGAAGATCGCGTGCATGGAGAGGATCGTCAGGTAAAGCGCTCGGGATAGAGCAGGGCTAATGCATCGATGAGAGCGCGTGCGCGATTTATCCAGCGATGGCGTGTATAGGCTTTCTGATAGGCATGGCGAGCCATGGATGCGCGTTCAGCGTCGTCGTGGATTAGCTTCGGAAGGAGGGCGAGATTCTGGGCACGTCCGCTATAGTCGTAGAAGAGGATTTCTTTGCCTTCGTTGAATTCTTCCGCCAGGTATTGGCTGTACTCGCTCATAACGGCTGTGCCGTGCAGCATAGCGGTGAAGACGCGTTCATGGCCGCCGTTGTTGAACTCTCCCATGTCGCTGAACAGGACTTTTGCCTGGGTGATGAGGTGCAGGAACTCGGTGTAATCGACGCGGGGATGTATGGTGATTTTTTGCGCGAAGGGGGTGTTCTCCCAATAATCGCCCACGACATGGATGGGTACATCGGCGGCGAGCAGCATGGACATGGCTTTTTGGCGGCGGTAGGGCTTGATATAACGCAGCATGGGCCAGAAGTAGGGGCGCATGTGCAGCAGGTACTCTGGCGCGTCGAGTCCGCGCAAGTGAAGGATCGTTTCAAAGGCACGTACGGTAGTGACGGAGTGTGTCATCATATATTCGGCGATATCGTCGAGCAGAGGGATGGCGGCAGTATCTTTCCATTCTGGCAGGCGCCAGGCACGTACGGTATCGATGCCCCAGTTACTGGCACAGTATAATAAGCCGATGGGGCGCTCGCGGCTCATCAGATCATCGAGGCAGAGCTTGGCCTCGGTGCCGGCAACCGGCAGGAACAGCTTGTGCTTTTCAGGATGGAATATGTCCATGTACCGCAGTGAATCGCGATCCATCATGCTGATGATATGTTTGGCGATATCGTGGTCCAGGGTGTGTTGTATTGCTGGGAAATTATAAGGCGTATCGAACAAAAAGGATACATGTGGCACGGAGGCTGGACGAGGATGCGGCTGCCAGTTCCCCTGTTCATCTAGTGTGTTAAGGCCGCAGTCAGCGATGCCGAGTGTGAAGGCAAGGGTGTTCGGTGCTTCTTTTATGAGGGTTTGGCAATCAATGAGGTTTGCAAAATTATTCTCATTGATGTCGCATAATAGGACGGGGAATCCCAGCCTGGATATTGCCTGAGCCAGACTGACGGTATTTGGCCAGACAGCGGGATGCGTGATGCGACTGCTGAAGATGATGACTTTTTTATCCATAAGAGCTCCTTATATCATTTGTTCGATGGGGAAGGGAATCATGCTATCGTTATTATAGCAGATGGAGTGACATATATACATTGCGAAAGGGGGTGGAGACTTGACTAGTATCGTTATTCTCAGTTATAACAGTTAGTGTATCTGCGCTTCTGTCGGAATGGCAGCGACGGACGATGCTGGTAGGTTCCTGCTTCCTGCTGCGGAAATCTACCTGAGATGGTTTGCTGATGGCGACGCAGTATGATCTTCCTTGGCGTACAGATATTTTTATGGGATGGCATTTTTATGATCTGTCACAGGCGTATGAATTTCGCAGGCATTACTGGCAGGTCGTCGTTCTGCCACAGTCAGAGCCGTTGTGCGTACATAATAATGAGAGACCGGGGAAGGATGGATTTGAGGAGGCGCGTCTGGCGTTTTTGCGCGAGTGCAGGAAAGACTTAGCGGCGGATGCTGGCAGATGATGAATGGAGGAATACATGTGGATACAAGTGTTATCGTTATAACGCGTGATGAATTGCCGTATCTTAGGGATACGCTCGTGGTGTTGAGACAGACGCTCGGTGATGAGGCAGGAGAGTATATCGTTGTCGATGATGGTTCGCAGGACGGTACGAAGGAGTGGCTCGCAGGAATAGATGCCGTGCGGCTCATACATCATACGGAAAAGAGGGGATGGATGTCCTCGCTCAATGAGGGAATCAACATTGCTCACGGGAAACATATATTAGTTCTGCGGGGGGGGACGCTGATGCCCCATATTACGTGGATGCGACTGAAAGCCGCATTAGGGGAGGATAGGACGCGAGGTGCGCAGGCTGGAGTGGTGTTTTCTATATGCAACAGTGCTTATGAGGGAGGCAAACAGCATGAGGAGATTGCCTGCGACGCTTTGGAGGCACTGGAGAGAACAGCTTCAGCGCGTCCTGAAGCGCGGGACGAGGCTACGGTGTACCTAGATGGTCATTGCATGCTGATGAGACGTGCCGCTTGGCAGGCCGTAGGTGGATTGAGGGAGTCCTATGGCGATTACAAGGAAGGCTATGTAGATTTTTCCCTGCGTCTCTGGAAGAATGGATTAGCTACCAGGCGTTGTCCCATGGCTGTTGTACAGGTCGAAGAGGCAGCCGTAGATTCAAGGGAAAAAGCTGCAGCAGAAAGGGATGGACAGGTTCTGCTGGCCGAACAATGGCACATAAGGCCTGGGTATTCTTTGCAGATGCGCCGCGATTTATTGGCTGATTTCGACTATTCCGACCCTGATTTTTCTATACTGGTAGCAGGTTGTGCCTGTGGCATGGATCTTATGTATGTCCATGATACATATCCAGATGCTGAACTGCAGGGAATCGAACTTGATCCGCATTCGGCAGCGATTGCTGCGACATTTGCTCCCGTGGAGAACATCGACATTGAGACACTGGATAGACCGGACTGGCAAGAGCGATTCTCGGCTGTCCTGATGGGAGACATCTTGGAGCATCTGCGCGATCCTTGGAAAACTATGCGCAGGATGTATGAGTATACACGTCCGGGTGGTCGCATCTCTATCAGTTTACCGAATGTATCGCATATATCGATTCTTGGCAGTTTGTTGCGTGCGCATTGGCAGTATGAGAGGGCTGGGTTGCTCGACCGTACGCATCTGCGTTTTTTTGCTCGGAACGAAGCTGTTGATCTGGTGACACAGGCGGGATATCACATCAAAGAGGTCAGATATCGTAAGGTGCCGATTTCTGAGGAAATGACGAAGTTGCGTAAAGCACTATTGCCATTATTGCAGAACGGGGCTCAGCCCTTTGATTTGGATGCTTATCAGTGGCTCATCATGGGAGAAAAATGAGGAAAAATCTTAATATGGCTGAAGAAGTGAAATACATTAGCTGTTAGGGGGAAAGATGAGAGAGGCAGGAAGGTATATGATAGCGCTTGATCATGATGCCATAGTCAGTCTTATTCCGCCGCATGCCCGCAGCTTGTTGGAACTTGGCTGCGGAGCGGGATCGGTCGGGGAAAGGTTCAAGAAAATACAGCCGCAGTGCCGTTATTTTGGAATCGACAGGGACAGGGAGCAGCTGCAGCAGGCGGCGCGGGTACTCGATCGAGCGGCTGTGGAGGCAGATTGGAATCTGGATCTTTCACGCTATGGGATCATGGAGGTAGATTGCATTCTTATCCATAGTGGTTACTGGCAAGGCGGCGAGAGAGAGATTGCTGACAGGCTGGACTACTTTTGCAAATTTCTTTCTGTGAAGGGGCAGATGATATTGCTGACAGGGGAGGATCGTTTACGGTCATGTCTGGACGCGGCGCTGACAGAATTGCCGATGCTGCAATGCTCACGCAGAAATCTGGGAGAAGTGACTGTCATCCGCTTGTTTCGTTCGCAGGCCCCCTCTTTGACAATACATACTTTTGCGGCGGAGCCTGTGACAGCACGTATACGCATCATGCTGCCGGATCAGTATTGCAGTACGGATCCAACCGTGCGTATACGGGAAGATTTCTGCTATCCTGATGTGTCGCTCCTGCGGGATGATGAGCAGATATGTATCATGCAGCGTTGTCTCATAAGGTCGTTTGAGCAGGCGGATGATGCTTTGACAGCTCTGGCGGGGACGCATCGGCTGCTCATCAATGAATTCGACGATGCGCCGTTCCTGTGGACAACAGATCCTGAATATGGACTCTTCGTCGGCGTTCATGTCATTCAGACTTCGACGCCCGCCTTGGCTGACGTGTTTCGGGAATATAATCCTTATGTACTGACCTTTGAGAACCATGTGGCGAGCCTGCCGCCGCTCAAGCGACCTGATTTCAATTCGGATTGTGTCACGATATTCTTTGGCGCTATCAATCGTCGCGAGGATTGGCAGACGATCATGCCGGTCATCAATTCCCTGATCCAACAGTATGGTTCGCGTCTGTCGTTTTTAGTCGCGGGAGATCGGGAATTCTATGACGCGCTTGCGACAGAAAACAGGGAATATCTGAGTGGTGGGGATGGTTCTTTGGCGCCTTATGAGGCGTATTTATCGGCCTTGCACCGGGCAGACATCGCTTTGCTACCACTGAGGGATACACCGTTCAATCGACTGAAATCAGATTTGAAATTCATCGAAGCGGCGGCTCAGGGAACGGTGGTTCTGGCTTCGCCGACTGTTTACGCACATACGGTGCGCGATGGCAGGACGGGATTCCTTTACCACGATCAGGTGGAATTCCGACAGCTCTTGTCGCTTCTCATAGAACATCCTTTGCTGCGTTGGGAAACGGCTCAGCTCGCTTACGTATATGTCCGGGAAAATCGGTTGCTTGCAGATCACTATGAAGAGCGGATCGATGCCTATCGTGAACTGCTAAGATATTGGGAGGAACTTGAGCGGGAGCGGCAAAGACGCATGATACGACTCAGACAGCAAGTCGCCATCAGATCATCATCAGGTCATGGTGCTGGTTGAATGATTGTCGGAGCTATCGGTTGATATCAGATACGCAGGAGATGGAAATCAATGGAGGACAGCGGACAAAGATGGAAGTGAGGGAATGGCGGGCAGTCTATGAGCGAGCCTTGCAGCTTTGGCAGGGGAAAGCATACGACCATGCGGCGGCTTGCCTGCAGCAATATTGGCAGAAAACGGGAATCAGTACATTGCCGGGAAGACTTCTCATGGGCTATGTATTGCGCGATTCAGGACATTATGTATCGGAGTGCGATTGTCTGAGAGGGATTCTGAGGGATTTTCATGCTGCAGATCCGAAAAGCGATGGCCAATATCTGGCGGATACCTATAGCCTCTTGGGAGGAGCGCAGCGTATGCTCGGGAAGAATGCCGAAGCGGTTCATATGTTTCTCAGGGCAGCGGCGTTGGATTGTGAGCCGATAGGGAGACTGACGGAGTATAGCAATGCCATATTTGCGGCGAATGCTGTGGAAGGATATACTGCAGCTGATATGCAGAAACTATATGGCGACTACAGGACATGTTTGTCAGAGGCAATGGCCGCAGCAGGGATGCGGCCATACGGAACGGCCGTCTGGAAGCATGACCGCATCCGCGTAGGATATATGTCGGCAGACTTGCATCGTCATCCAGTCGCTTCGTTCGTCAGGTCCTTGTTGACAGGTTACTGCAGGGAAAAGTTCAGGGTTTATGTATACGATACCGGTACATGCCACGATGATATTACCGAGACTTTGCGGACAGGCGGCGCGATGTGGCGTCAAATGAAGCCATTGGAAACATTGGAAGATATACAGGTGGTGGCAGAGACAGTCCGCTCCGATGAGATCGACGTACTGGTTGACCTGTCCGGTCATACAAAGGGGAGCGCCTTGCCGGTTTTTGCCTGGCGAGCAGCTCCCGTGCAGATTTCTGGCATCGGGTATTTTAATAGTACAGGGCTCTCAGAGACGACGGGATTTCTTTCAGACGTCTATTGCGCGCCGCAGGAACGATCGTCTTATTTCGTGGAGCCTTTGCTACGACTTCCGCATACACATTTCTGTTATGCGCCGTATCAGGAATTTCCTGCGCCGGGAGCGCCACCACGTTTGACGCGGGGGTACGTGACCTTCGGCTGCTTCAACCATTTCGCGAAGGTGACAGATGAGATGCTAGGAGTCTGGCGACGGATATTGCAGGTCTTGCCGACGGCGAAGCTTGTGCTCAAGCATCGCTTGTTCGACAGCCGGGAGGGGCTGGCGTTTACACGGGAGAGATTAGAGAGACTGGGGATGCCTTTGAGTCGTGTGGAGTTTCGCGGCTTCTCACAAGACTATTTGCGGGAGTATCGCGATATCGATATCGCGCTCGATACGAGTCCTTATCAGGGCGGAGCGACGACGTGTGAAGCACTCTTTATGGGTGTGCCGGTGGTGTCGTTGGTCGGCAGGTGTCACGGCGCTCGCTTCGGTTATAGTTTGCTCGCAAATATCGGTCTGCCGCAACTGGCAGCCGATACGCCGGCACATTATGTAAGGCTTGCCGTTGACCTCGCGAGAGACAAGGAATTGCTGTGCGCGCTTCATAAAGAATTGCGGAGTATGATGAAGCAATCGCCGCTCATGGATTGTGCGGGATATATGCAAGAGATTGAACACCTCTACGCTGTACTCTTCGCGCGCAGGCATGCCGCAAAGGATTGACACTACCGGATCGACACTACCTGTTTGTATGGTATCATAATAGTAGTTGCATAAATATATAGTTGCGGCTTTTTGGTGTCTCAGCATGATTTTTCGGACACAGGTCGCTTGAGAATCGACGTAGGAAGAGGATGTGGCCTAGATGATGACGCGTATTGTACAGAAGGAACTGTTGGCGACTCTTGGTGAGCTGGTGCATTTGCTCCAGAAGATTGACTGGTCGAATGCGCGCCAGCAAAGGGCGCTTGCTTCTTGTCTCGATGAGGCGGATGCCATTTGCAGGGAAAGCCTCTCACCGATGCGCGCTTCGTTTTATCACGATGTTTTTTTTGGACTGCATAGTATCCTGCGGGAAACAGACTGGTTGAGTTTGTCACGGGCAGATCAAATGCAAGCACGCCGTCTCATGGAAGAAATGGGTCAATGCAAAATGTTGTGGGATACCCTAACGTAGTAAATTCCTAGTTGCAAAAAGAGAGAATTCCTTTTTATCATAAGAAATAGGAAACATCCATGATAAGAAAGGAACTCTCTCGCCATGAATTATACTGCATCCCACGCATATGAGCAACTTGA
>Ga0256404_1004711_pt1 | contig 25249 bp, 16 predicted proteins | sample RumenRJG_01DNA_FD_185990 | JGI IMG/M metagenome (GOLD analysis project Ga0256404, IMG submission 185990) | Bovine rumen microbial communities from Lethbridge, Alberta, Canada - RJG_01 | ecosystem: Host-associated > Mammals > Digestive system > Stomach > Rumen | place: Canada: Alberta | collected...
AAGGATCCTCCGATGCCTCTTCTGACGATTCAGACGAGGAAACCGTCGAAGTTGAATCCGAGGTTGAAGTAGAGGCAGCTGATTCTGAACCTGATACTGAAACAAGAGAAGCAGAAACCTCTGATGAAACGGATCAGGGCGGCACTGAAGACGTCGGGCAATCGACCGAAGAGCAGAGCGATGGAGAGAATGAAGTAACCGATTCTTCATCAGAGTCCAATGCTTCCAGCGAGACGACTGACACAACACCGGCAGCAGAAGAAACCGATACACCTGCTGATGCCAATGCTGACACTACAGGCGAATCCCAGGATACATCTGCATCCGAGACCAATGACACACCTGTAGCAGAGACAAAGGATACAACCGAGACGGGAGTTACAGAAACGACCGGTGAAAATGAGGCAAAGGTAGGCCCTGGCTTCGAAAACGTAGAGCCGACAAAGGAAGAGACCCCAGCCGACGAGACTAAACCAGAGATCCTAGTCGATGAGACCAAGCCAGCTGAGGAGACACCTGCAGTAGAGACCGAGACAAAGGCAGAGGATCAGGCTGATACTGCGCCAGAAGCTGAGACAAAGGCAGAAGAAACCACGGATGCTACGTCTTCAGCTGAGACTAAGACTGAGGAAAATACAGATGAAACTAAGACTGAGACAGCTTCCGATGAAACTGCAAAGGAAACTGTAGCAGAGCAGACTGCAGAGACAAAAGCTGAAGAAACAAAGGTTACAGAAACTGTAGCAGAAGAGACAAAGGCCGAAGAGCAAAAGGCTACAGAAGAGAAAGCTGCTGCAGAGCAGGCAGAAGCTGCAAAGGCAGCTGAAGAACAGACTGCAACACAGCAAGCGAAAGCAGCTTCTTTTGTTTCATTCTCTCTTAATTCGATTTCAGCATCAAACGTCATGGATACTCTTAACATGAATCTCATGGCCACAGATGGTACGACAGAAGCTGAAACACTGTACAAGATTGATGATTCCGAAAACACATATACAGAGAGTGAACTCATTGATTATGTTAAGGATAAGTACAATCTTACCGGTGAATATGATTCCATTGATTCTGTCATTACCGCTGCGTATAAGGCTGAGAAGGTAGACGTAAACCAGCTTAACGAAGACTTTAAGAAGAACGTTCTTGAGGATAAGAACACAACCACAGGCGATGAGGATCTTGAAGGCATCATTAAGAAGGCTGAGAAGGTTGTCAATGACTATAAAAATAGTAATACCTTCCAGGAAACATTTTCTACGGTATCAAAGTCTGTAACTGAAACATTTACAGATCAGTACAACACAAATGTGGTGCCAAAGGCTGAAGTCACATATGGTGAAATTGAAAATAGTGACATTACTAAAACAGTAACCAATGAAACAACGGTAACAGTTGATAAAAAAACTATTGAAACCAAAAGACAAAAGCACGTAGAAGTTAATAATTACAGATATTATTATAAAGATTTTCTCGGATTTACTCATTGGGATACGATAACTGAGAATGGACTTGATGAAGTTGCAACTGTTAATGGTCAACTTCAGATAAAATATGATGGTGCTTGGTATCGTGCTGAATCATTAGGAATAAAAGACATTAGAACCAAGGATACAAAGGCATATAATTTTAATGCTACGGTAAAGACTGATACAACGATTGACTATAGTGCAAATCTGTACACAGATGATGAAAAGAACCTCGCACAGAAGATCCTCGACTGGGCTAACCTTCTGAAGGATGCTGCAGAGAATAAGATTAAGACACTGGTCTATACTCTAAAGGATGATAATGGCGATCCTGCTTATATCAATGACTACGTCGATCAGGACGATGCAACTGTAACAGGACATAGCAGTTCGAATTACGATGATGCCGCTGATAATTCATATGGTGGCATTGCAATGCCGTACAATGTTATGCGTGAATATGCACAGGCAATGTATGAGGGTAGAAACTGGACTGTTGATCAGGCATTGTCGAAGGGTAATCAGGGCACAGGTGCTTCTTTGACACAGACAAATGAGAACGCACTTGTCTTCTACCATTATAATACTGAAACCAAGGCAATCGATGGAGACGCTATTTACAAACTTCCAGCTCTTGATGAAAATGGCAATCAGCTGACTAAGGCTGATAAAGAGGGTAATACTGTCCTGCTTTATCACTATTATCAGGTAGGCGAAGATGGACAGCTTGTTGAAGTTACACCGGAGCTTGGCGATGCTTATTTTGCGGGTTATGTTATCAAGCATCAATCTGATGGTTACCATCTCGATGGTACATTGAATCTGGCTGGTGACAATAGCTGGAAGAAGTTCGATGATTCCACATCAGAGAGTCTGAGCACCGAGAAGAGCGAGTCACAGAGCAGGAGTGCAAGTGAGTCTCAGAGCATCAGCGAATCACAGAGCAAAAGCGCAAGTGAGTCTCAGAGCGCCAGTGAATCACAGAGCAAGAGCGCAAGCGAGTCACAGAGCATCAGTACGAGTGAGTCCCTGAGTGCATCTTCTAGTGAATCCTTAAGCACATCTTCGAGTGAGTCACTTAGTACATCTTCAAGTGAAAGCCTTAGCACGTCAACCAGTGAATCTCTCAGCACATCCTCAAGCGAAAGTCTGAGTACTTCGACTAGCGAGTCACTTAGTACTTCCTCGAGTGAGTCTCTGAGCATCTCGACCAGTGAATCGCTGAGCACATCGACCAGTGAGTCGCTAAGTACTTCGACGAGTGAGTCACTGAGCACCTCGACAAGTGAATCGCTTAGTACTTCCACGAGTGAATCACTGAGCACATCAACGAGTGAATCACTGAGCACATCAACGAGTGAATCACTGAGCACATCAACGAGTGAATCACTGAGCACATCGACCAGTGAATCGCTGAGCACCTCCACAAGCGAGTCTCTCAGCACCTCCACGAGTGAGTCTCTTAGCACATCGACGAGTGAGTCGCTTAGTACTTCGACCAGTGAGTCCCTCAGCACATCGGCGAGTGAGTCGCTGAGCACTTCGACAAGTGAATCGCTGAGCACATCGACAAGTGAGTCGCTGAGCACATCCACCAGTGAGTCCCTCAGCACCTCAACAAGCGAGAGCCTGAGTACTTCCACAAGTGAGTCGCTGAGCACATCCACAAGCGAGTCTCTCAGCACATCGACGAGTGAGTCGCTGAGTACTTCGACAAGTGAATCTCTCAGCACCTCGACCAGTGAATCGCTGAGCACCTCCACAAGCGAGTCGCTGAGCACATCCACCAGTGAGTCCCTCAGCACCTCAACAAGCGAGAGCCTGAGTACTTCCACAAGTGAGTCGCTGAGCACATCCACAAGCGAGTCTCTCAGCACATCGACGAGTGAGTCGCTGAGTACTTCGACAAGTGAATCTCTCAGCACCTCGACCAGTGAATCGCTGAGCACCTCCACAAGCGAGTCGCTGAGCACCTCGACAAGTGAATCACTGAGCACTTCTACAAGCGAGAGCTTGAGTACTTCCACAAGTGAGTCGCTGAGCACTTCGACAAGTGAATCGCTGAGCACATCGACAAGCGAGTCCCTCAGCACCTCAACAAGCGAGAGCCTGAGTACTTCCACAAGTGAGTCGCTGAGCACCTCCACAAGTGAGAGCCTGAGCACCTCCACAAGTGAATCTCTCAGCACATCCACAAGTGAATCGCTGAGCACATCCACGAGTGAGTCGCTGAGCACCTCGACAAGTGAATCGCTGAGCACCTCGACAAGTGAGTCGCTGAGCACATCCACGAGTGAGTCGCTGAGCACCTCGACAAGTGAATCGCTGAGCACCTCGACAAGTGAGTCGCTTAGTACATCCACAAGTGAATCACTGAGCACCTCGACGAGTGAATCTCTGAGCACCTCGACAAGTGAATCACTGAGCACATCCACCAGTGAATCGCTGAGCACATCCACCAGTGAGTCGCTCAGTACATCGACGAGTGAGTCGTTGAGCACATCGACGAGTGAATCACTGAGCACTTCTACAAGCGAGAGCCTTAGCACCTCGACGAGTGAGTCGCTGAGCACCTCGACGAGTGAGTCGCTGAGCACCTCGACAAGTGAATCGCTGAGCACCTCGACAAGTGAATCGCTGAGCACCTCTACAAGCGAGAGCCTTAGCGCTTCAACGAGTGAATCTCAGAGTGCTTCTACAAGTGAGAGCCTGAGCTCTAGCGCAAGCGAGTCAGCAAGTGCATCTACAAGCGAGTCCGCAAGCGCATCGACGAGTGCATCTGAGTCGACAAGAGCATCTGAGTCAGCGAGTGTCAGCACGAGCACATCTACATCGACAACATCTTACGACGATGATGACGACGATGATGATTCTGTAAGCACGACAGAGCCGAGCGTTCTTGGTGTCAGCAGAACAGCTGAAGTTGGCCCTGGCGCTACGACAGATCAAGCAGTACTCGGTGTATCAAGAGAGCCTGAGCAGGCTGTGCTTGGAGCAAACAGAACACCGGAGCAGCAGGTACTTGGTGCAAACCGTGACGCAGCAACCGGCGATATGACGAATATGGCTGGTGAAGCAACCGGATTCCTCGGTGGCCTTGCAGTTCTTGCCGGATCTCTGTTCAAGAGAAACAAGAAGAACAAGAATTAAAATGTAAAGTCTAATGATGAAAGAGAACTGTCGCATAAGCGACGGTTCTCTTTTTTATGCGCAAAATCACAAAATGTAGGCATTGTCAAGGGCCGGTTTCGTTGCGACAGCAAAGCTTGAGGCGGTGGGAAAAGCTACTATAATTTAAGAGTAGGCGTGAAATGTCGAAAAATGTGCACCAATGTGCATTCGAGGATCGTCAAACACGAAATATATAATAAGAAAAATACTGTACAATAGAAGTACCACCGTATGAAGAATGAACAATTATAGCAGAGTATGATTACGAAATCGATCTTACGTGATAAGCTACTGTATTCCATGCTGATCCTCATCATGTATGTGTTCGGGCAGAATGTACCCATCCCGTGGGTCGTAACGCCGGAGAACGCACTGGGAGGCGGGGGAATACAGCAATACTTCAGGGAGCTGATGGCGGGCCGCCAGACGGTGGTTTCGGTCTTCAGCTTAGGTCTCATGCCCTGGATGACGGCGTCCATCGTGTGGCAGATCTTCCAGAGCATCACGAGAGATAATAAGTCGAAAACATCTTCGAGAAAGAACTATCAGAAATCGATGGTTCTTGCACTTCTGGTGGCGATCCTGCAGGGAACTGTGTATACGTCATCTTTGCAATTTTCCGTCCCAACACACGACTATGATGCGCTTCTCCGCACCATGACCGTGATTACCATGATTGCGGGCTCTTCGATCGTCATCGTCCTTGCCAGCAGCAACAACCGCTACGGCATCGGCGGCACGTCCTTCTTGATTCTTGGTAACATCACGGAGCGTCTGCTCACGACAGCTGTCTCCTACTGGGGCGAAATGGCCTTTTTCCGCACGAGCACGTGGAATACGGTCACATTGGTTCTGTCACCCATCCTGTGGGGACTTATCGTCATTATCGTGACCGTCATCTTCGAACGTGGCGAGATCCGGATTCCGATCAGCCGTGTCATGATCCATAACAGCTTTAGTGATGAGGATTATATTGCAGTGAAAATGAATCCGGCGGGTACGATGCCGGCTATGTTTGTCATGACATTTTTTGCCATTCCGTACTATCTGCTCCGAATTTTAAGTCATTTTTACCCGGACAATAAAACCATCCTCTGGTGGCTGGACAATCTGACAATCACGAACTATACAGGACTTCTCATTTTCCTGCTGCTCCTGATCGCACTGACTTTAACCTTTTCCTTTATCATCATAAGTCCGTCAAATATCGCAGAGCAGTTTGAAAAATCCGGCGATCTCATCCCCGGCCTCCGTCCCGGCAAAAGTACGAAACATTATCTTAGGCATATTCTTTTCCGACAGGGACTAAACAGTGGTTTTGCGATGGCTGTGGTCCTCGGCGTACCGCTGTCGCTCCAGATTCTTCTCAAGTCGGAGTCGCAGATTTTCATGGCACCAATCACGCTCATGATTCTGACCGGCATCACAGCGACCATCATCGATCAGGTGCAGGTCATCCGCGAGATGACGCAGTATAAGCCATTTTTGTAAAGCTGAAGTATGCGAAAGCCCCTTGCGGCGAAGCAATCAGAAAGCAGTTTGACAGACAAACCATCAAAACGCAGTTTGACAGATATTTGAAGGGAGGCAGACATGTACTATTTTATTCCATCGTGGTATTCACCAGAGCTCCCCTTCCATGATGCGGCTGAAGCCTGGTACTGGAAGAAAAACACAGGCTTCGACGATACCGTTAACCAGATGCGTATGTTCCGACACGCCGACGAAGACTTGGAGCTCATTTTACTCGGCTATCATCCAATGCTTCGGCATGATCTCCATCACCAGGGCCTGATGGGTGTTAAAATCTTTTCTGTGTTTGATGTGCTGCAGGGCGTCGACACCCAGGAGCCGGGCATCCTCCATTATTATGATCTCGAATGGCCGGAGCAGGTGGAATGGGTGCATACTCCCTTTCTGATTTCAGCTTTTGTTCATGATGAACTCTATGCAAACGTAGACTTCCAGGAGGACAGCTATCTTCTCTGGATCACATATTTCCGGGATCAGAAGCAATATATGCGAAATATTTACGATGACCGCGGCTTTCTCTCAAGCTCCATTTTCTATGATGTGAGTGGAAATCCATCCCGGCAGGAATACTATAGCCCGGAGGGAGAGCTTCGTTTCGTGCAGGAGCTGCCGGACGGGCCGGTCACGATCGAAAATCAGGGCGGAGAATATCCGCTCAAGCCACGATACGCACGGATGGAGGCATTGGTCCAGGATGTGCTGACGAAGAAGCTGGCTGGCGGATCGAGAGAGGATGTGGTCGCGATCGCGGCAGATGGTCGGCATGATGCACTGGTGCGGCGGTGTCTCGGCGGGCAGCGGCTGGTGCTGTCCTTTTTCGGTAACCGGTATGATATCGGGAAGTCGGAAGGGTTAAAGGAGGATGTACGTGCGGCGGCACTGACGGTGACTGATACCGTCGGCATCCGGGATGAGATTCGGAGTATCACCGGCGCGGGCAAGCGGGTCGTAGACATTTCGCCCTTTGATACGCGGCTATCGCTTGGAAAGAGCATGCGCGTGCGGGAGCTGAAGGTGTTCTTCCCGATGGATCATTTCGAGGATTTCCTATTTCAGCGGGCAATCGGGCTTCTGTACCAGTTCATGGAGGAGCATCCGTCGGTGTGGCTCATCGTCGGGACAGACCAGAATGAATCCGCGCAGCATGAGATGCGGATGAAGCTACAGGCAAGGGCGGTCGAGATGGGCTTTCCGAAGCTTCTTGTCGATGGTGCGGATGCGCCGGACCTAGAAGATGACTGTATCGAGGGGATGGTTCGAAAGAAGCGGAAGCCGCGGATCTTCGTGACGCCGTATCACAATGAGGCCGATATCGCGCGGATTCTCTATGATACGCGGCTCATCATCGATATCCGGGATAATCCAGATCAGTATATCCAGATCGCGGGCATCAGTGCCGGCATTCCGCAGGTGAATTATCGGAATACGCGTTACATCGAGCACAAGAAGAATGGCTACATGATTTCAAACATCGCGCAGCTTAGTGATGCACTAGAGTATTACCTTGTGGGACTTCAACACTGGAATGAGGCACTTGTGTACATGGTGCAGACGATTGAAGCCTACGACAGCGGCAGCCTCGTGAAGCAGTGGAAAGAACTGATCGGGGCGTGATGATGTGGAGACAGAAGCATTGGCGGGAATCAGGTAATTTTACGGAGTGATGACGGATGGATGAAATCAAGGTTCTGCAGATTGGCGGAGAGAACTGGAAAAATCAATATGAGATGAAACCGTGGATCGTCTGGCGCTTCGTCGATGTAGCGGATCCGGAGGCGGCTGTCGCAGAGCTTTCTTCGATGAAGGAGGATTATGAGCTGCTGCTTCTTGACGGCTTCGATGCCTCAATTCCGATCGAGCTTCTCGAGTCGCTCGCTGATGCGTACCGTGTAGTCTATACGACAGCAATGCTTCCCTTTATGGCAGCGCTTCAGTCATATCTTGACCGGAAGCTGGCGTGTCTTCTGCCGCCGGAGGAGATAGAGGATTTTCTTCGGAAGCTACCGTACCGGTACTGGAAGGGGCAGTATGGAACAAAGCTTAATCCTAGTCAGATACAGCTTCGAGAAGATAAAACAGTACTTTCAAATATGGATGTTCGCATGGAAGGAAATGCTTATCTTTCTCTTGAAGGAGATTTTGGAATACAGTTAAATCCACTTTTTACCTGGACATTTAATATTAGAATCGAAAAAGATGCACCATTAGAATTATGGCTTGAATACCGTAAGGAAGGTTTGGTGGAAATTTCCCTCGATATTCGAGAGGATAAGGAAGGAGCACCTGCTGAATTTATACATTCTTGGCATTTTTCAGAGCAGGATATGGAAAAACCTGTCTTGGTATTAAGCGAAGAAACAGCAGGATTTTTGTCTCTTTGTATTCAAGCTAAAGGAAAAGGGACACTTCAGATTGGACCACTACATTATCGACGGTCCAGACTTGATGCGGGCGCTTTTTTTCCAGGTGGAAAAATACATTATGACAAGAATCGCCAGGAATTTATCACCTATTTTAATCCGATGGATGCAAAACCGCCACTCAATGTTTATTTCTCGGGCTATAGAACTGCAGAAGGACTGGAAGGGTTTTATATGCTGAGAGAAATGAAAGCTCCGTTTCTTCTGATTGGAGACCCAAGGCTTGAGGGTGGCGCGAGTTATCTAGGATCACCGGAGTATGAGAAGAAGATACTCGAGGTCATTGAAGCTACACTACAAAAACTTCATTTCACAAAGGATCAGATGATTATATCTGGGCTTTCGATGGGTACAACCGGTGCTGCTTATTATGGAACAATGCTGGAACCGCATGCAATCGTCCTTGGAAAACCAATCTTAAATGAAGGAAAACTCGCAATGTGTGCACGGCGTATTAGGCCAGATGATTTTCTTACATCATTGGACATTGTACGATTGCAGAGACTGGTAAATCCAGAGTTTTTCGAGGAAGAATTATCTAAAACATCTGGTTCAACAAGTAGTCTTCATCAGGCAGCAGAAATATTAAATCAGAAAATCTGGGAACGATTCGATGAGACAGCGTTTCTGCATACGGAATTTGCCATTGCCTATATGAATGAGGATGACTACGATCAGACAGGATATCTAGATATCTTAGAGCATCTTAAGAATAGAGAAGTCCGGGCGTATGGTAAGGGCATCACAGGGCGCCACAATGATAATACGACAGCGGTCGTTAACTGGTTTAAGCATTTGTATAAAAGAATACTGAAGGAGGACTTCGGACGGGGATGAAAATATGGAAGTCTGCAAAACACAGTAGGCAGCTCGATGATAAGAAAAAGGAAAAAGAAGTTGCTAAGACCTATCACATCTTTTGGGATATGTTGTCCATGGATGCAATATTATATGGCTCAAAAATTCACTATATGCCGGAGCATCAGGTTTACTACCAGAACGATATCTTGCCATCCGGTACGATTCTGAAAACCTGGTATTCATCTGTAAATTATCAGGTGAAGCGGCACGAGGCGCAGCTTCCGCTTCTTGAAGAGGGCAGGCGCTATCGGATCCGGGGCATCATGGAATCGAATCCGGAAAATACATTGCTTCTCCGGGTGAATTTCCTAAGCCGCGCCGGGAAGAACATGGAGAACTTCTTCATCGAAGGAGAGAAGGAATTCATCTGTCCGAACAAGGCATATTCCTATACGATCGAGCTCATCAATGGCGGCATGCAGAGCTTCTTGTTTCATGAGATTGAGATATCGAAGCTCATGACGGATGAGAGTGAAATAGGTAAGCATTAAATGACAAACGATGGACTTTCATAAATGAAAATCCACTGCGAAGTGAATCAGCAGGAAGCATTGATACATAAACAAGAACGTCAAAACAATGGATTTGAGATAGCAGGCGGATCAAAAGTAAATGAATGGAAAACTGAGACGAATCAACCGAATACTGAAGAAGGTGAATGCGCTTGCACCGGTCATGGCGGCGAAGTCCGACAAGGAGCTTCGGCAGATGACCAAGAAGCTGAAGGCGGATCTTGAAGCCGGGAAGACACTTCAGGAGATATTGCCGGAGGCCTATGCGGCGATTCGGGAGGCTGCGAAGCGGGTGCTCGGACTCTATGCCTATGACGTACAGGTCATGGGCGCCATTGCTTTGAGTGAAAACAACATTGCAGAGATGAAGACCGGCGAGGGGAAGACACTCGTTGCTGTCATGCCGCTCTACCTTCATGCGCTGACCGAAAAGAGTACGATTCTCGTCACGACGAATGACTATCTTGCAATCCGTGACGGGAAGCAGATGAAGCCGCTGTATGCTTTTATGGGTCTGCGGCTTGCGATTGGTGTCCCGGAGGATCCGAGGGAGCAGTTTACCCCGGAGGATAAAAAAAGAATTTATGCAGCTGACATCGTGTACACGACAAATGGTGTCCTCTGCTTCGATTACCTCATCGAAAATCTCTCGACATCGAAAAAGGACCTCTATTTCCGGCCCTACTACTATGTCATCGTCGATGAGGCCGACTCGGTGCTTTTCGATGCAGCGACGATGCCGCTTATCATTTCCGGCGCACCGCGTGTACAGTCAAATCTCTATGGGGTTGCGGACTATTTTGTCTCGACGCTGACAGAAGCGGATTATGATACAGAGGATATGAACGTCTGGCTTACACCGAAGGGTGCGAAAAAAGCGGAACGCTTCTTCGCCATCCCGGATCTCTATGAAAAGGAAAATTTTGAGCTGTTCCGGCACATCATGCTGGCGCTTCGTGCCCATGTGATGTTCGAGCGGGACAGACAGTATGTCGTCGAGAACAACGCGGTCTCACTCGTCGACGAAGCGAGCGGCCGGATTCTGCCGATGACGAAGATGGAGGCCGGCATGCATCAGGCGCTCGAGGCGAAGGAGTCTGTGCCGGTCACGCGGGAAACCCGTGCCATGGCATCGATCACCTTCCAGAGCTTCTTCCGTCTTTTCCCGAAGCTCGCCGGCATGACCGGTACCGCCATCACAGAAAAGGATGAGTTCGCCGAGTCCTATGGGCTCTCCGTGATTCAGATTCCGACGAACCGGCCGGTACAGAGAAAGGATTATCCAAATGAGATCTTCTCGACGAGAAAAGCACAGTTCGAGGCATCTCTTAAGGAAATCAAGGAGCTCCATGAGAAAGGTCAGCCGATCCTCATCATCACAACCGGCATCGAGCTTTCGGATGCGTATTCCTCGATGCTTCTTCGTGAGGGCATCCCGCACAACAAGCTCAATGCCTACAACATCCCGAAGGAAGCGGATATCATTAAAGAGGCGGGACAGCGTGGTGCAGTGACGGTCGCGACGACCGTGGCCGGACGCGGCACGGACATAAGGCTTGGCGAAGGCATCCGCGAGATGGGAGGACTTGCCGTCATAGGAGTCGGACTGATGGCGAACCGGCGTTTCGAACTGCAATCGCGTGGCCGAAGCGGACGACAGGGCGACCCGGGCTTCTCACGATTTTATGTTTCGCTCGAGGATACCGTGGTCGATGAGGACGGGCCGGAGTGGCTTAGGAAGTATCGGGAGAAGCATCCGGATAAGCATCTTACGTCCTTTCGGATCCGGCATGCGATCAAGAATATCCAGAATATCAGTGCGGATAATGAGCGCTCCGGGCGTGAGCAGACGATGCGCTTCGATGAGAGTGTCAAGATGCAGCGGGAGGTTGTCTATCAGATGCGGCGGAAGCTGCTTTCTATGGTCGATACGGATCCGAAATATTATCTGACGCTTCAGAAGGAGATGCTGACGCCTTGGCTTAAGGCGCATGAGGATAAGTCCGGGAAGATCTCTTCAGAGGATGTCGGACGGTATGTACTCGACCATGTGAGCTACCGGTCGGCGGCATTCCCGGAGAAGGATCTTTCAGAAAAGGAAGCGACTTTGTTTGTCGAGAAGTTGTCCGAAGAGGTGCTTCGGGACAAGTTCCGCATCATGCAGGAGAAAAACCGGCTGCAGAATTTCCTTCGGCGGATGACGCTTCGGGCGCTCGATGATCTCTGGACCGAGCAGGTGGACTATCTCCAGCAGCTTCGGGCGACGGTCAGCGGCCGGCAGTATGCGCAGAGAAACATCATCTATGAGTATCATAAGACGGCGTATCGGTCGTTTGAAAAGATGCGGAAGCGGGTGAAGGAGGAGATGCTCCGAAACATCTTCATCGGCGAAATCGAGGAAAAGCCGGACGGCGACGTGCAGATCCTGCTGCCGTAAGCTAAAGCGGAAGGCTGATGTGACACCGGACAAATAGAGAAGAGGGAAAGAGTATGATTTATAATTTCAATCAGGGCATCGGCTGGGCGTCTAGCGGTGTCGAATATGCGCAGGCGTACCGAGCGAAGCTTTTCGAGCGGATCGGGGTGAAAGCGAAGTTTATTTTTACCGATATGATCCGGCTCGACAGCATCGAGGCGATGACGAAGAACATCGGCTTTCTCGATGAGCAGGTGCTCTGGGTGTATCTGTTCTTTACAGATTTTCATTTCGCGCCGTGCACCTATACGCTCGAGCAGTTCGAAAAGACCTTCGGAGAGCAGGAGCATTGGCTGGTCCGGGGTGAAAGGGAAGTGCGCTACAATTTCCCGAATCGGGACTTTTATGTGCGGGTATTTTTGACTGGCGACAAGCATCAGTATGTGCAGCGGGCGGAATATATCTCGCATGAGTGCATGATCCAGCGGGATGTTTTCTCTTATGGGAAGCTTTTTAGTGAGTATTTCACGCCGGGAAAGGATGGCGCGGTGCTTTTCTTCCGGAGATTTTTTAAGGAAGACGGCACCACGGCTTATGAAGAGCATGTACATGGTGACGACAGTATGTTCCGGATCGGGAATAAGATTCTCTATTCGAAGCAGCAGTTCATGGCGTATTTTGTCGAGAAGCTTCAGCTTACGGAGAATGATATCTGTATCATTGACCGCGCGACGGTGATCGGGCAGGCGCTGCTCACGCATCATGGAAAATCGAAGCTCGGGTCTGTCATCCATGCGGAGCATTACAATGAGAATTATGTGGATGATCGGGCGATTCTCTGGAATAATTTCTATGAGTACGAGTTCACGCATGCGGGAAAGCTTGACTTTATGATCTGCTCGACGGATGCGCAGCGGATGCTTCTTTCAGAGCAGCTTCGAAAATACGTCGGCGCGGTGCCGCACATCGTGACGATTCCGGTCGGAAGCCTCGATGAACTGGTGCATTCACCCAGTGATCAAGATGAAAAGCTGACAGCGGGGCGGAGGAAGCATGCGGTGCTCACGGCTTCGCGGCTTGCGACGGAGAAGCATATCGACTGGCTCGTCGATGTCGTCGTGGCAGCGCATGAGAAAATCGCGGATATAAGCTTCGATATCTACGGTGTCGGCGGTGAGCGGGAGAATCTTGAAAAGAAGATCAGAGATCTTCATGCAAGTGCGTACATTCATCTCATGGGGCATCATGATCTTCGGGATGTCTATAAAAAGTATGATGCATATCTTACAGCCTCCACGAGTGAGGGCTTCGGACTTACACTCATGGAGGCTATCGGTTCCGGGCTTCCGATGCTTGGCTTCAAGGTCCCGTATGGCAATACGAATTTTGTGGATCATGGCGAAAACGGGTATCTCATCGACTATGAAAAGGGCGGTAATCTGAAGGCGCAGGAAGCAGAGTTTGTGCAGTATCTCGTGAAGCTCTTTACGGAGGATGACATCGAGGCCTTCCGGAAGCATAGCTATGAAAAGGCGGAGAAGTACCTTACCATGCATGTCGAAGATGCCTGGAAGCAGCTTCTGACGGATGAAGGATGGCATGCAGAAGGTACGGATGCTACGGCAACAGATCATAGTGCCTGGAAGGAAATTCTACGAACGCAGGGAAGACACGTGTGCCTGCGGTGAACAAAGCTTGATAGAATACAGACGAAAATGAGGATGGAAAGTAACGATGATTTTTTTGATGGATATCGTCAATGAAGAGGGAGAGGACCTTTTATATTCATTCCGGCAGGCCGGCTATCCGGTGAAGGCTGTCTCAATCCTGTATGATGGCTATCTCCCTGCGGGCGTCACGTCGCCGTATGAATATTTCACCAGGACGAAAAAAGATAAGACACCGAACCCACTCTTCTTTAATGAACTGCCGGTTCCGGATTTCTGGGAGATCAAAGGCACGAATGAAAAGGGCCAGGTCATTGACTTCGGGGAGCAGCGGGCGCGAATCTACTACGCGGAGCCGAAGCATAAGCGCTATATCAAGATTGTCGACTGGATGGACCAGAAGGGGACAGTCAGATGGAGTGATCATTATGACCAGTACGGGCATCGGTTCGCACAGACGGTTCTCGACAACACGCAGAAGCAGATGATGAAGTGCTATTTCGATGATGACGGAAAGCAGGTTATCACGGAAAATTTCACGACGGGTGATGTGACGCTTGTGGAAGATGGCGTCACCCATATTTTCCGCACGAAGACCGATTTTGTCGTGTATTTCATGGAGAAACTTGGCTACGACAAGGAGCCGATTTTCTTTAATTCTTTATCAACACCGCTCTTCGTATCGCAGAAGCTGAAGGCAAACGCGCGAAAGCAGGACGTTCTCTTCTGGCAGGAACCGATCCGGGACAGCATCCCCGGCAACATGCTCCCGATTCTAAATGGCACAGCCACAAGGACAGAAAAGGTCATGGTGCAGACGCATGACGCTTATGAAAAAATGCTCACACTTGGCACGCCGAAGAAGGTCATCACGGAGCTCGGCTACATCTACCCGTTTACCAGAGATGTGGACGGCAATATTCTTAGAAACGTGAAAGACAGTCATTCTCTTCATGAGACGGAAAATATTCCGCACAATGTGAAGGAGAACCGCAGCATCCTGATCCTCACAAACTCGGACCAGATCGAAGGCCTCGCGCACCTGATGGAAGCATTGCCCGATATGACCTTTTATGTCGGTGCGATCACGGAGATGTCGCAGAAGTTACTTAGTCATAGCAAGTATAAGAACGCGCGGATGCTGCCGAACATCGAGATGAAAAAGGTGGACGAGCTTTTCGCGACCTGCGATTTCTACCTTGATATCAATCAGGGTGGCGAGATCTTAAATGCCATCCGCCGGGCGTTCCTCTCGAACCTTCTGATTCTCGGCTACAAGGAAACGCTGCATAAGCCGGCTTTCGTTTCACCGGATAATGCTTACGAAACCGCAAAGGTCGATCAGCTGATCGCGCGCCTAAGGTCGACAAGTGAATCCGAAGCTTCGATGGCAGAAGCGCTAAAGCGGCAGCAGGCGCATAAGCTTTTCGCATCACCCGAGGATTACCATCGCGCACTGGACGCCATCGTAGAAAGCTGACACCGGGGACGGTTCTCTCTGTCAGAAAATCCTTGCCAAAATTTCGACGTTCGTGCCAGTTTATAGCATGCAATTGTAAAAAAAGCTAAAATTTTTTTGATAGAGTATAGGAAAAATAATATTCGCACTGCAGAAACGAGCACATATCTTGTGACTGCCCTCGTAGCGAAGAGATTCTTTTATGGGGGAGGACAACATGGACGGGAGAGAGTATAGAAAGCTTTTGAGAGGATTTCTACTCACTGTTCTTTTTGTGTGCGCAAATGTGTTTGGCGCCCGCCTCGCAGTCGTCCTTTCACTTCCGGTCTGGCTTGACTCTGTAGGCACAGTTTTTGCTGCCTATCTTTTCGGCCCCTTGAGCGGCGCTATCGTCGGTGCAGGGAGCAATATCATTTCCAGCGTTCTGTTCGGATCACACATGATCTATTTTATTACGAGTATTGCCATCGGTACTGTGACGGGTATTGCGGCACGAAGGAAGGCGTTCGAAAACTTCTTTGATGTGCTTGGGCTCGCGACGGTCCTTACCGGTATGTCCTTACTGGTTTCCATGCCGCTCAACAGTATTTCTGCGGGTGGTATGACGAGTAATGTCTGGGGCGATGCGGTCATCAATTACCTCGGTGAGCGTCACCTCGGGATCTTAAAATATCTGATCGGGCAGTATTATGTTGAGTTTCTCGATAAGACGGTGACGGTTCTGATCCTTTATGGGGCAGTCCATCTCAATCGATTTCTCAGACTGAAGGGGAGAGACATCTTCAGGATAAGGTTACATGGCCTTATCCTGCTTTTGGCGTTATTTATTTCTGTTGCTGGTTCAATAGATGCTGAGGCTGCGATTGAGACGATGGCTGAGTCGACAGACAGCTCGCCGGACTATGGCTCCTACGTACAGACCATCTACGATGCATCAAACGGACTTCCCTGCGGTGAAGCAAACGACATCGCGGAAACGAATGAAGGTATCATCTGGATCGGCACCTATGCCGGGCTCTACCGCTACAACGGCTATGAATTCCGGCATATGGATGATTATGATACGGTAAAGAATGTTAACTGCCTTTACAATGACCGTGAAGGACGTCTCTGGATCGGCACGAATGACAGTGGACTTGCCATCGCGATCAATGAAAAGGTAACAAATGTCGTACGAAAAGAGGATGGTCTGCCGTCTGATTCGGTGCAGTCCATTTCCGGCGGCATGGACGGAAACTATTATGTCGGCACGAGAGACGGGCTTGTCGTACTGTCTCTTTCCGGCGGCCTTCATATCCTAAGAACCTTCCCGGATATTAAAAATGTCATTACCATCGATACGGATGAGGATGGACGTGCGATCCTCGTCACCGGTGATGGCAAGCTCTGCTTCTTCCAGAATCAGATTCTCATGGGAACACTCACACGGGACGATGTTTCCTATACTTCAGCCTGCTTTTCCAGGGACGGCAAGGTGTATGCAGGTACGAGCGGCTCCGAGGTCTGTACCTTCTTAATTACCGGAAAATATCTCCAGGAAGAGGAACGGAGAGTTCTCTACGGACTTTCCAATATCAATGACGTCTACGTACCGGAGGGCACGAAGGATCTCTTCGTTCTCGCGGACAGCGGCATCGGCTATATCGATGATAAACGCTCCTTCCGACTTTTAAATACCGGCAGCTTTACGAGCTCCGTCGAAGAGATGACGAAGGACTATCAGGGAAATCTCTGGTTTGCATCCTCCCGTATGGGACTTCTCGAGCTTTCCACCTCCGGCGTCATCGAGATCTATCAGCGCGCCGGGATTGAGGAGCAGGTCGTCAATACCGTCGCAAAATGGAAGGGAAGTCTCTATTGCGGCGGTGATCAGGGACTCTATATCGTACAGGATGATCATGTGAAGGGCACCGTGCTCTCCCAAATGATCAATGGCGTCCGGATTCGTTCCATCTGTGTCGATGACAAGGACCGTCTGTGGCTTGCCACGGATGGCAATGGCCTGTATCGTGCGGACACCGAGCAGAGTTATGAGACCTACACGAAGGATGACGGACTTTTCGGTAAGAAGGTCCGTGTGGTGATCCCGTATCAGGGCGGCATCGCTTGTGGCGGTACCGGCGGTGTAAGCATTATCTCTGAAGATGGGACAATGCATACAGTAGCGTTCCCGGATGGAGCGGCCCGCGTGCTGTGCCTCACAGAGGCGCCGGACGGGACGCTTCTGGCCGGTACCGATGGCGATGGCGTCGCCGTAATTGCCAATGATAAGATCAAAGAATATCTCACGACGGAGGACGGGCTTTCCTCGAATATCGTTCTCAAGCTCCCGGTCGACGGCACGGATCTCTATGCGGTCACCAGTAACGGCATATGCTATAGCGAGGGTGAGGATGCATTCACTTATCTTAGCGAGTTCCCGTATTCCAATGATTATGACCTCTGCTTCGATGGCAGCGGCAAGGTGTTTATCCCGGGCAGTGCCGGTATCTATATCACAGATGCAGACAGCCTCCGAAACAATGATCCCGAGATGGCAACAGAGCTTCTCGATGCCGGCTGGGGCTTTACATCAGGACTTACGGCGAATGCATGGAACTACCTTGATGAGGACGGCACATACTATATCTCGTCGAACCGCGGTGTCTATGTACTGAATCTAAATACCTACACGAAGTCCCATCACTCCTACCGTATGCGGATCGAGAATATTACGGTGGACGGTGTCACGCAGCAGCCGGAGCAGGGCCAGGACTTTTCTCTTAAGCGGGATGCATCGCGTGTAACGATTAAGCCGGAGGTCATCAATTATACGGCGGAGAATCCGACGATCCGCTATCGTCTGGAAGGGTTTGAAGAAAACTTTACCGAGCTGCCGCTGAGTGCGCTTTCTGAGATTACCTATACGAATCTTCCGACCGGCGAATATACTTTCGTGCTGTCGGTTCTTGAAATGGGAACCGGAGAGGTGCAGGAAACGCTGCGCGCTCCGATCACGAAGGAACAGGCGCTTTATGATTCGCCTGAGTTCATGGCGTATTTCCTCTTTATCGCGGCAATCTCAGTCGCATGGCTCAGCTGGGCAATCTTCAGAACGCAGTTCTCGAAATCTCTCGAGATGGCGAGAAAACAGGTGCAGATGGGTAATGAAGCCATCATGACGATCGCAAGAACGCTTGATGCCAGAGACCTGAATACCGGCCAGCATTCGGAGCGTGTTGCGGAATATTCCGTGATGATCGCACGCGAAATGGGCTTCTCAGAGGCGGAGTGCGAGAACCTTCATAAGGCTGCCCTTCTTCATGATATCGGAAAGATCGGTGTGCCGGATGCGGTGCTCAACAAGCACGGGCGTCTGACGGACGAAGAGTATGCGCAGATGAAGAAGCACGTCACGATGGGTGCGGATATCCTGAAGCATTTTACCAGTATCGATCATGTCGTGGATTGTGCGCTCTATCATCATGAACGCTATGATGGCAAGGGCTATGCCCATGGACTAAAGGGGAAGGAAATCCCTCTGTACGGAAGAATCGTCGGTGTGGCAGATGCCTTTGATGCGATGACGGCAAACAGAGTCTATCGTAAGCAGCTCGATATCGAGTATGTGCTCGAAGAGCTTTCGCGCTGCAGCGGCACCCAGTTTGATCCGGAGATCGCGGATATCATGATTTCGCTCGTGGCGAGCGGAAAGATCGATGTCGAGGCCCTGTATCATAAGCACGAGAGGAAGGAGGATGAGACATGAGGCAGCATCACGTAACGATCGTTTCTGTTGTGACTGTCATCGCCATGGTGCTTTTCTCCTTCTTCGTGAAGGCCGGTACGGTCCGGCAGCAGGCACTTCGTAAGATCAAGGTCGGCTTCATCTATGATGGTGATGTGGCGACGCCTTATACTGCAAATTTCATGCGGGCAGAGGAGGCACTGCATATTGAGCTTGGCGATGCTGTCGAGACAGAGTCCTTCACGAATGTGCGTGCGAATGATGCAGAGGACTTCATCCGGCAGCTCGTCAATGACGGCTGTCAGATGGTTTTTACAAACAGCTTCGGCTACAGTGAAACGGCAAAGAAAATGGCATCGGAATTTCCGAATGTGACCTTCTGTCAGGCGACGGGCGTCAATGCGAATGAAGACCCGGTGCTGCCGAATTACCACACCTTCATGGGCGAAATCTATGAGGGACGCTATATCGCAGGCATCGTCGCGGGAATGAAGCTCCAGGATCTCATCCATGATGGAAGCATTAAGGAAAATGAAGCAGTGGTCGGCTATGTCGGCGCCTATCCGTATGCCGAGGTGATCTCCGGCTATACGGCCTTTTTCCTGGGAGTTCGGTCAATCGTACCGACGGCAACGATGAAGGTCGTCTATACCTATACCTGGAACGATTATCATCTGGAGCGGGAATATGCGAAGAAGCTGATTGACGAGGGCTGTGTCATGATCTCGCAGCATTCGGATACGATCGGACCGGCGGTTGCGTGTGAGGAAGCGAAGACAAACGGGAAGACGGTGTATCATGTCGGTTATAACCAGAGCATGATCAGTGTCGCACCGACGACGTCACTTGTGTCAAGCCGGATTAACTGGAATCCGTATATCGTTGGGGCTGTAGAGGCTTTGATGGCAGGTGAGCAGATCGAGGAATCGGTGCCGGGACATGTACATGGTAACGACATCGGCGCCGGGTTCGAGAAGGACTGGGTACAGATCATGGAGCTGAATGATGCGATTGCGAGTCCGCATGCAGAGAGCAGCATCGAGAAGCTGATCGAAGATTTCAAGAGTAAGAATCCGCCGCAGGTCTTCAAGGGAAACTACATTGGTGTGAATCCGGAGGATCCGTCGGATACGATTGATCTTTCACAGGGCTATACTGAAAATGAGACGACCTCGGCGCCACAGTTCTATTATGTGCTGCAGGATGTCATCGAGATTGAGGAATGAAGGGCTTCACTGAAGTACAGAGATATGAAAGAAATAGTCTCCTTTCGGAGTGACGTGAAATAAAGAAAAAAGCTAGCTGGAGTGACGGAATATGAAACGTGAAATACTGATCATCAGTGCGGGAAGGTTCCTCGCGGTAACACTTAGAGACCTTCTCAAGGGAAAGAAAATCGAAGCGGTCGAGATCGCACCGGTGGTGAGGGCGCTGGACAAATACGAAGGCGATGCTGCGGAGATTCTAGTCATTCTCGGCAAGTTCCCGGAGGACGAAGGAATGTTCATGCATCGGCTTCATCAGATTGCAAAAAATGGTAAGGAGCTGTTTCTGCTTGGGGAAGCTTCGGAGATCGAAGACTTCAAGGCAGAGATGCCCGATGTAAGCATTGCTAAAGAATTCAAGAGGCCGGTGAATACAGCGGATGTCGCGGAGTCGATCCGGCTTTACTTCGATATGAAGCTCGAGCCGAACCGGCGGCAGCGGGAGATCCTCGTCATCGATGACGATCCGCTGTATCTTCGGACGATCCGGGGCTATCTTTCGGATACGTATTCGGTGAAGATGGCGACGAGCGGGATGGACGGGATCCGGTACATTGACCAGCATAGGCCGGATCTCGTGCTCATCGATTATGAGATGCCGGTCGCGAAGGGCGATACGATCGCGGAGATGCTATATTCGAATCAGGATACGAAGGACATCCCGATCATGTTTCTGACCGGCAAGGATGATAAGGAGATCGTCATGAAGCTTCTGAGGCTTCAGCCGGAGGGGTATCTCCTGAAGACCTTGCCGGGTGTCGAGATTCATAAGCGAATTGATGCATTTTTTGACGAGAGAGATTGAACGTAAAGGAGAGAACCATGAACAGAGTAAAGAGAAGGACGACACTGCTCGTTTTCTTCGGTATTTTCCTTTTATATTGGGCAATCGTGATCTATGCGTCATTTATTAACGCCCCCGGTGTCGGCTTCGAGCTTAACAATGTGTGGGAGATGAATGGGGTATGGGATCTGGAGGAATCCGGCGGTGGTGCGCGTGAGGTGCATCTGCCGGAAAGATCTGTGCAGGGTCCATACTTTACCATCTCAGCGAAGGTACCAGAGAAGCTCACAGATGGTGATGCACTGTTCATTCGGAGTACGCATCAGGATGTCTCGGTAACCGTCGACCATAAAAACATTTACAAATATGAGTTTGTGCCGAACGCCGCTGTGAATGGAACGATGGTACTGGTGCAATATCTGGAGGTTCCGCTGCAGAAGAAATATGCCGGGAAGGACCTCGAAATATCCTATTATGACAGAGTCAGTAGTACGACGAGCCTCGAAAAAATCTATGTTGGTGACAAGAGCTCCTTTATCTACCTGATTCTTCGGCAGAATGCATTAACTTTACTGGCAGGGCTGGTCCTCTTAGTATTCGGTGTTATTTCGATTACACGCTTCTTTGGCTATAGTGGTATTCAGGCCTTGTATACGAAGGCACTTCTGTACCGCGGCATCGCGATGATCTTTTTTGCAGGCTGGTTCCTGTTCCGGTCTGAAGCGGGGCAGTTTATCATCGGCCGGGCGGATACGGCATATGATATCAGCTACATGTCCAAAATGGGGCTGCCGATTCCTTGTGTCCTGTCCATTGCCTATATGGAGGAAAAAAGATATATCCGGGCAGCATGGATTTTTAACACGGTGGCGCTGATTCTTGATATCGTGATCTTCGTAATGCTATTCACCGGGATTGGCAACCTGTATACCTTGAGCTTCCTGTTTGATTTTCAATTGAACGCTGCAGCATTTTTCTGTGTGATTACGATTGCCTTGATCGTCCTGAAGAACAAAGAGCCTTTTGGAAAGATCAAGTACATGGTTTATGCTTTGGGCATCGTTGGCATCACAGCCATTTTGGAAATGGCAGGGTGGTACGTTTATGGACCGGTTGGCGTTTTTCTTCCGCTGGGAGCAATCTTCTTTTCGGTATTTGTCGAAACAAGAAACTCTGCCGATTCCCTCAGCACCATCAAGAAGGACATCGAGTACAATGCCTACAAGCGGAGCCAGAAGACGCTGCTTGCTTCGATCTCTCATGAACTGAGAACACCGATCAACGCGATCCTCGGACTCGATGAAATGATCATGCGGGAGAGCACGGAGGATAAGATCCGTTCCTATGCCCATGATATCCAGTCCTCGGGGAATATTCTTCTTTCTCTCGTCAATGACCTTCTCGATTATTCGAAGCTTGAATCCGGTAAGAAGGAGCTCAGGCCAGAGGAATACGAGACGCTGACGCTGCTTCGAGATGTGCTTGTGGTTGCTCGTACAAGGGCGGCGGAAAAGAAGCTTCTTTTCCTCGTTCATATCAGCCCGGATATTCCGGTACGACTGTACGGTGATGACGGTGCGCTTCGTCAGGTGCTCTTAAACATCTTAAGTAACGCCGTGAAGTATACGGAAAAGGGTCAGGTCGATTTCACTGTAGAATGTAAAAAATATGGTAAGCATGTAGACATTACCTTTAAGGTAAAAGATACTGGTATCGGTATCAAGAAGGGAGACATTTCGAAGGTTACGGTGCCGTTCCTCAGGCTTGATGAAAAGAAAAACAAGTCGATACCTGGCACAGGTCTCGGTATGAGCATCACGGATAATCTTCTCAAGCTCATGAACAGTACACTTCATATCGAGAGTGAGTATGGCGTCGGTTCGGAATTTTCCTTTGTGGTTCGTCAGGATATACAGGATGTGACACCGATCGGTCCTTTCGAGGCGGATTTCACGATGAGGGGTCAGGACACGCCGGAACGTACGCTTCTTTCCTGCCCGGATGCGAAGCTTCTTGTCGTAGACGATACTGCGCTAAATCTCAAGGTCTTCCGTGGACTTCTCAAGCGGTCTGGCGCTGAGATCGATACGGCGGAGGACGGGCAGAAGGCTCTGGAGCTCTGTGCAAAGGAAAAATACGATATCATCTTCATGGATCAGCGGATGCCGGGTATGGATGGACCGGAGACCCTCACGCATATCCGGAAGGATAGTAATGTAAGCATTAATAAAGAAACGCCTGTGATTCTTCTCACAGCGAATACGTCGCCGGGCATGGTTTCCGAAGCCATCAATATGGGCTTCAATGGTTATATTTCGAAGCCGATCGTGCCGGCGCAGCTGGAGGATGCGATTCGGGATTACCTACCGAAGAATAAGATCAAGGATGTCGCGAAGCCGCAGGAGAAGAATAAGGAACAGCACGAGCAGCATGAGACCCTGGCCGCGAATGGCAGCGGTGTAGAGCTTAGTGGCAGTGCAAAGCAGCTTAATGTATCGCCGCAGGAGAAGGCTTCGGTAGAGGAAGCGGTGCTTCTTGATCGGGCAGCCTCGATGGCGGGTCTTGCTTCTGCACAGGGTGTATCAATCCTTGGAAAGCTCTATGTGCAGACGCTTCGTGACTTTGCCGAGATGGGCGAGCACAACGCGTCAGAAATCGAAAATGCGATGATCAACAAGGACTACGATACCTATACGATCAAGGTGCATTCGCTGAAGTCCAGCGCTTCGATCATCGGTGCGACGAAGGTCGCGGAGGATGCGAAGGAGCTCGAGGAGCTCGGGGATATGGCGCGGGACGGCGAGCATGATGCGATGGCCCGTATCGAAGCCGGTACGGAGAATCTTCTCAAAGAATATCGGAAGCTTCTTAAGAATCTTTCGTTTGTGCTTAGTGGCAGTGCGGGTTCTGAAGCGGATGATGATGCAGAGTATGAGGAGTATGATGAGTCAACTGCTGCAGCCGGTGAGGGTCCAGAGGCGGTAAGACCTGCGATCACGCCTGAGGAGCTCGACGAAGCGTATAAGACGATGCGGGAGATGACCGAAAGCCTCGACCTGGACGGCATCCTGCATGTGCTAAGCTCGCTCCGGGACTATGACCTGCCGGAGGACGCAGTGATAAAGCTTAAGCAGATCAAGGAGATGGCCCGGGATATCAACTTCCAGGGCATCCGGGAGCTGCTGAAGGAGTAAATTTGCAATCTGTGGCTTCGCTGCGGCTGGCCGAAAGTCGGTGACTTCCGGCCAGCCTTTTATGTATAGAGGGAGTTGTATGAAAGTTCATATTACCAATATCAATGGCATAGCGAAGGAGGCGCCGGTTCGGCGGTGGCAGAATTATCTTTCGGAGATCGGGCGGGGGCTCGGGTTTCTCGAGATGGGGATTTATGTTTATCCTTCGGAGCAGGAGGAGAATGCGCTTTTGTCTACACGGCTTGATGGCATCATCGCTTCTGTAGAAGCGGAGGATGTGATCTTCGTGCAGCTTCCTACGGGAAATGGAGATAGGTTTGAGCAGAGGTTAATCGGGAAACTTAAGGCATATCCGGATACGAAGGTAATTGGCATACTCCGTGATGAGTCGGACTATCTGGAGAAGACCTGGCTTCTCAATATGCTGGATGGAATCTGGGTGCCATATAAGAAGTCGTTGACAGAGCTGCAAGGGAAGGGACTTTCTGTACGGAGAACCTGGGTGTCTTATTTTGATGAAACCTGGGATGCATGGCATATCCGGAAGGAGCTTCTGGAGATCGTCGATACCTGTCGGACGGGAATTAGGAGTAAGCATTCCGATGAGGATGAGATTCAGGTGGCGTTTTGTGTGACGGACCGGACGGGCTCGTATACGGAGTTTGTCGGGATTGCGATGCAGAGTATCGTTGACCACACGAAGAGTCAGATCTGCTTTCATGTGATTCATGATGGGACGATACAGCTGTTGCATCAGAAGTATCTTTCGGAAATTGC
>Ga0256404_1004712_pt1 | contig 25249 bp, 29 predicted proteins | sample RumenRJG_01DNA_FD_185990 | JGI IMG/M metagenome (GOLD analysis project Ga0256404, IMG submission 185990) | Bovine rumen microbial communities from Lethbridge, Alberta, Canada - RJG_01 | ecosystem: Host-associated > Mammals > Digestive system > Stomach > Rumen | place: Canada: Alberta | collected...
TCCTGATATACCAGCAAGAAAAATGGCTAAAACAGTGTAACGATATACCGATGAGTTCTTTAACAGGGTGGTGACAAAAGGAAACCAATAAAAGAAAAAAAGGCCTCCAGAGCCACTCAACCCGATAAGTTTAACAAACACCGCAGCCGACGGAATAAAAACAGGCAACAAAGATATGACATTAGGCATCCATTATCTAAGCGTTAGCGTTTATCGTTTCCCTCTTGGTGAATGTACTGGAGGTGGTGTAAGTTCTCGTGTTACCTCTCCTACACTGTTTTTTGATTGTACCAGGGAAGATGCAATAAATCATTGTGAGAAACATGACATGAATCCTGATGACCAGCTTTTCTTGGTGAAACGTCAGCTTTGGGGTGAAGACCACTTCTTTGCAGAACCTCTTGTTAAACCCATAAATGCAGGACATTGTAACCAGATGTTTGGCGGTAACTATATTATGACCTCTGACAGTCGCTTTCCCCATCAGAACGGACTGACAACGGCCTATCCTATCCCAGTACATGATAGATTTGAATATTGCGAATAACAGGTTACGGGGAGTCTAACCAGCTCCCCATAAAATACAATCATTATGGAACATCATCTTACAGATTTCGAGCTTATTCTTGTAGGCGTGTGTATCACACTCTTCTGCTTTGGCTTCAATGCCTTCATTAAAAATATCTATCTGAAGAACTTCAATAATTCAAAACTCTAATTCTTGCGTATGGCTGAATATACTAACAGGGGAACGGTGATGCACCTTGAACTTAATAACTGTACGGTACTGAACTACGGGACAATCATGCACCTGGACGGCGAAAGCTGTCAGGTAGAAAACAAGGGTTCTATCATGCACAATGATGGTGGCCGGGTTATCATTATGGGCAGCGGAATATCCCCACAACCCCAAATTAAAGAAAGAATTGTCTATCGCGATAGAGTTGTCTACCGTGATCGTCCCACCTTTAATAATGAGAAAACGGAACGAGTCAGAGAACTGGAGGAAAAAGTTCAAGACTTAAAACGACAGCTGAGAAAAACAACTGACCTCGAAAAACTACAGCGTTTAGAAAATAAGATTAAATACTATGAGTATGTTAACCAGGAACAAAAGGAAACTATAGAACAACTTCAAAATGAACTGGATGCTACCGACAGGGTAAAACTTCTGAAAAAGATTGAAGATCTGAAGGAGGAACTGCAAAGATCCAAAAATAGAGAGCGTACCAGTCGGGAACAACAATATGCAAAAGGTTATCAAGCTGGTGTTGTTGATGGCAGCAACAGAAAAAAGGAGGTTTTTGACTGGGGTGTACGTCCAACAAAGGAACAGGCTGAAGCCATCATAAAACAACTTCGTATCTTTCTTGACTGTGAAGAATAAACTTAATATCCTTCCCTCTCAAAAAATAATAACCCTAAAACAAAGATGATGATGACAGTACTTTTGCAAGACTCAAAATGGAACCATACCGCTGCACCACAACCTTTCAGAAGAGGTAGAAAAGCGGACTCTCATGATACTTTCTTCCGACTGGGAAAGAAAAATTATGGACTGACAAAGGCCGACAGCCTGACGGAAGAAATTCTTCTGGAAAATTATGGTAGTTATACGGCAATATGGAATGCCTATGAAAACAATCTGATACTATTATCTCCAGAGCTGGCAGCAGGCATAAAAGCAAAAATAGAACATTTGAATAAATAACAGTTACAACCTGTAATTTTTTCATCTAATCATCTCAAAAATGTCATAAAATAGTTAATTCAAGAGTTTTTTATTCAATTTTTATACTTTCCATATATAATATGGTAACTTCGCAACAAAAATAACAATTAAAACATTTAAGCTATGATATTCTGTCATTTTGTAGGACGTGTAGGCAAGGATGCCAAAGTCATTAACGGAACACATGGTGACTTCCTTACAATGGATGTCGCAGAGGACTTCTATTATGCCGGTGAGAACCATACCAGGTGGATAAGGGTACGCTCCAACCAGCCGAACCTTATCAATAACGCTAAATACTACACCAAGGGAAAGCCTTTGTTGATTGAGGGTGCTATGATGGAACCAACCATCTGGACGGATAAGAACGAACAGCCACATATCCAACTGATAGTGTCGGCTCAGTCCATCAACTTCATGCCACTCGGTAAGAAACGTGAGGAAGATGGTGATGCATCTCAGAACTCCCAGGCTCAGAACCCGGCAGAGGAGAACACCCAAGGGATGCCATTCGAGGCACCACAAGATAATGCGGAGGATCTTCCCTTCTGATAATTCTATAATAGTATTATTCCAAGAAAAACCCTGTATCAGATTGGTACAGGGCTTTATTTTTATACTCCGAAAACTTCATCAACGTCGCCTTTCTTCTTTGGACGGCGAGGACGAACAGGGCCGTGTTTTTCCTCATAGACTTTGATGACCATATCCAGACCTTTGTCGATAATATCCTTGATGGCGATACCCTCAATACCAGCAATGGCGCGGGCCTTATTGATTTTATCTTTATTGACAACAGTAGAGATAACCTCATTCTCCTGTCTGGTGGAAGGGCGACCACGACGGCCACCTGATGACGGACGTTGCTCAGCTGTTGATGATGAAGGTGCAGGAGCAGATTCCTTGACGGGCGAAGTGAGACCACTAACAAGGGATTCCATCGCATTCTTATTAAAATCTTTCTTAGCCATAATGATTTCTTTTTCTATTTTCAACTGCAAAGATATAAATATTTTCGTAAATATGAAAATAATTATATAAAAAATCACACCTTAACACCTAATTTCACCAACATTTCATCGGTGAACTGGCGGTAATCGGCAGCTCCATTGCTCTTAGGAGCATATTCGGCAATGTTCTGGGCCTCTAACGGGGCTTCAGCAACACTGACATTCTTACGGATCTTCGTGGTGAAGACAGTATCACCTAACTGCTGACGCAGCAGGTTCTCAACAGTACGACTGAGCTTAGTGCTCTCCCATCGGGTAATAAGAATACCTGAGATATGGGCATTGGCATTTAACAGGGAATGAACCTGGTTGACGAAATTATTGATCATTGTAAGGCCCTTGAACGGCAATATCTCTGCAACAAGGGGAATAATTATGTCCGTACATGCCGTGATGGCATTGAGGGTCACCAAACCGAGGGAAGGAGGACAGTCAATCAAAATAAAGTCAAACTGTTCCTTGACCTTATCGGTAAGAAGGTTGCTTAGAATGCGCTCACGGGCAATAGCGGATGCTAACTCTGAGTCCACCATGGCCAGCTGCAGTGAGGCAGGACAAATACTGAGGTCGTCATTGATGCGAATGAAAGGCAACGCACAACGTCCTGTCAGTGCATGATAGATGGTCTGTTCCGGCTCTTCATCATCTGGACGGAACTTTAACAGGCTGCCAGTAAGATTGGCTTGGGCATCCATATCGATGACTAACACCTTAAAACCCTTCTGGGCGAGGATGCTGCCGACACTGGCTGTTGTGGTGGTCTTGCCAACTCCACCTTTGTGATTGGCAAATGCAATAATTCTTGTTGTTCTCATAACGTTATAATTATTAGTTTGACAATGATATACTCTCTTTTATGTGTTTTCAAACAAATAGCCTTCTGTAGCGGTCTGGCGTATCTGTCTGTTCAGACTGACAGACTTGCCATCGGCTTCGCCGAGGTCGAAAGCATCACCGTAAACCTTACGGGTACGCTTCCTTTTTTTGGTGTCATTCCAGTTGAAATTGGAGTTAACAAACTCCTTGATGGCTTCAGCATGGCAGACGGCAAGGGCTGTCTCTTCGGAGGTCGGTTTCAGACTGTCATAGTTCTGCTGCAGACCGATAGGAACACCTTCCAAATAAGAACGGATGTATTTGCGCCTGACGGCTTCAAGAGCTTTATTGGTTTCATCCGTTTTCAGTCTGGGGCCATATTCCTTTTCTATGTCTTTCAATTCAGCTGTCCAGTGTTCTTCTGCCAAACGACGAAACACCATTGATAGATACTCAAAGAACTCCTTGACAATGGCGACATTGCTTTCTGTTCCAACAACAAAAATCTTACCATCCATACGTTTGTAGGCTTGACAAAGGTTGTTGACGGCTATAACACCTAACAGCTGAAATTTCCAATGGTTGCCAAACGAACTTCCGGAAGATATTTCTTCGGACTTCGATATAGAAATCTTCCGCACACCATCCGAGGTGTCGATGTCGCTCATGGAGAGGTTATACTCCAGCAGCAGCTTACGAACCATCTTGGCAGCCTGGTATGCTTCGCCAGTGTTTCCTATCTTCTCAGCACCATACTGGAGCTTCAATAGCTTCTGAATCTTTGTAATGACATTTTCTTTTTCCATAACAGATCGGTTATATAATAACTTTTATTTCCATACTCGCTTAATATACTGACTGTCTATGTCAGCAATGAAACTGGAGGGTTCATAGGTGGAATAACTACCATTTCTGAAGCGGTTGTCGGCACCAGTAAGAAAGCATTGTTCCTTGGTTCTGGTGATTGCAACATAGAATAAGCGTCGCTCTTCCTCTAAAGAACTGGGAGACTCGAAAGACTGACGACATGGGAAAACATCTTCATCCATACCAACAACAAAGACAAAGGGGAACTCCAGACCCTTGGAAGCATGAATTGTCATCAGCTTGACATAAGGAGTGTTTTCTTCATCATTCTTATCAGCATCGGTCAGAAGGGAAACTTCCCTGATGTAGTCTTCAAGACTGGTAGCTGGCTGCTCGTCATTCTTATGGTCTTCAACAAAGGATTTGATACCGGCAAGCAGCTCTTCGACATTCTCATACTTCTCATGATCTTCATCCTTGACAGAGTTGTGATACATCTTGATGATACCACTCTCCCGACAAATCATATTGGCAAGGGTATAGGCATCATACTGTGTTTTTGACTGCCAACTCTGAACGAGGTGAAGAAAATCGGTGAGCTTGGTAACAGTATTCTTTGAAAAGTAGCTGACATAGATACGAGGGTGTGACAGGATATCCCAAAGGGTCTTGCCTGAAGAGATGGAGATATCAATCAGCTTCTGAAGGGTGGTATCTCCAATACCTCTGGTAGGGTAATTGATGATACGGCGAAGAGCCTGCTCATCAGACGGATTGACAACAACACGGAAATATGCCAACATATCCTTGATTTCCTTTCTCTGGTAGAAACTCATACCACCAAAGATCTTGTAGGGAATACCTTCACGACGTAAAATATCTTCAAAGGAACGACTCAGCCAGTTCTGGCGGTAAAGAACAGTGAAGTCGTTATAAGTCCTGTCATCTTTTGTTATTTGCTCCTTGATCGTATCTATAACAAAACGGGCCTCGTACCTATCAGTCTCTCCCCTATAAAGAGATAATTTCTCACCAACAGGATTATTGCTGAAAAGGTTCTTGAAGATCTGACGGCGATTCTTTTTGATGACGCTATTAGCGGCATTGACAACAGTCTGGGTAGAGCGGTAGTTTTCTTCAAGCTTGTAGATAACCGTACCAGGATAGTCTTCCTCATAATTGAGGATATTCCTGATAACAGCACCTCTGAAAGCATAGATACTTTGGGCATCATCACCAACGGCACATAACATCTGGCTTTCCTTGGTGAGCTGCAGAAGGATTTCCTTCTGAATCTTGTTGGTATCTTGGTATTCATCAACAAGAGAATACTGGAAATGGGTGGCATAACGATGGCGAATTTCTTCATGCTCCTTGAAGAGTAGCCAGGTATTAAGCAGTAAATCATCGAAGTCCATCGCATTAGAGGATATAAGGGATAAACGATATTTTTTGTAGATGTCAGAGACACTACCTAAATGGTGTTCTTTATCCTCGTAAGCTAAACTGGACTGTGGATAGAGGTCAGGAGTAATCATATTATTCTTAGCCTTGCTGATACGACAGAGAACAGTTCCAGGAGTATATACCTTTGGGTCAAGACACATCTCCTTGACTATATTCTTAATAGTAGCTTCACTGTCATCAGTATCATAGATAGTGAACTTCTCTGTATAGGGCAGTACTCCCCTATATCGTTGTAACTCATATCGGAGAATCTTGGCGAAGATGGAATGAAAGGTTCCCATCACAATCCGATAGGACAGTTCTTTGGTGATAAGCTGCCCAATACGCTCCTTCATTTCTTTAGCAGCCTTATTGGTAAAGGTAAGGGCAAGAATCCTATTGGAAGGAATACCATGCTCTATGAGATAGGCAATCTTATACGTGAGAACACGGGTTTTCCCTGACCCTGCTCCTGCAATAACAAGTTCCGGACCATCACAATAGGTGACAGCATCATACTGAACCTGACTTAACTCTTGCTTATAGTCTATCATAGCTTCTGTTTTTACGGTGTATAACTGGATTTCTTTCGCGCGTACATTGTTTATTATATAGAGGGTGTGTAAGGGACCTTTTTCTGAGAACCGAGCGTATGAGGCCTTTTATATCTTCTTTTTCCGGAAGTAGAGAATGGAGAATGTAATGCAAACTCTTCTTTTCGTATTTTTTTTGATGGGCGTATACGGGGTATTCATATTTTCTTATTATATTATTTTTATATTGTTTATTTACGTATATATATGTTTCCGACTGCAAAGATATAAATATTTTCGTAAATATGAAAATAATTATATAAAAAATTTGGAGATTTCAATAATTTTTTGTAATTTTGCAGCAGAATAGAAGGTGAATAAGGTTTTTACAACTGATTTTCCTGAAATTCTAAATGATAGGGTTTCCCCTCCAGATAATAGGGTAATTCCCTTGATAATATGAGAAAAAGTGCGTATCTTTGCAATAGAAAAAGGATAAAATTAATAACTTAAATATGACAGATTATGAAAAAGATTTTCTTTACATTGGTAGTGACGATGGTAGCAGGAATAACTCTTGCACAGTCAAAGAGTATCGAGCCTGAGTACATCGGGCAAGTGGTAATCCTGAACACCGACAGCACGACAACATTGCTGCAGAAGGAAACAGCGAAGATGAAGGCAAAGTCCTCCAAGTGGGGTATGCTGCCTATTCCTGGTGCTGGAATGCTGGATAAGTCAAAGGTAAAGCTGACGATTAAAGGGTCTGAAGCTCCGGTAAAAGTCAAAGCCGGACCACTGACATTGGTTATCAAAACGGGTAACAACGAGAAAGATCCTAAGGAGGTGTTTGGGGTATGGAAGCTGGAAGTTGAGAAAAAGGCTCGCACATTTCTGATGGCTGAAGCGGGATTCCTATCCGGTGTCACAGCAACTACGAACTATAACAACGTGCCATTCGTAGCGAAGAAATATGGCGAGGACTGCTACATTATCTTCTTTGACAATATTGAACCAGGTGAATACGCGGTGAATACTGACTTTGCAAACCTCTCGACATTCAGCGTACAATAGCTTTTGGGGAACTTAATGGAAACATAGTATAACTTAATATTAACTGTTATGAAAACGAATATTTTATATAAGGTAATGATGCTGGCTATGATGGCCGTAGTAGTAATGACATTCACAGCCTGTGGCGGTGATGATGATGAAGAAATTGCTCCTCCAGTAAAGCCAAATGGTTACACTTATGTTGAGCCATATCTGAAGTGGGGTTCTCTTAAAACGGATGTGAAAACTTCTATGACTTCGTCAGGGTGGAACTTAGTTACTGATGCAAATTATCTGGTATACAGAAGCGCTGACAGAACAATAGAACAGTTATATACTTTTTCCGAAGGGACATCAGAATTGGTTTCTGCACGTGTCGAGTATAAGAAATATACTGAGGATTACTGGCAGTGGCTCGTAAAAGAAACCGAGAAGCGATACGGCGTGACGTTTACCATCGAAGAAACGGATGCTACAACTGGAGGTGATACGGTACCGGCAGTGATAGGTGGTAAACAGGTAAAACTGACAGTTATGAAATTGGATGGTTATATGTTTGTCAAGTATAGCTTGAATTGATAATATTACATTTCTCTCATGCACCATACGGTGGACTTCTATAACAACAAGTAAGTAACACTAAACAACAGCAACTATGGAACTGGTATTATTAGGATTGATAGCAATGGCCTTGTTTAAGGAGGATCCTAAGAAGGCTAAGAAAACTCAGCGTCGTAGGAGCGAAGCTCGCCGACGTGCAAGGAGAGAGCGTGAGAAATATTGGGAGGATGCTCATTGGTGGCATCTGAACCACGGTGACTAATCATAAATAGTTAATAAGATATGAAGAATTTAGAAGGTTTTCATGACGAAGGGGAACTACAGCAGCTGCTCTTCGACGGAGAGATAGATCATCTATCTTTCGTACAACACCACTCTGAAGAGATGGTAAAGGAATTTAAGGTTTACTGTGCCAGACTCGGCCTGCAGGAAACAGATAAGGCTGCCTCTCAGTTTATGGAATACAAACTGAAGGAGGAAGAAATGGCACATAACGACATTCTGGATTAACAGACATCTGTTGTATTCATTGCATAAAGAAGGATTCCCGTCCGCTGGAGTAAACAACTCGGTTGACGGGTTTCTTGATGCTTGACCTCTTACCTATTCCACCAGCTGATCTTCTTTTTCTGGCTGTCCTCAATAGACTGAAGAATCTTATCAGTGGTGGCTTGAAGCCTATCAATTTTATGGTGAAGATCTTCCATCTCTCCCTCAGTGAAATTAAGGGAGGTCTGATGGGCTGTAAGCCGGTTGTGGAGTATAGTCACAAACTCCTTGACACACCATAACACCACCTGATTACGCTTACGGCGTATCTTCTTAGGAACGGCGTCACGGAGAACAGGGTCGTTGAGGAAAAAGGAGAGTTCATCGAAGTCTTTTTCTCCATAAACTACTCCTTTCCTACAAGGTGGTTCCTGTAAAACAGGGTCTTCTACAACTTCCTTATTCATGGTTCTATCATCTTTTGTAATACAAACTGTCTGGTACCAGCCTGAAATGGACTGGCATGGTATAGCGGACGCTGATAGAGCGACCATTTTCACGGCCTGGGATCCAGCGAGGCATGAAACGAATAACCCGTAATACCTCTTGGTCAAAGAGGTCACCGCCTGAGCGGACAATCCTACCATTCTTGACACTACCATCGTGTGTTACCCAGAAGGCAACGACGACGTATGCTTCCTGGTTTTGTTCTTCTTCCAGAACGGGATAGCGTAGGGTCTTCTCAACCCATACCTTTAAGGCATCTGAACCTCCGGGAAACATGGGCTGGGTGTTGACAACAGAAAAGACTTTAGGATCTTCATCCAAAACTGGAGAGAGGGGAGTCTTAGTTTGCGGTCTCACGGAAAGAGCTTTCAGACAACAGCAAAACAATAGCAAGGAAAACCCATACTTCATCATAGCTCAGTCATATCTATAAGTAATATTGGTGATGGTACCGTTTTTACTCTCTTGCCGGAGATAATAGGTAGAACCGATCTTTACACGGATAAGATGGTCGTTGACCTTGCGCCATGCGCTATCTCCTGCAGCTTCCATCAAGCTGCTGTCGGCAATGATATCCTCGACTTTACAGATTTCGTCAATAGACATCAACTTTTCCACAGACTCCTGAACGTCTGGTTCCGTAGGGGGCTGCTGCTGACCCTTACAGGCCATCAGCAAAGCCACACTCATTATCAAAAGAAATAATCCCTTGTTAATCATATCTATATACTATTAATAATTACATCTTGATACTGTCAATAAGGCTAAGCAACTGGTTCTCCCAGTCGGAGGAACAGCCATCATACCTGACAAAGCCAATACAAAAGTCAAACCGGGAAACAATGTTCTGGAAATACACTTCTTTTTCTCCCGGATCGAAAGCGGAACAAATAATGCTATTAGGACTTATCCCCAAATCGTAAAATTCATCCAAGATAATTCTTGCCATGTCAGGATGAATATCTGACGGAGCACTTTCATAATAAGGTAAACTGTTGTCAATGATAACAACATCATACTTCTCTTTATAGGTTCTGCGAACACCAGAGGCGTAGGCTGTTGCTATGTCAAGTGCACCATCAGGATAATGCTCTTTAAGACATCGTTGGATGTCCTGAGCCTTGATAGCATTATCTTCTATAATCAGTATTCTAATCATAATTCAAGCTAACGAATATTACTTGTTCTTTAACCGACAGCCGGTGGTCTTGTATTCACTACAGAACAGGCCATAAGGACCTTTTCTGACAATACCCTTACCACAGATAGGACATTTGTCTCCTTCCTTGACTTCCTTGTTACTATAGACTGGGACAACACGCTTGGCAGAAGACTTGCGAGGCTTGGAGCTACTATAACTCTTGCTACCGCTGCTGCTTCTGGAGGAAGAAATAGGCTTGGTTTCGACGGAGACGCGGCGACCAGTGGCATCACCCGTGACATTTCGGATGATGCTGACAAGCTGTGCTTGCAGCTCTTCCATAAAGGCATCTAACGTAAAGGTACCCTTTTCAATGTCTCGGAGCTTCTTTTCCCATTGACCTGTCAGCTCAGGACTCTTCAGCATCCTGGCATCGATAATGGCAATTAAGTCGCGGCCAGTGGAATTGCTGATAAGATTCTTCTTCTCACGACGGATATAGTCGCGCTTCAGAAGGGTCTCAATGATGCTGGCACGGCTCGACGGCCGACCGATGCCATTTTCCTTCATGGCTTCTCTAAGCGTTTCATCGTCCACGAACTTTCCTGCTGTTTCCATAGCTTGTAGCAGGGTGGCCTCGGTATAACGCTTGGGAGGGGTGGTCATCTTCTGTGTCAGCTCTGGGAAATGGGAACCGTGCTCACCAATGGTAAACTTAGGCAGGGTGGCATTCTCTCCTTCAGGGGATAACTCCTTTTCCTCTTCGTCGGTTTCCACCTTATTATATATATAGCGCCAGCCTTGATTGAGGATGACCTTTCCTGATGCCTTGAAATCGACATCGGCAGCTCTACCCGTCACGGTGGTAGTGGCATACTCGCAGTCTGGGTAGAAGACGGAAAGGAAACGCCTAACAATTAGGTCATAGACCTTTTGCTCGTAACTGTTGATGTCATTCAGGCGACTGTAGTCACCAGTGGGGATGATAGCATGGTGGTCGGTGACCTTGCTATTGTCAAAGACACGTCTGGATTTGGGAATCTGACTACCATGGACGAAAGGCTCCGCATACTGCTCATAGCCTTTTAGATTGCCGAGAATACCACGTATCTTGGGATAGACATCGTCAGGAAGATACTTGGTATCAACGCGGGGATAGGTGGTGAGCTTCTTTTCATAGAGGCTCTGAATGGTACTGAGGGTCTTGTCAGCACTCATACCATACTTCTTATTACAATCCACCTGTAGGCTGGTAAGGTCGTAGAGCTGGGGAGGAACTTCACGGCCTTGCTTCTGCTTGACATCGGTGATGGTAAACATCGCACCCTTAACACGCTGTAGAAGCTGCTGACCTTCGGACTGGGTCTTCATATGACCCATAGAACTGCTAAACATCGCACCACGGTATTTCGTGGTAAGAACCCAATAGGGTTCTGGCTTGAAATGCTCGATCTGCTGGTCTCTATCAACAATCATAGCCAGGGTGGGGGTCTGAACACGACCAATACTGAGGGTCTGCTTGTAACCTCCATATTTTAAGGTGTAGAGCTGGGAGCAGTTCATGCCTAACAGCCAGTCACCTTCGGCACGGGCTTGCCCTGCTGCATAGAGGTTGTCATACTTGCTCTGAGGAACAAGGTTCTGAAAACCTTCACGAATGGCTTCCTCAGTAAGAGATGAGATCCAGAGACGCTGCACAGGGCATCTTGCTCCTGCCAATTCCATAACCCATCGCTGGATAAGCTCTCCTTCCTGACCGGCATCACCACAGTTGATGATGACATCGGCATGCTTATACAACTCCTTGATAACCTTGAACTGCTTCCTAATACCGACATCATCAATGAGGCGAACCTCATAACGTGGTGGTATCATGGGAAGATTGCTCAGAGACCATTTCTTCCAGTCGGAATAATACTCGCCTGGCATCTTTAAGGTACACAGATGACCAAAAGTCCATGTGACCTGATAACCGTTACCCTCAAAATAGCCGTCCTTTCTTGCCCTGGCACCTAAAACCTTGGCAATCTCACCGGCAACACTCGGTTTTTCTGCTATACAAACCTTCATAATTCTCTACTATTTTCGTGAAAAATCTGATTATTTTCTGCAAAGGAAATCATTATAATTTTTATTCGAGATTTTTCGCGTTTTTATCTCTTGAATTAACGATTTTACGATGGTTTTGGTCTTAAAATAGTTAATTCAAGACTTTGAAACTCATTTTTTCTTCATTTCTTTTTTCTATACTTAACTTCGCAACGGAAAAAACGAAAAGCCCCCAAAAAGGCAACAACATCAATTAATAAATATAATAAGGTATGAACGCAACATTTGACGTAACAATCAAAATCGACAACAGAAACGTCGAGACAAACTTCGGAATGAAGGAGGGCGCACAGGACATGGATGTCAACTTGCTCGGACAGGTGCTGAAGGTCATTACAGACACTCAGAAGAAAGTAAAGACAATGGTGGATCGCTACTATGGTGTAGCAGCTACCGAAGCTCCTGCCCAGGAAACAGCGCCCGAAGAAAGTCAGCAGGGTGGTGAATAACCCCCTGCCTCTTTCTCTAATCATGAAGTTAAGTACTTTTTTTCATACATTAAGGTTTAAGGTTAATAAATAAGAAAGGTTAATTAAAACTCGAAGCGGGTTATCCGCGAGGAGCATGCCCGCTTTTCTTTAACAAACAACAATGGGTTCCACAAAATATACATATTTCGCAATGACACTGCTCCTGATGGCTGCCATGACGGCGACAACAGGAAAGGCACAGGAGAAGAATAACTCTTATGGAGTATTCACCAACCTCTTCAAAGATAATTGGGAGGTCTCTGTCGGTGTGGAACACCTCAGCTTCTATTCTGGCCGTGAAGAGGGTATGGGAATATCAAAATCTCCCTTTGCCAGCAGACGGTCGAACTTCGGCGCTTCAGCAGCTATAGGAAAGTGGTTCACACCAGAGATAGGACTACGTACCAAGGCTTCTGGCTACTGGGGTAAGGCAGTGTCTTCCATTAACCCTCAAGATGAAAACATCCGTTTCTTTGCACTTAACGAACAGGTGATGTTCAACGCTACAAACGCTATCCTCGAATATAATGGCAGCAGGAAATATGATATCATCCCTTACGGTGGTGTAGGTCTCATCCGTGACGTGACACACAGGGAGACATCCATCGGTGCAAGCATCGGCGTAATGGGAACATACGCCATCAACCATCAGATGAAGGTTTATGCTGACTTGGGTCTGACGTTCGCAGGAAGTGAGACGGGTGACTATAACGGACAGTCTATGATGGGTAAATACCATTATCTCGCTGCCTCGGTAGGTGTGACCTTCAATCTCGGAAAGTCAAAGTGGAACAAAAAGGTACATCGTTCAAAGGGTGTCTTACCCGTCGTAAATATGGGTAAATATGACACTTCTAAGATTGATACAACAAAGACAAAAGTATCAACGGAACTGGTGGTAACCAACAACCCGGTACCAGAGGGTATGACACTTATCAACCGTGGGCACCTGAAGATGGGCGTTACCAAACAGGACTCTCTCTGGGGTATGCGCACTCCTGTACGCAACATCACTGTCGATGACTTCTATATGGATAAGACAGAGGTGACAAACAGACAATACCGGGCATTCATCAAGGATGTGTGTGACAGCATCATCGCTGAACGGATGGAAGATCCCTACTATGAGGGTGATATCAACAGAATAAAGGAAAGCCTTTATATCACCAATCCTGTCACCGGCGAGAAACAGTTGGATGCAAGACAGCTGATATACTGCTATGAAGAGTATGACTATATCGCCGCCAACAAGAGACAGTATCGTCTGGATCCACGAGAGCGTATCTTGAATACTGACATCAAAGTGGATGAAATGGAAACGGTCATGATATCGAAAGATACGGCCTATATAGATAGTAAAGGTAATATCATCAGGGAAACAATCGAGAGACCCTTAACAGGTCCATACGACTTCCTGAATACCTACGCTGTGAATATCTATCCTGATACAACATGTTGGATAAATGACTTCCCCAACGCAGATAACGAGATGTATACCCGTTACTATTTCTCGCATCCTGACTATCTGGATTATCCTGTAGTGGGTATCTCGTGGGAACAGGCTAACGCTTACTGTGCCTGGAAGACGGAAAAGCTGATAAATAGCATTCCTAAGAACGAAGGTCGCTATATTCAGAAATTCAGACTGCCGACGGAAGCAGAATGGGAATATGCCGCAAGAGGTGTAGCACAGAATGAGTTCCCTTGGGAACAGAATCTTGCTGGCAACGACAAAGGAAAATTCTTCGCTAACTTCATGCCGGATGATGGGGATTTTACCAAGGATGGTAACATCATTACGTCAAAAGTGGGAACATATATCCCTAACAGTAACGGACTGTATGACATGGCAGGAAACGTTGCGGAATGGACTTCTACAGTATATACTGCTGCTGGTGTTGAGAATATGAATAATATCAACCCTCAGCTGAGATATAACGCAGCGATAGAAGATCCATACAGACTGAAGAAAAAGAGCGTCAGAGGTGGCTCATGGAAAGACTCTGAGAGTCATATCCAGTCGGCTTGGAGAGCAGCAGAGTACCAGAACCAGCCTCGATCCTATATCGGATTCCGCTGTGTACAAAGCATCGCGTCGAAACCCAGCGAGAAAACGATTATCGTGATATCAAAGAAAGAAAAGAAAAATAAATAATCTTATTAATAGTTTCGATGGCAACATATAGTAAATATAATATCGTCTACCGCCTCCAGAAATGGATGGACAGCGTGGCAGGACAAACATTCCTGAACTACGCCTATTCATGGGGTGCAGCAGTAGTGATACTTGGCACATTGTTCAAGCTGACACACCTGCCAGGAGCAAACTTCTTCCTGTTTCTCGGTATGGGAACAGAGGTATTCGTATTCTTTATATCTGCCTTCGATAGACCATTTGATAAAACAGCGGACGGATTGGATTTACAGAGAAACGAAGAACTTCACCATAACGATGACGAAAAGGAAATCTCCATCGTGGATGATGAACAAATAGAGAGTGCCAGACGACGCACGACGGAAATGGAAAAGGTTTATGTGCCTGGTGTCAAGAAAACAATGGCTGCCACTGTGATGGCACAGACACAATACCAGATGGAACAAGCCCAGCAGCTCAGCGAAAGATTACCAGACAATGAAGAGACGGCAGAGTTGAAGAAAACGCTGGGTGCTATCCATGAGATCTATAAGCTGCAACTGACTAAGGCAAGTAGTCAGATGACTACAGTAGAAGAAATAGACAAACAGCTTCGCATCATGTCTGCTAATCTGGAGAATCTGAATAAGATATATACCAGAATGATAGAGGCTGTAAGACAGTAATCGTTTCACAACTTAACATATACAATTATGAAGAGAGAATATACAAAGCCTGCAATACAGGTGGTAGAAGTAAAGAATAGCGCAATTATTTGTGCAAGTAATGTAGTGACTACAGCATAAGAGTGTGTTTTCATAATGATTTGTTTTAGGTTAGTAGTTTTAGTTATTAGTAGTTTGTAAGGAGTCCTGCCCGTATCAAACGGGTGCGGGCAGGTTCTCAAAAAAGTAAATTTAAAAGAGAATGGCAATCAAGAAAAGAATGATTTCTCCACGTCAGAAGATGATTAACTTGATGTACGTCGTACTGATGGCTATGCTGGCGATGAACGTCTCTTCGGAGGTGCTGGAGGGCTTCTCTATCGTTGAGAAGAGCCTGGCACGGACAACCGAGCAGACGTCTAAGGAGAATATGTCTCTTTATGATGCCTTCGACAAACAATATTCATCTAATGCCGCCAAGACCAAGGAATGGTACATGAAGGCAGAGACGGTGAAAGACAAGAGCCAATATCTCTTTGACCTTATCGGTGAAATCAAACGCTTGATAGCCATAGAGGCCGACGGCCCCAAGGCCGATGTCAATAACATCAAAAACAAGGAGTCTCTGGAAGCTGCCGCACAGGTGATGATAACACCTGGTAAGGAGTGGGGCGACAAACTCTATAACTCCATCAATAGCTATCGTGAGGATATGCTGAAAATGGTGGATGACCCTCATAAAAAAGCGGTTATCACCGCTAACCTCTCGACAGACGTTCCGGCAAATAAAGAGAATAAGAACTGGAAAGAGTATTACTTTGAAGAGATGCCAGTAGTAGCAGTGATGACATTCCTCACAAAGCTTCAGAGCGACATCCGCTATACAGAGGGAGAAGTATTGCATACTCTGATGAATAATATCGATGCAGGTGATGTTCGAGTAAACAGTCTGGAGGCTCTGGTAATACCTAACAGCCAAACAGTGGTGAAAGGAAATAAATTCTCTGCCAAAATAGTTATGGCAGCTATAGACACCACACAGGCTCCTGAAATTTTTGTTAGCGGTATAAATTCCAGCTTGCCTAACAATTTCTATGAAACAATATGCACCAGAATAGGTGACTTCACACTGAAAGGCTACCTACAGGCAGTGGGTAAGGATGGAAGTCTTATACGTCGTACTTTCTCACAGCCGTATAGCGTAGTAGAACCGACGGCAACGGTGTCGTCAGACCTGATGAACGTACTCTATGCCGGATATAATAACCCTATCAGTGTGAGTGTTCCTGGTGTTCCTCTGTCACAGATAACTGCAACGATGGACGGTGGCAGCCTTACAAAGACGGGAGAGGGTAGATATATTGCTAAACCATTAAAGGTAGGTAACGCTACTATAACGGTATTCTCTACTGCAACGGGAAAGCAACAGCAGATGGCTCAGTATGAGTTTCGTGTACGCAGACTGCCTGAGCCTACAACATATATCTCTATCAAGGATGATAAAGGCAATCCAGAGCGATACCGTGGCGGTACCATCAGCCGTACATCCCTGACAGGTGCTAACGGAATAGGAGCAGCAATAGATGACGGCATTTTGGATGTTCCATTTCGTGTGAAAAGCTTTGAAACGGTATTCTTTGACAGAATGGGCAATGCTGTGCCGATGGCATCAGAGGGTAGCAGCTTCTCAGAACGTCAGAAAGAGACCTTTCAGAAACTGGCGAGAAACCGCCGATTCTATATATCTCATGTCATAGCAGTAGGACCTGACGGTATCGAGAGAAAATTGAAAACATCAATGGAGATAATTTTGAGATAAAAAATATATATGCAAAAAATTCTATCGATAATAATGACAGTCATGTTTGCAGTCACCATGCAGGCACAGCGTAATACTCCTGTAAAAACACAGGGGAAAAACGAGGTGAGGGTGACATTGCAGCCCAAAATAGGACTGAACTTTGCAACCTTGACAACATCCGACGCCCACACTAAAGTAGGTATGGTGATTGGAATGGATGCCGAAGTCATGTTATCGAAGAAGTGGGGAATATCAGTGGGTGCCTTATACTCTATCCAAGGAGCAACAGGAGATGCCTTCAATCTTGGCAGTAGAAGTGATGCATCCATCACCCTGAACTATCTGGCATTCCCCGTGACGGCTAATTACTATTTCTATAAAGAGTATTCTTTCAAAATAGGATTACAACCTGCCGTCAACGTGGTGTCGCGAGTAACAGCAGATAATTATCGTAATTATGAAACATTTAATATAAGACGTTTGGGAGTGGGTGTAAACGAATACGATTGGGCAATGCCAATAGGCTTTGCATATGAGAAAAAAGGTTTCGTTATTGACGCTCACTATAACATTCCACTAAAAAGGGCTGCCAGAGACTATAATAACAAAAATAGTGTTTTCCAGTTTATAATCGGATATAAATTTGATATGTAACATGACTAAAATAAAATATATTAACATCATGATAGCGCTTGCCGTTAATATCCATACATATGCGCAGGACACAGTCAGACAACGTGACTGGCCCGTGGGTGTTCCCATGGATGAGGAATCTGTGGAATGGCGACAGGATGTCTATCGGGAACTGGATTTGACAAACGCTCGCAATGAGGGACTATACAGTGGCAGCAATCAGGAAGATGTTACAACAGGCCTCTTTGCAAAAATCTTCGATCTCGCAATAACACGAAAAATAGATCTTTATAAATATGAAATAGATGGCAATGAACGCCTGACAAAAAATAATCAGACAAAAGTCGAGGATATCCTCGATGACTTCCATATCAACTACACTTCTAAAGGAGATGCTATTACTATCAATAAAAGTGATATTCCTTATGCAGAGGTGACAACATTCTATCTGAAGGAGGCTTTATACTTCGATGCCATCAACTCTTCCTTCCAAAAGCGCGTAATAGCACTCTGTCCTGTCATCGTAATGGAAGACGAGTTTTCAGACGAACCGGTACGCTATCCGTTGTTCTGGGTGAAATATCCCCAACTGGAAAAATACCTTCATAGCATCTATACTATTCCTGATTATAGGAATATTGCAAGTAGGATGCCTATGGATGAGTACTTCGCGATGAATCTCTACTATGGAGAAATATATAAGGTGTATAATATATATGGGAATGCGCTGCCTATTACATTCAAAAATGATACTACCCTCCAGGTAGAGAGACAGCGAATCACTGAGAATATGCAGAAAATACGGCGTACAACCTATAATATATACTATGGTAATAAAATAGAGAATAAAGAAGAAAAAGCTACTGTTAAAGAAAAAATAAAATACAAATGGATATTTCCATGGCAGAAAAAGAAAATACTGAAAGCAACAGAACAAGAAAAAACTGATAATAAAAAAAGATAATTCTGAAAATAACAATATATAAACGTTATGAGATATTCGACAATGACATTCCTGAAAGGACTAACACTGACACTGGGACTGATGATGACAATGCAGACTACATCACAGGCACAGGAAGTCTATGCCCTGGAAGATAAGACGACAACGGTACAGCTGCGTAGTAACGGACTGTACTGGCTGGCTCTTTCACCAAACATCGGTGTCGAGCTGCAGACTGATATGGGAATAGCATTCCTGGCAGACTATGTCGGTGCATGGTGGAATAACTACGAAAGCAACCGGTTCTGGTCAAACTATGCGTTTCATGTAGAAGGTAGATATTACCTTGATACAAAAAAACAGAGTTCACCATTTAAGGGACATCATGTGGGATTGTACGGATATATGGTCACATACGACTTTGAATTTGGAGGAAAGGGTTATCAGTGTGCTGACCTCTCGAAAACATTCAGCATCGGTGCCAGCTACGGCTATTCGATGCCTCTGAACGAACGCCTGAGTATAGACTTTACTGTCGGCTTCGGTTACCTGCAAAGCAAATATACAGTATATGAACCTACAAAAACATGGTACACGGTTACAGGTTATAAAAAAGGAACGTGGATAGGACCGACAAAACTGGAGGCAACACTGGTTTGGAATATCAATAAGAGAAATAATAGATAATAATCATCAGATGAACAAAAATATGCTTCATAAAGGACAATACCTGATAGGTGCCATCATAGCTACCATGATGACGGTCTCCTGCGAGTATAAAGACTTCGGGGATGCTGACGATACCATACAGCGAATACCGGTACAACTGGCATTCGACTACAGTAGCGTTGACAGCTTGCCTGAAAAGATGCAGGTGATGTTCTATCGTGGTGAAACTGGCAGCTATTCTCGCTATGATATAGGAAGAGCACCACTATCAAATCCTGAGACAATATATATCACTCCGGGAGAATATCAGGTGGTAGCTTGGAATAATGATGCTATACATGTATACTTCCAGGGGTATGATGCAAGAAAGAATATCAGCGCAAAGACGCCGGAATTTAATCCTCATAACTCACCAGGCCTGCAGAAAATCGTAGACTCCCTGTTTAATGGCCAGGAAGTGCTGGACTACCCAGACTATATGGTGCACTCTTATAAGAATAATGTTACAATAGATCTCCTGTCGCCAAAAAATATTATACTGAATGCTGACAGCATGGTAGTAACAGTAGATGTGCATATTGGCGGAATAGCTGGACTTGAAATAGTTCGTATGGTAAAGGGAGCAATCAATAACGTTGCAGGTAGAAGATACATGGCATGGCCAAATAAAGCAACAGACCCCGTAACAGTTCTGTTTGAAGCGCGTAGTAATGCTGTAGACAGCACAGTAACAGCACGCTTCTGGGTATTTGGACTGGAACCAGAAGAACTACAAAATACCAACCATAAAGCGGCTTTGTTCTTCTGGACAAACAGGGGAAAGGTATTTGTCGATTTGGACGTAACAGACTTTTTCAGATTGTGCGGAAGAGAAAACAGTCATCTGACAATAGATATACCTGATCTGGGAATAGATATACGCGACTACCTTCCTAAAGCAGGATTGGATGTTGAAATTGATGAGTGGGATAATGAATATAAACCCATAGGTTTTTAGGCTCTATAGTATTTAATATAAAATTTCGAAGAAAAATATATTGTGTTATTTAACTTTATTGTTTAATTTTAATTTATTTCTATTATGAACAAGAAATTTATTGTTATGGCTGCTTTCGCAGCAGTGTTCGGAATGAGCTTCACAGCTTGCAGTAACGAAGACGAGTCAGTTGCTACCGGTAACAACATCCCTGCAACTCGCGCGATCTCTTTCAACTCTTACATGGATGGTGTTGGTGCTACCCGTGCCTACAACGCCAGCGTAGCAGACATTCAGACAGACGGTATCTCTGTCTGGGCTTTCGACGCTACCAAGGAGACCGCTATCAACAACGAGGGTGGCACGTACTTCATGGGTGGCTACAATGCAGGTCTGGCGCATACCTACGGACTAACTGGCTATGCTACTGTATGGAAAGCCGCAGCTGACTACTTCTGGCCTGAGTACAACCTGAACTTCGTAGCCCTGACTCCTCAGAGCGGCGGCGGTATCGGAACTATTACCTGTAGCCAAGCTGCTGCAACAGGTGAACCCGCAGTACCTTCCAAGCCTGTCATGACTGTTGCTGTGAATGTTCCTCTGACTACTGAGGATGGCGACACCTATTCAGACACACAGAAGGACATCATGTTTGCTTCTCTTGAAGATCAGGGCGCACTTGATGAATTTGCTCCTGCTCCATTGAGTTTCAAACATGGTCTCTCTCAGCTGGTATTCAAGGGCGTTATCGACCATGAGACAACTATCACCAAGGCTGTTGTGAAGAGCATTAAGCTGGTGAATGTAGCTGCTTCTGGTACTCTGACCTATACTGCTGCTGATGATGCTATTGTAGCAAGTGGTTGGGGTGATAAGGACCAGACTTATGCAGCTAACATCGTTAATGATGAAGTGACGACGCTGGATAACAGTGGTTCTGCTGATGCTATCTCTGGTCAGGATGATAACGCTTCTGGTCGTGATTATCAGATGATGATTATGCCTCAGGCTTCTGTTCTTTGCGTAGGTGCTACAACTGAGAATCTCTCTCAGCTGAGTGCTCCTACAGCAGGTACTTACCTTCTGGTAAATGCTACTCTGTACGCCAACAACAACGATACGGATGCTGTTCTGGAGAATACTACCAACGTGTATATTCCTCTGGCAGTTACTACTTGGGCACCCAACACCAAGTACACCTATACGCTGAAGTTCGGTGACAACCTGCTGCATCCGATTACCTTCACAGCCAGCATCTCTGACTGGGCTACCGACAGCAAGAACGTCGAGTTCTAAGCTTGTAGTGTAACAACTCTCTCGTGCCGTAAGGCAATGATCATGGTAACATGAACCGGGCGGCAGGGAACTCAATCAACTTTCCTGTCGCCCGTTATTTATTCAATTTAAAGTTATATTTATGCTGACTGTTAGAATAGCGTGAATACAAAATAAAGCTTATGAATAATAAAAGATATACTACACTGTTGACTGCAGCCTTTTTAATGGCAGTTCTCTTTGGTGTGACAGCATGCTCGTCAGAGGAAAATATTCCTGGTGAAAATTTGTCTCAAATCTCCTTTAATGTTGATAGTTGGACAGGGACAAACTATAACTCGCCGGAATTGACTCGCGCTGCAACGGGAACGACCTCTGCTATTACCACAAACGGTTTCGGGGTGAGTGCAGCAGTCTATCCGACAGCCAGCAGTTATACAACAGTAGGCTGTGGATCTTATTTCTATAATATTCATGCCTATCCCAATGAAAATATTGACTATTTCTGGCCATCAGATAATAAAAAAATGGCGTTCTATGCCTACTATCCTTACAGTAACTCTAACCCTACCGTTACTTCATCTGCAACGTTAGGGCATCCAATCTATACATATACTGTTCCGCAATCTGTTTCCTCACAGGTGGACTTTATGACAGCTAAAGTGACAGACAGACTGACCTCAAATACATCCAGTGTTTCGTTGTCTTTCGAACACAGGTGTTCAGATATACGCTTTGTTGTAATCAATAATAAAGCGGAAGATGTAACAGTAAACTCCATATCTTTATATGGTGTTAAGTATTCTGGAACCTATAACGGAACATCATGGAGCTTAAATAATACTACCAACTCTAAATCACAATATACTTTCACCTTGGCAGCTAACAGCACTGCAACGCATGGTGAGTCTACTGATATAACTGGAACAACAAATCATTTTATCATTCTTCCACAAACAATAAGTAGTGGCACCGAAATATTTAATTTTGTTATAGACAGTGAGGAACATCCGTTCTCTCCTGATAGTAATATAACGTTTGAAGAGGGTAAAAGCTACACTTTTAACGTAACAATCGAGGATGACGAGGAAATAGAAATAAGTTTAACAGCAACCATCAGGGATTGGGTTGTTGAAACTGAAACAGATATCATTCCTGCAGTTAATCCTACAGATACTCAGACAATAATAGCCAACTGGGTGTTTACACCTTCCGACGAGGATGAAAGCCCCACACCACAATATCCTACAACACCGAATACTGGTGTGAACGATTGGGAATCAGAAGAATAATAATAATAAACTAAAATAAGAAGATTATGAAACAATTTAAAAAGGCATGGGTTCTTAACGAACTGAAATTATTTGTCGCCTTCATGACGGGTCTGATAACAGTATCATGTACTGATTATATGGAGGATTATACTCCAACAAACGACGAATCGTCCGTAAAAATCCAGGTGGTAGATCAGAAAATCATGGGTAATGATACTATTACCCGTACTGCTTATTCTGGAATCACTACAAGTTTTGAGAATGGTGATACCATTGGTATTTATGCGGTACAGGGTACAACCGTCAAATACGCCAATATTAAGGCAACATACTATAATGGAGAATGGACGCCTGAGTCGTTTATTAAATTCAGTGGGGACTACACCTATTACGCTTATTTCCCATATAGGCGTTCTCCTTCGGCACCTGACTTTACTCAGGCTACTGTTGACACCAAATTTGCTACGCTCATCAGTGGTTGGCCGATAGCTGCAGACCAGAGTAGTGGTGCAGCTTTCAAGTCAAGTGACCTGATGTTGGCACAAGGAACAAATCCTTCTGAAAACGTGATATCGTTCCAGATGAATCATAAGATGGCCATGGCTATCTTGGAGATGGAAAACTGTACGATGTCGTATTCAACAACTCCAGATGTCAAGACTCCTATAGGTCATACGTTTACTGGAAATATTCCTCTTTATGACAGCTCTGATGGTAAATACTATTATATTATGCGCCCTAATACACTGACGACAATAGGTGGTGTATCTCTTAGGGCTGGTGCTGGTAAATACATCCAGAGAAGAACAGGTGATATAACAGATACTTATACCATCACATATTCTACAGATGGTGGCTCTACATATAGCGCTGGTTCAAAACCGTCTTGGCTGACATCCATCGTTGAAACACGAGGTGAAGGTGAAACTCTTAACTTCTGTATCTATGCAACAGACACGAAGACAACGGACACTTCTCTGGGTACTACAACAGTGAATCCGTCTCAGGACGTGTTACGTACTGCCACACCAGTCAATCAATATGACCTTTCTACCAAAGGTGGCACAATCAGTCGTACAACGGCGAACTGTTATATGATTCATGCTCCAGGAACATATAAGCTGCCGCTGGTTTATGGTAATTCTATTAAGAATGGTGGTACTAACTCTAAGGCTTATGCAGCTACTTCAACAGGTACCAACATCAAGGCTAATTTGGTAAATCATGCTGGTAATCCAATTACTGGCCCATGGCTTAAAGACCATGTTGGAGCAGTTCCTTCAACAGCTGAACTATTATGGCAAGATGCTTCTGGATTGATATCGGAAGTTGGCATAAGCGGTGACTATTTGACATTTACTGTTCCTGCAGCTACAATAACAGCCGGAAATGCTGTAATAGCTGTCAAGAACAGCAGCGGTACCATCGTATGGTCATGGCATATCTGGGTGACAGACCAAGACTGGAGCAGATCTCTGACAACAGTAGCCACAGGAGCACATAACTATATCGTTACTCCTGTTAATGTCGGCTGGGTACCTGGCGATGAGACGAGGGTGACTTATCAGGGTAGCAACTGCCTCGTCAGAGTGACAACTAATAGCGGCTCTCAGCTGTCATTCCGTGTCGACCAACCCAATAATGTGACGGTGACAGCCCGAAAGGACGGTTTCTCTCCATATTACCAGTGGGGAAGAAAGGATCCTTTCATTCCTTCCGATGGTGTAAAACCAGCTTCGGGTAATGCGGCAGATAAGACCGTGTACGATATCAGTGGAAATAATATCACATCCACTATTACTCCGCAAACAAGGAAGACAAATGCGACAACCACAAAGGGAGGTAGTATTCAGAATCCTACAATGTGGTATTATAGCGGTGCTCAGTGGGAAAGTGAAACTTACTATAATAACTGGGATATCAATAATAATACAATAGATAATATTGCTACACCGACGAAAAAGACGGTGTATGACCCATGTCCTCCTGGTTTCTGTGTTCCTACCGGTAACCTGTATTATTTTATGGGTAATGGTAGTAATAGAACAATGACAACCTTCAATACTACTGTAGGCAGTATGGGCGCCACATGGAATATCGGTATTACAGGTGATGCTCTATTTTTTCCTGCCGCCGGTTATCGTAGCAACAGCTCAGGCGCTGCAGCCAACGTTGGGACGAACGGCAACTATTGGTCCGCATCTC
>Ga0256404_1004713_pt1 | contig 25245 bp, 15 predicted proteins | sample RumenRJG_01DNA_FD_185990 | JGI IMG/M metagenome (GOLD analysis project Ga0256404, IMG submission 185990) | Bovine rumen microbial communities from Lethbridge, Alberta, Canada - RJG_01 | ecosystem: Host-associated > Mammals > Digestive system > Stomach > Rumen | place: Canada: Alberta | collected...
AATTAATTCGTATCTTTGCAGCCAACAAAAAAACAAGAGACTATGAGAAAAGTAATAGGTATTGGCGAGACTGTTCTCGACATTATATTCAAGGACGACCAGCCCATGGCGGCTGTTCCTGGTGGCAGCACGTTTAACTGCCTGATTTCGTTGGGCCGTTGTGGCGTGAACGCATCGTTTATCAGCGAGACTGGTAACGACCGTGTGGGTCGCCGCATCATAAGCTTCCTCGAGGAGAACGGCGTGGATGCCAAGTCGGTGTCGGTGTATCCCGACTCGAAGTCGCCCCTGTCGCTGGCATTCCTCAACGAGCGCAACGATGCCGAGTATATCTTCTATAAGGATCATCCCAAGGACCGCCTGGACTTCAACTATCCTGAGGTCAATGAGAACGACGTGGTGGTCTTTGGATCGTATTATGCCGTGAACCCTGTGATTCGTCCGCAGGTGCATGGCTTCCTCGACTATGCCAAGTCGCACGGCGCCATCCTCTACTACGACGTGAACTTTCGCTCTTCGCATAAGGACGAGGTGATGAAACTGACGCCCAACATCCTCGAGAACCTGGAGTTGGCCGACATCCTTCGCGGCTCAACAGAAGACTTCGAGGTGATGTTTCGCAAGACCGATGCCGACGCCATCTATCGCTCGCAGGTGTCGTTCTATACCAAGAAGTTCATCTGCACCAACGGCTCAGAGCCCGTGGAGCTGCGTGCCGACAACGGTTTCAAGAAGCAGTATCCCATCCAGAAGAACGACAATGTGGTGAGCACCATTGGAGCTGGTGATAACTTTAATGCTGGCTTTATCTATGGTCTTGTGAAATATAATATCACCCGTGAGCAGATGACCAACGGGTTGACGGAGAAACAATGGGACAACGTGATAGCCTGCGCTATGCAGTTCTCTGCCAATGTGTGCAAGAGCTTGAACAACTATGTTGACGAGGATTTTGCACGGGCAATAGCAGAGCACCCTATCTCGTAAGGTGCTTCTTGCCATTGCGTATGATAATGCCACGATAGTGGTTGCCCACCTTCTGGCCATTCAGGTTGTATATCTGCGAATTATCGCGAAGTGCAACCTGAATGCTTTCTATGGCATCGGTATTCGCATCCTTTGTTGTAAATGTAATATTGTCAATATAGGTTGCTGCAGAACTGTTGGTGGCTTGCGTCGTGATGCGGAACTGACTGCCTGCGCTAATGGTAGCGTTGACGGTGATTGTCGTTGTGGCGTTCTTTGCAAGTGTTTCAGTGCTACTGATAGCATGCCAGGCATCTTCCTCTGGTCCTTTGGCTTTCACGCTGAGCCTCACCATCACATTGCCATTCCATACGTCAAATGACAGACTCTTTGCGGAAGCAGTCAGAGGGTCTGACTCCAGATAACCATTTTTTCCAATTTTAACAAGTTGCTGTCCATAGCCATAATCGCCAGAGACAGGCTCAATGGTAGCCTTGGTAAGGTTCCAGTTGCAGAAGACACCCTTGATATCCGTGGCATCTGCTGTGGTAGGATCCATTGTTTCGAAATCTTCGATAATAGTTTGAAATCTTTTTTGTTTGCTGGCTTCAAAGGAAATGATACCATCAGTTGATTCAGTGATGCCGTATAAGTTAAAAGGAGCCTTGGTATGTTTCGACGAGTTAAGGCCTGGTGTCGACTCGGTTGTCAGGTCTGTGTTGTTACCCTTGCCTGGAAAAGGTGTGTATGGCGTGACCAAATCGTTGTAGGGGGCTGCGCTGAGCAGTTCGAAGTGCATGTTATCGGGATTGACATTCACCAAATTGTTTTTCCATGCGTAGGAGTCGGATAAATCGGCGCGCCATACTAACATACCGTGACCAGGCAGGAAGCGATCCCACCTCTGTTGCTGACGATTCTCAATAAAAAAGAACTCGTTGTCGGCACCTGATGGGAGTATATAGCATTCATTGGATGTATTGAAGGGAGTCAAGTTATAGATACCCTCAGCATTGATTTCTACTGGCGTGGTAAAACCAAGAATATAGCGTTCAAAGGCATTGTAGCCTACAGGAGTAAGTCCATAATTCAGATCGGTGCCGCTTGCCATGATATCCCAGTCGCCAGGATGTTTTGCCAGACCATTTTCACTATAATCAGTATCGTAGTGATCAGCCAATCCAAGCACGTGGCTGAACTCATGGCAGATAGTGCCGATGCCATCTAAATACTGATGACTCCCGGCATATGCTTCGTGGTCCATGAGTTCTACGCTACATGCGTAGCGTCCAAAATATTTGCCATCGTAGCGCATACCAAACCAGCGTGCACTCTGCGAGAAATCATTGGCATGAGGCCAGAGATAATTTTCGTTATTGCCCTGCATATAACTGCCATAGCCAGCAAAAATAAAATAGCACATATCAATATAACCGTTGCCATCAAGGTCATACTCTTTGAAATCTATCTCGTTGTCTACTTGGGAAATCACTTTTTTTAGAAGTGAAGCCATTACTTGGTTACTGACGTTCTTTCCACCTGCTTCTGTAGACTTCATGTCTACCTGTACTGGTCCAACAACTTTGAAAGTAGGATCGAAAATACCAAGCGAGTTCTCGTAGAAATAGTCGCGTGCACTGCCGGTGACATCCACGGGGTAATATTCACGTGATGTGTCATGGAGGTTTTTCTCGTTGGTAAGTCGCTGATAGAAGGATTTAGGATCGTCAAGAGAGAATTTGCGGTCACTGAACTCCACGAGGATGACCAGTCCCTTGAACGTGCTATAGTCAATGGGATCCCATAGCATGCCTGCCCTGTTCATACGCTTGCCTAATGACGTATAGTCTCTTTGCATCTGCAGAGCACGGGCCTTCATCTCTTTCTGGTATGAGGTCATCTCCGGAGAAATCATCTTTTTGCGATTTGCCAGAAAGGAGAGATGACTCTCATCACGCTCAGCGATATTTCTTGCAATGGTGTTTGTAGCTTTCAGTTGTCCGTCGGCACCCTTATCGGCATAACGATAAAAACCATCTTCACCTTTCACTACGGTGAAGCCATCGGCGGTTGTCATGAAATGGCGGAACTCGTCACCGTGCATGAGCAGGGTGATAGTAGTGCCATCGGGTTGGGGAATATCAACAGGTTTAGAAAAGCCTGAACGGGCCATCAACGATACTGTTCCTAACAGAATCGCAATTGTCAGCAGAGATATTTTCTTCATGAGTCTTTCTATTTTCTGACTGCAAAAATACGAATAATTATCCAATCAGCCAAGAAACAAAGGGAAATCCCTTGTGAGATTTCCCTTTGAAATGTTGTATTATAGGAAAAATTACTTCTTGATAACCTTCTTACCGTTGCTAATAACAAGACCCTTCTGGTTGTTAACACGCTGACCGTTCATGTTGTAGGTTCCAACGAACTTGCCCTGAGCATCAAACTTTATAGTCTTAACACCTGTGGGCACCTCAGCGTCACCCTGCAGGATGAAGATAGGCTCTTTTGCTGTGAAACCAAATGCGCTCTTGACGGTAACAATAGCCAGACGTCCTTTTTCTCCTTGAGGAAGAGGTTCTACATTGAACCAAATCTGATGCAGACCACGCGTTTCGTTGTCTGTGCCACGACCATACTCATAGTAGGCATTGTTAATATTCATCTGAGCCCACTCAGGAATACCATCGAAATCATAGTTTCCTGAGAATACCAGTTGTCCATCTTCTTCAATGAACATTGGATAGTTGGTGTATACATATGCTTCAACACCACCGTCAACGCCTTCTACCATAGCGAGGGCTTCACCACCCTCTTCTCCAACGAGAAGTTGATTGGTTGCTGCAACTACAGTCATACCATCCATTTCACCGTAGAACATGAATACTGTGTTATAGCAATAATTTTCTCCTTTAGATGAGCCGTAGTATGACAAGCCATTTCCATTTTTCATCTCAATATGGTTGCCATTCAAATCTGCGGGCATGATGTAGGTTGGAGAAGCGTATGTTGCGAATTCTTCGTCGTATTCACCCTGATCTGCAAAATACGTGCGAATATCTACGCCATCTTCATTAAGACCACTAATGGTAATAGCAAACTCTTCGCTTAACAGTACAGGAACAGCAGTAAGTGTTCCGAATTCGTCTGCCTTTTGGCAAGCAAAGATTAAGTCGCAGGGATATAATCCTGACCCAGCGGCAAGTTCTTCGTTGTCAACGCTTACTGTGCAATCCATAGTGGTGATTTCCTCGCCAACAGTTTTGTGACCATCCTTATCACGAACAACCTTATTGAATACGGCCTTTAACTTTTCACCGGTTAAGTTCTTGTTCTTTGTGGTTGCCCATACAGACACTTCGTGGAGGTACAATGGTGTTGCTGGTTTTTCAAAATACTGGCGTAATCCCCATGCTTTGAAAGATTCGGGCTGACCGTCTTCGTTAAAATCAAAGCTGTCGATACCTGACATGAAAGGTGATGAGCCATCTTGGAAACCATAGTAGCGATGACACTTTACGTAGTTGAAGGGCTGTAGCATCATGGGAACAGAGTCCATGGTCAACACATAATCAGCTACTTTGTATGATGTATTATCTACGTTGATAGTTGGTACGTAACTAACGTATCCGTAACTGGCCTTGTCGAACGCGAAAATCAAATCATTGTTCTCGTCTGCATAATCCTTCAAGTCTGATCTGCCATAAGTCCAAGTTGCTTGGTCTTTTACTGCGCACAGATTAGTAAATTTCAAATCTGTGAAGGGAGGTACTACGAGATATTCATATGTGGTGTTTTGATCTTGATAGCCGGTAATCCAATAAGTACCCTCTGGACGAGCATAGAACACACCGTCTTTTTGTGCTCTTCTTGACTTTGTAGCAGACATTTTTGTAGCAGAAAGTGGCATCTTAGCTGCTACTGAAAACTCTGTCGTGTGACGTGCCTCATTACGAGCATTCTTGATGCTCTGAAGGTCTTGTGCCGAGCCAGCCGTAACTGTGGCGGCTGCGACTAAGGTAAGTAGAATTTTTTTCATCTTTTTATTGATTAAAAATTAATAACGAACCAAATCTCCGGGTCGGACTCAGAGGTTAGTTTTATCTTTGTTAAGTCAAATATTGTTGTGTATTTGTCGATGATAAATTTTTGTGAAAGAACCTCAGTGATAAGGGTCTTTATCTCGGGTACTGCATTCAAAATGTTGCCAGCACTCGATTCAGCAGGCTCTACATACGTGAATGTGATTGTATTACCCTCTTGCTGATATATATATTTGTAGGGCTGGTTCTTGGCGTTCTTTCCTGACTGATATCGGAACATCCATTGCGCTTCACCATCTGCAGATTTTGATATAGAAAGAGAGTCTATATGATATGAAGAGTTGCGCTTTTTCATGGCGTTGCTGGCGTCACTAATGTAATTCTTCATCTTATCAGACATAGCACTCTTTGAGATATCCTTAAACAACTTAAAATGATGTTCCGTATCAAACTGCTCTTTCATGAAGTCTGACATTTTATCGTACTTTGATACAATAACATTCTGGTTATTCTTTACACCATAGAACTTGTCATCGTTAGCGTTGTAAATATACTCCTGTTCTATGGTCTGTTCGCCAAATTTCTCCGTGTTTTTAAAACGGAAGTAATAGTCGTTGCCTCGTTTGGTGATGAGGTATGGCATATTCTTTCCTTCAATAACAGGATCTGTTCCTTCTGGATAGAGACGGGGATAGCGTGAAGACATATCTTTAAGTTGGAATGTCTTTCCACCTGATAGGATGACTGGTTCTGAAGGATTCTTATCTACGAAGAATGTCTCTTGGAAATTCTCAATATCATCCAGATAAGTCTGGAAGTCGGTACCTGCTGGCAGTGGGGTCATCAAATTATAAGTGCCTCGTTTCTTGCCTTTCAGGAGAATATAACTACCATCCTCTGGCGCATCAATGATAACAAATTCATAGTCACCCTTGTAACCCTCAGGCTTTGAGTAATTCTCGGGGTCGGAGAAGTGATGGATAACCTTATTGTAGCTGTTGAAGGTCAATACAGGACCGTTGTCGGTGATGATTTCCCACAGGCTGTTATTGTCGCTGACGTATGTATGCATGTATTCTACCAAGTCATCGTTACCACTCTTATACCAACGTGGCCAGAAGTTCATAGCCATGTCTACTGTATGGTCTTTCTTGAATTTTGCAAGCATCAGGTAGCCACGTTGTGAAACAGAATAGGCTTCCTCGTCTGACTGTGGATAGTATTGCAGAGCCCAACCATCAGTATTGGCCGTGAGACGGTCTGTATAGATGGCTTTGATTTCTGTTAGGCGTTCGGCAGCTGATTTACCGAAGATATCATCTTCTTCACGTGAACAGCCCGTAAATGCGAGGGTTGCTACCAAAAGAAGAGATAATGAAAATATTTTGTTTGTCATTTTGTTCTATCTTTTTATGAATCTTTATTTTTCAACAGCGTAGGCATCAATGGTCTTCAGTAGACTATCCATTAATGTCTGTTCGGGATTCTGAGGATCTGGTTGGGTCAGACGGTTTACGTAAGTAATCTTTCCGTTTCCATCTGTTTTTGTTATAAGATTACCATTCTCGTCAGTCATATACTGTCGCTCCTGTACGGTCTTGCGTAGCAGATCGAGGTCAATCTGGTAGTTCTCCTTCAGCCATTCACGAGCTAAGTCAACCTTCTGGTTGATAACAGCAATAGCGTCAATGGCCTTGTTGTGCAAGTATTGGATTTTTCCATCTTCGTCTTTGACGGGTTTGCCAGTTACCTGATCGCGTACAATGCTTTTGCGAACCCATTTGTATTCTCCGCTACCCAATCTAAAACTACGACCGATAGAGTCGGTATTGTAACTAGCAGGATAGACCAAAGCTTTAGTATATAGCGAAGTGAGTGAGTCACGCTCCTCGTCATCCTTAAAGTCTACCTGTTCCCAGTCGTAAGAGGCGATGTCTAACATCTCGTCCCAATCAGCTTGATTCTTGGTGATATAGTTAGAAACGGTCTCTGCCCAGTCTTCCGTATTGTTGGCAGAAGCATAACTTGTTACAAAGCCATTACCAACGGCAATCTCATCTGGCGTACTATTCCAATCTGAGTTGTACAATCCGGTAGAGATAACATTGAATGCCTGTGGGTGACTAATGGTCTGATCCAAGATATGTGTGAACTCGTGGTGCATTGTGTGGAAGAACATGTTGTTCAATCCGTAGTGACCTTCAATCAGATTATAGTCAAGGCGATTGACAGCCTGTAATGTAATCTTCGTACCGTTGGTTGCGTAACCCAGAGTCTCAGTACCATCGCTGTTAAAACCAGGTGTTCCTGTTAGGTGAATGATTCGTGGGCTGTATTTCTTAAGGAAAACATCTTTCTCGCCTGCTAGTTCTTTGTAGATGTCATACCACATGTATTTACAGAGTACGGCAAGTTGCTTAGACTGCTCATAGGTAGCAGGTACCAGGTCTTTTTGCATATCTGTGCCAAGATCTTCCATACGATAGATAAACTGTACATTATAGGGCTTCAGGAAGTTATCTTCCAGATAGGCATCCAATGCATAGGTATAGGAATTCTTGTCAAGTCCCGTCTCTTCTAATCCAAAGATTGATTTTTCGAAATCGTCTTCACTGCAACCTATCAGAAGACCAGTAGCCATCATGGTTACAGTACTAAGAAGTATTGTTTTTATTGTCTTCATATCTGTATTCTCCTTCCTTTATTATTTCATCATGAATATAGATGACTCAGGTAATGAAACCCTTGCTTTGCCAGAAATAGGCGACTCTGTAGAAAGTTTGGTGCGAGAAGATTCCATACCAGCTGTGCGAGCCTCAAGAGGTGCTTCAACAGCACGGCGTGCATCGTCCCAGTCAAGCTCAATCTTCTTAGACTGAGGACCAATAATGTGGGCATATTTGATACCCCATCTTTTCAGATCGAAGAAACGCAAGCCATCCCACATTGTCTCATAGCGACGCATGTCGTTCAGACAGTTCATATAGGGCACTGCAGCATCAGGAATATTAATACCCATGTGTTTGGCATTTCCCCAACCATCAGTACTGTTATCCAGAGTGTTCTCGTGCTTCTGACGTAATGTGATTGCAGGGTTATTGATGCCATGTGTTGCAGGGTTATACCAGTCAAGAATCATCTCCTTGGTCAGTGGTATATCCTTGATATCATATGCTTTCTTAAGAGTGTTACCGATTGTGAGACGACTGGCTTCATAATCAGCCATATCTGAAACAGCGCCATCGTAGTCGCCTGTAAGTATTTTGGCCTCGGCGCGCTCAAGTAGCAAGAGGGTATTTGTAAATTCACGACGTACTTGGTGAGCTTGTCCTGTACCACTTATCTTGTCGCTATATTCAAAGACATAATAAATCTTGAATGAGTAGTAGCCATAGTCGGCATCCTCTGAACTATAGGAAGCATACTGATAACTTGCAACGGCGGCAGGGTGAATAATCAGGTTGCCTGATGTTGGAGTGGGGTGGAAGAATACGGCGCGGGCTGCTTCTCCATTCATGGCATAGCGGTAGCCGATAGCATGATAGAAATTGTATGACAATGATGTGATAAGCATCAAGTTGTTCTTGTTGTCAGGCGATTGGAAGTATGTAGCAAAATCTTTTGCGTATACATAGTCGCTAAACGGCTCGTAACTCATTAGTTTATTGCTAACGTTGACAGGACCCTTTCCAAGAACGTTGTCTGCGTGCTCAATAACCTTATCATATTTATGGTACGAAAGGTAGAAACGGGCAGCAAATGCATTTGCTGCAGCAATGTTGAAGTGCCATTTAGGCTTCTCCATGTGTGTATCGTTCAATTCTGCCATGCCTTCCTCCAAATCTTTGGCTATCTTGGCATATACATCAGCCACATTACTGCGGTCGTATTCTACACGAACAGTGGTTTCCACCTCTGTTACATAGGGGATACCAATATCGTTCTTGCTTGCATTGTCATCCTTGTATGCCTGTGAGAAGATATTCACAAGAATATAGTGACAATAGGCGCGCAGGATTTTGGCTTCACCGCGTACGGCTTTCTTGATTGGAGAGAGATTGTCTTTTCCAACCAATTGCTCGTGTTCGTTAATCAGGTTGATGATAACGTTGGTCATGGCAATACTGCTGTATTCGTCTTCCCAAATATAATAAGGCGTGTCTTGATACTTCGCCGAAACACAGGGCTTAAACTCAAAGAGCTCATCATCAAATCGATCCATTGAATTAAGATTCAGATGAGTCTCTTTCTGCTCTGAGTTAGTACTTGTTGGCATATGAGGAGCGTTGTTGTCAATGATGTTATCGCTTGACAGCTCGCCAATCCAACCATAGTTTGCACCTGGATAAGAGGCATTTATCATGTTTATACACTGAACATCTGTCAGTGTCGCTGCATTCAGTTCAATGCGTTCGTCAGGAGTGTGATCCAGGAAACTGTCGCCACAAGCAGTTGTAAGCATAGCTCCGCAGATGGCGATGCAGGCCTTATATATGTTTTTCTTAACCATATTGTTATCTTTATTATTTATGTTCAACTTAGATGCCAAGGCGAAGTGTTACAGTAAACTGTTTTGAGAGTGGAGATGCAACACCACCAGAGTTTACAAACTCAGGGTCTTGACCATTCAGTTTCTTATCTGCATAGAGTAGAAGCAGATTGGTTGCATCGAACTTCACCGAGGCTGTTGACAAACCTATTTTGCTGATTAGCTGAGGCTCGAAGTCATAGCTCAGCGATACATCCTTCAAACGGATGAAACCACCATCAGCTACACGTTCTGTAGAATAGTTATATGCACTGTATGCATATCCGAGATTACGAATGCTCGTCACTTGACGTGTACTTGGTATTACAGGGATATTTGTGTAGTTCTCATCACCAGGAATAACCCAACGATTCTTAAATTCCTTTGGCATGGCTGTTTGGTCTGAATAGCTAGATGCAAAGACAGGATCCAAGCGCAGCTTATTGCCGAATGAATAGGTCACGAAGACGTTCAGACGCCAGTTCTTCCAACGAATCATATTGTTTAATCCACCTGTAGTAGTAGGCTCGGTGGGACCCTCGTATTTCAAGAAATCGCGTTTGTCGTATTCCTGGAAGTTAATCTCGGTTGTTGTAACTTCGCCATTCTCGTTAATGACCTGAGGAATACCTTCGTCATTCAGTCCTACAAAGGGTATAGAGAATAGTGAACGGTGAGGATAACCTACCAATGTGTTTGCACCTGAGTCGTAAATCAAACTCATGACATTAGCCCATGAGATCAAATCCGTGATTTCTGTGCTTGTATAAGCGAAAGTGAAGTCTGTGTTCCAAGACCAATCTTTGGTCATAATATTCTTCGTAGATAACGTAGCTTCAATACCATGAGATTTCATGGATGCTACGTTGGCGAACTTACTGATAGAACCGCCACCACCTTGTGTGTTAGCATAACCCATCAGATCAAAGTTGTCTCTCCAATAGAAGTCGCTGACAAAATTAATACGGTTGTTCAGGAAACCGAGATCAACACCGAGGTTGAACTCATTCTTCTTTTCATAGGTAAGTTCTGAGTTTCCAAGTTGAGACATATAGATTCCAGTCTCCTGCTGGTCGCCCTGTGGTCGCCAGATGGTACCTGAACGGAAAATTGCGAGTGCATTAGAGGCCGTAGTCTGTTCGCCTACCAATGAGTAACTTAAACGGAGTGCTGCATGCGATACTGCTCCGTTAGTCTTTTCCATCCAGTTGCGCATGAATGGCTCTTCATGGGCATTCCATGAAGCACTGATATTCCATGTTGGTAACCAACGACTCTTACGTGCCTTACCAAGCTGGTTAGAACCGTCATAGCGACCGGTCAGGTTCGCTGCGTATCGACCTTTATATGAATAGTTGACGTTTGCGAAGTAAGCCAAACGACGATTCCATGTGCGAGAGAAACCACTGAACTGAGTTCCTTCTTCCTTGGCCTGTTTGTAGAGACTGGGTTCGTATACTACGTTACGGGCGTTTTCATAGTCAACACCATAAACCGTCTGTTCCTTGGCATCGTAGTCAGCGCGGTTAGCCTCCATACCTACAAGAGCATTGAATATGTGGGTATCGTACCATACATTATTATACTGGACGGTACCGCGGAAGTCAAGCTGTTTGACGGAGTTCATGTTGCCAACATATATACCACCAACTGGCAGCACAGAGACTGGTAAAGCATTGGTGTTTAATGGATCGCGATAGAGGTATGGGTTACTTTCGCGGATATTGGGATTGTCCAATCCTGCACGATAAGCCTCTGCCATATTTGAATGGTTCAGCACATTATGCTCACGTTCGGCTTTGTACATACGATATGAACCAAGCAGATTGACTTCAAGTCCAAGAATAGGTTTGTAGTTCACCTCTCCTTGGAACTTCATGTCCATGGTGGAAATGTCTATATAGTTATTATCCAGTTCCTGAAAAATATTGAATGGAGCATAGTTACGCGTATAAACACCATTAGGATCAAGTGTGCGAGAGGTGTTCATCGCATAGCTGAAGGGGTTGATATCAAAATCACGACGTACTGCACCCGTAACGGCATTAGCGCTACGTGCTAATGTTCCAGGAGCTTTTTGCTCGCGGAAACTGCTGTTTGTACGCAGGGTGACAGTCAATTTCTTGCTAAGATTGAAGCTTGCATTGATATTTGCTGTATAACGTTCAACACGTGAGTCGCGATACCATCCTGGGTCGTTCATAGCAGAGAGAGATGCGTAGAGATTAGCTTTTTCCGTACCACTCGAGATGCTAATTGAATGATCCTGCATCAGGTTGTTGTTAAACAAGAGGTCAAACCAGTCAGTATTCATAAACTCAGCCTGACGCAAGTATGCGTTCATTGCTGCTTCTGTGTGAGGAAGTACAAATTGCCCAGTTGTCTCGTCGTATTGGTTCATCAGGGTGTACATACGACCATACAGACCTGCAGAAGAACTGTTTGCCAAGCGTTCAAACTCGAGCCAGCCTTTTGCTTCCATCTCCTTATAGATGCCCATCTGTTCTTGAGAATTCGAGATGTTGTAGTCGCTGTAGCTGGGTTTCATGCGATAAGTGAATTCTCCTGTATAATTGATAGAGCTATGACCTACACGTCCTTTCTTTGTAGTGATAACAACCACGCCAGCCATCGCGCGCGCACCATATATAGAGGTAGCAGATCCGTCCTTCAAAACCTGAAAAGACTCGATGTCATCTGCGTTCAGACCAGCAATGGCATTGGAAATTAGGGTTACAGCATCACCCGATGACAGATCATCGCTGCTCACGTTGACAGCATCTTCCATAATAACGCCGTCTACGACCCAAAGAGGTGATGAAGAACCATAAATAGAGGTAGCTCCACGAACCTTAATCTTCGGTGCGGTACCAAAAGTGCTGGATACGTTCTGCACAGATACACCTGCAGCACGTCCTTCAAGTGCACGACTCACATCTGCAACACCGTCAAGTTTCGTTTTTTCTGCATCAATCTTGGTTGTAGCACCTGTAAACAGACGCTTATCCATTTTCTGTACACCAGTGACCACCACTTCGTCAATGACTTTTGAGTCTTGTGACATAGTGACTTTCATGCCGTTCTTTGGGGCAAGTCTCTTAGTTACGTAACCGATATAACTAAATTCGAGTTTTTTTCCGGAAGGTACATCGATTGTGAACTTTCCGTCTACGTTAGTAATGACGCCATTGTTACTTCCCACGACCTTTACTGTGGCACCGATAGCGGGTTCGCCGTCATCCTGCATCACAGTTCCTGTTATCTTGTTCTGTGCGAATGCTACTCCGATTGAGAGTAATAAGGCCGTCAGGAAAACTGTTAGTCTTTTTTCCATAAATTGCTAAAAAATCAATCTTTTTACTTTGTTTTTTGATTTACTACTTTTACCAGATTTAATGGTTGAGCGTGCAAAAGTAATACTTTTTTCCGTTATTTCAATAAAATTTCAAAAAAAATGCACTATTTTGCGTCATTTTTTCGTTTTTATCAACGGAAAAGTAACTATTTGGAAAGTTTTTGTTCGATTTCGGTTAATTTTGTGACTACAAAAATGTAGTCCTGCCAGTGCCCGCGAATGACCCCTTTCTGTTGTAAATCATCCATGCAATTGATAAGGGAATCCCAGAAGCCTTTCATGTTCCAGAGTATGATAGGCTTCTGATGAAACTGAAGGGTAGCCGCTGCTGCCACGGTAAAGAGTTCGTCGAGTGTGCCGATGCCGCCAGGAAGGATGATAAAAGCATCACCCTGTAGCATCATCAGGTCTTTGCGGTCCGTTAGGTTTTCTGTTGGGATATGTACGTCCAGATAGGGACTGAGTCGTCCCATCTCCTCTATTTTGCGTGGAACGACGCCGATGACCTGTCCACCAGCCTCTTTTGCTGCCTTGCTTACGGCATGCATCAAACCGGCGTCATGACCTCCAAAGACAATGGAATGGCCATTCCGCGCCGCCCAACGCCCGAGTTCTTCAGTCATTGTGAAGAACTCGGGGTCGATATTCTGGTTGGCGGAACAGAAAATGCAGAGTTTCATTTCTTGTCGTTTGTGGGGAAAATCACCTGATACTGTCCACTGAGGTGCATGAACGCGAAGAGGCGGAGCAGACCGTCATAGTAGGCATCGAAGTAGCCATCCTCGAAAGGCTCGTGCTTCGCATTCCACAGTGCCTCGATGAATTCCTTCTTCTTGTCGTGCTGACAGAGCACAGAGGCAGCTGCTGAGGTGGCTACCAGTCCGATGCTATGACGCAGTTTGCGGAAGCCGCCAGCCTGCAGAATCTCATTACCCTCAGGCAGACTGCCATCAACACGGTACTGGTCTACGAAGCTGTCGATGCCCTGGCTATAGAGGAAGTTCTGTATCTTCTCGCCATACTGCTGTTGCCACTCGCGGTCGGCACAACTCCATTCATAGTCCAGCGCAATATTCATGGGCACGCGCCAGGAGTCGTAGCGGAAGTTGTTATTGCCATTTCGGCGTGGTGCCGCGTTCTGTTGCTGGCTCTGAGGTCTGCCTGGGAATCGCATCATTTCCATCTCGCTACCGTCGTATTGGCATTGGTCACCGTTCAATCCTGTTGTATCGTTGATGCACTTGTGCAGGAACTCACGACTTTTCTGTGCGCATTCCATCCATAGTTCTGAGCGTCCGTCGTCGGCCCACTTGGCCCATACCTCATAGAAAGCAGGGATATGGTAGCTGGGGTCGGTGAAACGCTGGCCGAAACCATCAGGGGTAAAGGTGATGAGCTTTGTCTCCGGGTCAATCAGGTACATCTTCTGTGGACCTTGCTGCTGGGGACCAAAGCCTCCGAAGCCACCGAAACCAGGACGTGGCTCAGGTGTATATTCCTTTGGCTGGATGCAGTTCAGGATATGCTGAGCCTCGGCCTTGTAGTTGATACCCGTATCATTACCCCAACGGTTAGAGGCAAAGAGGAGTGAGGTGATATAATAGAGTTCACCATCACTGGCAGCACCATCGGCATTGCGTGTGCCGTCGGTCCTGCAGCTCCAGGCGAAATAACCCTTACGGGGACCGTCCTGATGCTGCATGTATTTCTTGCTCCAGCGCCACAGACGGTCGAAGATATCCTTCTTGTCCATCTGTACGGCAATCATCATACCGTATGACATGCCCTCTGTACGGGCATCATGGTTCTTGATATCCGAGATGTAGCCCATAGAGTCGCCTACCTCGAAATAAACCTTGTTGGGACCGTAGAACACGTCGTTGAAGACCTCCTGCAGTTTCTTGTCTACCTCCTCACGGCTATGACCTGCCTCGGCAAAGAGGTTACGGTAGCGCTTGGTCTCGAAACCACCCTTGCTCCAGGGCTTACCGTCCAAGAGATATTTGTCGATATAAGCCTGAACGATGGGATACTGAATCTGTGGTAACTGACAATGACCGTGACCACCGATGATATCGCAACCCATGCGGTCGGCAATGCCGAATTTCTCCCATACCTTTTGGGCTGCCTCGGCCGAAACCTTCATCGAGGGGTCGGCCAGCCATTCATAGTCGGGATAACCCAACAAGAGCAGGGCACGTGGGCAAACCATTGCACAGAGCTCGTGCTGGTCGTAGGGCAGACGGTAAACGCTGTCACCATGGAAGTTCTCCTTCTGACTCTCCAGAAACCAGTGGTAGTCGGTCTTGTCGATATCCTCCAGATTCTTGCCAGCCAACGTCAGCTCATGCGACTTGCGCCAGGCGGCAGCACCGCCGCCACCAGGCTCCTGTGCGATAGTCAGGGCGATACGCTCATCGAAAGCACCGCAATAGAGTGCCATCTTTCCTGCGTAAGAACAGCCGGTGACACCAATCCGTCGGGTGTCGATCTTCGTCACCTCCGGACCCAGTTGCTGCAGACCGTCAATCAGTCGGCTCATGCCCCAGGCCCATTCGCTATAGGCACCATTATTCTTCAGTTTAGGATACAGACGGTCGAAGTTGTGCTCACCGCGGTCATGATGCTTGCCAAACTGTTTATAGTCGTTGACCTGTGCCGACGAGAACGTTGTCGTGGCGATAGGCCTGTCGTCGAAAAGCTGACGGGGCAGTGCTATCATATCCGTGCCAATCATCAGCGCATAGGGTGGCTGGCCAACCTTCGGATAACGGATCTGCGACTTGAGCGTCAGCGTCTCTTTACCAACGGTGACATCGACAATCAGCGTGTCGCCATCCATCCGTGCCTTCACCTGGTTAGCCTTTACGGCAGGCTTCTCACCGATGCCGTAGTGCTGGATGAGCGAGCCAATCTCGTTGCGGCGACGCTCCCAGTCCTCGAAGCTCTTGACCCCCTCCAGGGCATTGGGCAGTTCGCGGATAACGGGTAGTTTCCCAGGCGCCGTGAATTTTTTCAATGCATAACGGCTACCTGTGTTCTCTTGGTCATATACCTGTGGCTGCGCCATGGCTGTCGCAGAAAGACAGACCATGAGCGAGCCAGCAAAAAAAGTTTTTAATGGTTTCATATTTCTATTATTACATATCTTTTATTTATTGGGGACCGCCAAAGCCGCCGCCAAAGCCGCCACCAAAGCCGCCTCCGAAGCCACCAGGTCTGCCGCCTCCGAAGCCACCGCCACCGAAGCCACCAGGTCTGCCGCCACCGAAGCCAGGGAATTGTGGCGTCTGTTCGCGTCCTACCTCAAGGAGCATCCTGACGAGTGCACGGCGACGCTGTGTCCATGTGGGATAGTCGTCAGCACGCAGTGTGCGCATCTTGAATCCACCCATCTGCTGAGCACCCTGCATGAAGTCTAGAGAACTTGTAGTCAGGATCAGGGGTTTCGTCTTGCCGTCGGCCACCAGACGGTCGGCAATGGCATCGGCACCACCAATCTTAAACCAACTCTCCATCGTGTCACCTTCGCCGGGAACCAATTGGATAAACGTTGGAATAGTCATGGTGCGAGGCATCACCGAGGTGTACCACGCCTCCATGTGGTCTAAGTCGTAAGACACCTTTCCGTGCTCAATCTCTCCCTGCGAAGCGAAGTTGAACGGTGAGTGAGGATTGTCGGCAATACTGTATTTAAAGCCTTTGTCTGGCGACAGGAACATATTGCTGGGGTCGCAAACGGGTGTGCCGTCAACCACGAAGCAGTATTTGAACGTATCAAAGAGATAATCATTGAGGGTGATGCTCCATACACCGTCAGAGTCGCGCTTCATGTCCAGATAGTCGGGCAACATCTCGCAGTCCAGTACCACCTTCTTGGCCTCAGGAGCCTTGAAACGGAATGTGATACCCTCAGGGGTATATTCAGGAGAGATGATGGGGCGGGGGAACAGGCGTGCCATCACATTAGCAGTGAACTGCTGTTCCTTTCCTGTCTTGGCAGGAGCAGGCTGTCCGGCTTTCATCGCAGCCTCGGAAGCTTTCTTGTTGAACAGCAAAGGCAGGGTCTTGGCCAGGAAATACTTGGCGTTCATCCAGGTATGGCCGAACTTGTCCGTTGTAAACTCCTTTACGCTCTGGATACCCTTGTCGTCCAAGAACTGCATGTAGTCGCGGGCGTTGCCATAGAGGAAGTCGTCCGTACCCACGCCCAACCAGAACAGATGCAGTTTCTTATTGGTATCGTTCGCTTTATCGTAGACATTGGGAATGTCGGTCGATGTGAACGAACTGTAGGAGCACAGATAAGAGAACTTGTCAAGATTAGTCAGTCCGTTAAACAGCGCCTGGTTACCGCCACGCGAGAAACCGCCGATGGCGCGACTGTCGCGGTCGTTCTTGGTACGGTAGTTCTTCTCGATATAAGGCATCAGGTCGTTGATGAGGTCCTTGCTAAACACGTCGCCGCCGAAGCGTGTCTGAGGAGCAGAAGCCTCGGGACGTCCCTTCGTTGCTGCATCAGGAGCATCGGGGAGCTTCAGTTTTGAGGGGTTGCCATAAGGCATCACCACAATCATCTCCTTGGCCTTGTTCTCTGCCAGCAGATTATCCATGATATAGTTCACGCGTCCCACCTTATAGTAAACTTCCTCGGTATCGGTTGTACCACTAATCAGGTAAAAGACGGGATATTTCTTCTGCTGGTCCTCCATATAGCGAGGAGGCAGATAGACAATCGCATTGTTGGTGGCACCCAGACTCTTGGAGTAGTAGTGCACATACTCCACACGACCGTGAGCCACGTCGCGGATGTCATGAGCCAGCGGACTTTCCTGTGAGGGAATCTCCAACAGACTGTTCTTGAAACCTTCGTTGGGGAAATACTGAGGATTCATGGGGTCCATCACGCTGATACCGTCCACGATAAAGCAATAAGGATACATATCGGGTGCTGCAGGACCAAGGGTGACAGTCCATGTGCCGTCGGCACCGCGCGTCATCTCTTTGCGACCGGCAAACTGCACATCGACCAGCACGCTCTTTGCTGAGTCGTTCTTATATTGGAAGGTCACCGTCCCGTCGTTATTCGTACGGGGTTGCGCCATGACCGTAGCTGCACAGGTCAGGAGCGTAAACATAAGCATTGTCTTTTTCATATTGTTTTAGTTTGTAGGATTTTTATTTCACGGTAAAGTCAAATGCCTGCAGGTCCTTATCGAGTGAAGACGTGCCATAGAGAATCTGGTAGCGACCAGGCTTTACAGCCAGTTCGTCGATCATCTCGTCGTAGTATTCAAAGGCCTCGCCATCCAAGGTTATAGTAGCTTTCTTGGTCTCTCCGGGCTTCAGCGTCAGTTTCTCGAAGCCCTTCAGCGCCTTGATAGGTGCACCTGGGTCGTCCAGACGCTTCACATAAACCTGAACGGTCTCTGTTCCTTCGCGCTTGCCGGTATTGGTCACAGGCACGGTCAATTTGAGGGTATTCACTTTTACTTTTTCCTTTTCAAGTTTGGCTTTGCCAATCTTGAAGGTGGTATAGCTCAGACCATAGCCGAAGGCATACTGGGGCACGCCGGTGAAGTAGCGATAGGTGCGGTTCTTCATGGAGTAGTCCATAAAGTCAGGCAGGTCGGCTGTTGAGCGATAGAACGTCACAGGCAGTTTTCCGCCGGGGTTATAATCGCCCAGGAGCACCTCTGCCAGGGCCTTTGCACCACCCTGACCAGGATACCAGGCCTGCAGCAGCGCATCGTATTCTCCCTCTACGCTACCGAATGCGATAGCAGAACCAGAGCAGTTCACGAAGATGACGGGCTTGCCGGTCTTATGCATGGCACGTACCAGCATCTGCTGCACCTTGGGCAGTTCGATATCCTGCTTGTCGCCACCTTCTCCCTCCATGCGTGCAGAGATACCACCGATGATGATGATGGCGTCGGCCACGCTCACCTCCTTGGCCAGGTCGGTGAAATCAGCCAGCCTGCGTTCGCAGATATCACCACGCAACATGGCGAAGTTGCCTGTGCCGCGACGATATTCTATCACGATGTCATAAGTCTTGCCCTTCTCTACATTAAATGACTTATACTCGGCACCACCGCGACGTCCGAAGCCTCCGAAGCCACGACGGCCACCGCCCTTGTTCTCCTCTACTACCTGACCATTCACCTTCAGCACATAGCCATTATCGGTAGAGAGCGTGTATTTCATCTCGCCAGTGAAGGTAGCCTTATAGGTACCGCTGATGCGTACGGCCAGGTTGTCGTTGGTGACGCCCTCGGCAAAGCCCCAGGCACCAAAGGTAGAGAAGTTCAGCTCCTTATAGTAACCACTCTTGACGGGGTTCTCAAAGTTGGTGTTTCTGTCGTTCCAGAACTCCACCTTCACGCCCTTTCCATCGTTGAATTCCTGCAGATGGTGCACGGTGGTATATTCATCATTCAGCTCACAAGCCTTGTTGTAGATGATTTTTGTGTTGGGCAGAGCGTTCTTGATGCCTTCGAGCAAAGAGTGCTGGTGGTTCTTGGTAGGCGTGCCGCCATAGTTACCGTTCAGCAGTTCCACGTCGTCGGCATTAGGACCGAGTACGGCCAGCGTCTTGATGCTCTTGGAAAGGGGCAGTATGCCACTGTTGTGCAACAGTACCATTGACTCGCGTGCAGCCTGCGTAGCCAGTTGGTCGTGCTTCTCACAACTGATGGTTGAGGCTGGGAGATTAGCCCAGGGCAGCATTTCGGCAGGGTCGAACATACCCAGTTCGAAGCGTCCCATCAGGGTCTTACGCAAGTGGTTGTCGAGGTCACTCTCCTTGATGAGGCCCTTCTTCAGACCGTCGGTGAGGTTCATCATCACTTTTCCGCACTCCAGGTCGGTACCGTTGAGCACAGCATCTACCGTAGCCGACAGTGGGTCCTTGTGGGTCTCGTGCTGACCGCGGTTGAAGAAGTTGTTGATAGCGTCACAGTCGGTCACCACCAGTCCGTCGTAGCCCCACTTGTTGCGCAGGATATCGATGAGCAGGCGGTCGCTGGAACAGCAGGGCTTGCCCTCGAAACGCTGGTAGGCACACATCACCTCCCTCACGTTACCTTTCTTCACCAGGGCCTTGAAGGCTGGCAGATAGGTCTCCCAGAGGTCGCGGTTGGTGGGCTCCACATTCATGGAGTGGCGCAGGGGCTCAGGTCCGCTGTGCACGGCATAGTGCTTGGCACAGGCATGCGTCTTGATGTATTTGTCGTTATTGCCCTGCATGCCCAGTACGGTCTGCACGCCTAGCACGGCATTCATGTAGGGATCTTCACCACAGGTCTCCTGTCCGCGCCCCCAGCGAGGATCACGGAAGATATTCACGTTGGGACACCAGAAAGTCAGTTCGGGATTACCTGGATAGTAGGTCTCGCCCATGCCCACATGCTTCACGCTGTGGTCAGAGCGGTTCCAGTTGGCGCGTGCCTCGTCACTTACCTGTGAGAAGACGTCATACACCAGTTTGGCATTAAAGGCAGCTGCCATACCGATAGGTTGTGGATAGACAGTATAGTCACCCTGACGCACACCGTGACAGGCCTCACTCCACCAGTTGTACGACGGGATGCCCAGTCGCTCAATGGAGATACTCTTGTTCATCATGAGTCCTACCTTTTCCTCGGGCGTCAGCATGCCCAGTAGGTTCTCTACGCGTTGGGTCCTTGGCAACTTTGTATCCTGCCAGGGATATTGCGTTTGTGCACTGACGTTTTGAATTGCAAAGGCGCATAAAGCGGCCATCATTACTTTAGTCTTCATGTTAATGCTTATAGTTTTATGGTTCTACCGTGCAAAAATACAAAACATCCGGCGCATTGACTGCATCGGATGTTTCATAAGTTATTCAATATGTCGCATGAGCGACAAAATCAGTGTTTACGGTTGGCTCGTTGCTCGCGATACTTGGCTTTTTGCCTGGCAGAACCGCTGCCGTGAGCTCCCGTAATGTACTTTTTCTTCTTGGCTTTGGTCTTCACCTTTCCTTCGTTGGGGTCTTTGCGTTCGCCACCTCTTCCGAAAGAAATGCCATTCTCAAGAATGCTTTGAAAATCGTCTTCGCCAACCATAGTATAAAAGGATTAATGATGGAACAAACGTACACCTGTGAAGGCCATGGCGATACCGTATTTGTCGCAAGTCATGATCACATGGTCATCGCGAACGCTACCACCTGCCTGAGCGATATACTGCACGCCACTCTTGTGGGCACGCTCAATATTGTCGCCGAAGGGGAAGAAGGCATCACTACCCAGACTTACCTCGGTGTTCTTGGCAATCCACTCTTTCTTCTCGGCCAGGGTCAGCACCTCGGGCTTCTCAGAGAAGAACTGCTGCCAAGCACCATCGCGCAGCACGTCGTCGTGCTCGTCTTCAGAGATATACACATCAATGGTGTTGTCACGGTCGGCACGACGGATACCCTCCTTGAAAGGCAGGGCGAGCACTTTGGGGTGCTGGCGCAACCACCAGATGTCGGCCTTCTGACCTGCCAGACGGGTACAGTGGATACGGCTCTGCTGACCGGCACCGATACCGATGGCCTGTCCGTCCTTCACGTAGCACACAGAGTTTGACTGTGTGTATTTCAGGGTGATGAGGGCAATCATCAGGTCGCGACGAGCCTCAGCAGAGAAAGTCTTGTTCTGTGTGGGGATATTCTCGAACAATGCGGGGTCGTCCAACTGGATCTCGTTGCGGCCCTGTTCGAAGGTAACGCCGAATACCTGCTTCGTCTCCACGGGAGCGGGCTTGTAGGCGGGGTCAATCTTAATCACGTTGTAGGTACCCTTACGCTTGTCCTTCAGGATCTCCAGAGCCTCGGGAGTGTAGTCGGGGGCAATGACACCATCACTTACCTCGCGCTTGATAATCAGGGCGGTGGTCTTGTCGCAGGTGTCGCTCAGGGCGATAAAGTCGCCGTAGGAAGACATACGGTCGGCGCCGCGGGCACGGGCATAGGCGCAGGCAATGGGACTCTCGTCCAATCCTGGGATATCATCTACGAAATAGATGTGCTTCAACGTGTCGCTCAGGGGCAGACCTACAGCAGCACCAGCAGGTGATACGTGCTTGAAAGAGGCTGCAGAGGGCAGACCGGTGGCCTGTTTCAGCTCTTTCACCAACTGCCAGGAGTTCAATGCGTCCAACAGGTTGATGTAGCCAGGGCGGCCGTTAACAACTTCGATAGGCAGTTCGGTGCCATCGTTCATAAAAATGCGGGAAGGTTTCTGATTCGGATTACATCCGTACTTCAGGGCTAGTTCTTTCATGTTTTTGAGAAGAATTATTATTTCCGACTGCAAAGGTACGAATAAGCGAGTGAAATACCAAATTTATTTGGATATTTCCGAGCGCAAGTACCTAACTTCTGTTTATGGCACACACCATAGAATCAGTAGGACGTTAACATTCACGCAGGTGCTCGTCGAAATCGCGTGCACCACCCTGTAGATGGAATACCTTCTGCAACAGACGCACACGCAGGTTGGTGACCGACTGGGGTGATGAGGCTGTGAGCACGGCGACCTCAGAAGGCTGGAAGCGCAGGCGGATGAGCAGACAGACGTTGAGTTCGCGCGACTGCAGGCTGTTGATGGATGAAAGCATCGTGAGGAACTGCGGACAATGCTGTCGGTAGGCCTCCACGAGAGCCGTCCAGTCAGCTTCAGATGCTGGTTGGCCACGTTGTGCCAAGGTACGCAGCCGGGCTATGATGTCAGCTGCAAGCAGTTGCTGTTGCTGGTCGGTCTGCTGTTGCTGATTCAGTTTCTGCCGCAACTGTTCCATGTCCGTGAGTTGTATGGATATATCGCTTACCAGTTGATTGTAATGCCGGATGCGCCATCGGTGGTAATAGCTGAGCGATAGCAACAGTAACAATAGTAGTGAGGCGATGCCTAATAAGATGATGACGAGTCGGTATTGGCGTTGCTCAGCCTGTGCACGCTCGTACTGCTGTTGCATACCGTGAATACCAGTACGGTCGCTCAGTTCGCTACTTCTGCGATAGAGATCGTTCAGACGCTGCGACAGTTCGCTGCTCCTGCGAAAGTCCTGTTGTTGGCTAAAGTGCCTGATGAGCTGTTCGTGGGCTTTGATTTGCAGGTCCAGCTCCTCCGCCTGTAATGTCTGATACCATAGGTTGGTGGCTCTGTTAAAGTCACCCTCACCTTTGGCAATATTGGCCAGCAGATAGTTGGCTTTGTCTAGATATGTCAGTTTAAGTGCCTGTATCAGGCTCTGTTTGGCTGCTATTGTGTCGCCCTCCTTTAGCTGGTAGCTTCCCATGTTGCAAAGCGCAACAGCCCGAATCACACCGTCGAGCTTAGGAAGTAGTGGTTCCACTTGTTGCATGTAGTACATGAAACTGTCGCGTTCTTCCAGCTGGTCGAAAGTGGTAGCCATGTTATTGAGCATTCGGGCTGCCCACTGGTCGTTGCGTGCCTGTCTGGCAGCATCCAACGAACGCTGATAGTAGTGCAGAGTGGCTGTCTTGTCGTAGGCGTTGTCGTACATATCGCCAAGTACGGCATACAGTTCGTAGCAGAAAGCGGGGTCGCCAAGCTGTGCAGCCATCTCTTCTGCCTCCTTGATGAGTGCGAACGCCTCGGCATAGGATTGCTGACTGTAACGCACAATAGCGTGGTGGAGCAAACTTCGGGCTAATCTGCAATCGTTGTTGCCGACGTTTCTGTAATATTTCTCACTTTGGGCAATGAGCGTGTCGTCGTTGAAGGTGAGGCCCTTACGGTGGATGGCTTCCGTGAAGAGAAGTCCGTAAAGTGCGCTGTCCTGCGTGGTGGCGAGCGAGTCTGTGTTGAGAGGAGCCAGGAGCAGCATGGCTGAGTCTGGATGCTGGTCTATGATTCGCTCTGCCTGCAAGAGAGAGTCTTGGCAAGGCTGCTCGTGTGAACAGCCTGCCAAGAAGAGAGATATCATTATTATGATGGAAAAGGTCTTCTGCATGAGTTTATTTCATTCGGAAAGTGACGGGAAGGGTGAAAAATACGCGTACTTCTCTTCCGTTCTGCTTGCCAGGCTTCCATTTCGGCATACAGCGAATCACACGCAGAGCCTCTTCGTCGAGTGCGGGATACACAGAGCGTACAACCTTCGGAGTGCTTACCTGTCCGTCTTTCTCAACGATGAATTTTACAACAACGCGCCCCTGTATACCTTTAGCCATAGCCTCCTTAGGATACTTTAAGGTATGCATTAGAAAACTCATGAGACTGTCCTGGCCTCCAGGGAACTCGGGCATATTCTCTACAACGTCGAATACCTTTTCTTTCGACTGGTTCTTTGATATTACGGTCTTCTGTGCCGTTATCGTTGTTGTGCTCAGCAGAGCTACAAGCAACAAAAAAGCGATTTTCTTCATAATCTTTACATTTTAAGTTTTTAATGTTCTTTTGTCATGACGCTGCAAAAGTAGAAGTTTTTCCGTAAAACCGCAAATTTTCGATTACATCATATTACACAGACGGCATTTTTTGTGTATTTCCATGGTGTCTGGACATTTTTCATCTTCTGAGAAATACAGATACAGATGATACAGTACATTTTATAGACTTTCTCGCGTACGTACGTATATGTGCAGGTGTACGCAAAGCGTTTTCAGAAAACCTCTGTATCATCTGTATCTGTATGTCCGGTTTCCTGAGTCATAGTACTACGCAAGATGAAAAAGAAAGTGTTTATCCTCTGAGGCTTCGTGCCGATACTTGATTGCAAAGATACGAATAAGCAAGGACAATACAAAATAAAAAGTAAACTTTTTGAGTAACTCGTCGTTTTTCGACAAGAATAAACGATTTAGCCCCACCTCTCACTCCAAACGTTGGAAAAGCCCCGTAGTAAAGGCTTTGAGGGCAGTGAGAGGTGCTTTCAACCTCTCCCTCACCTCTCACTGCCCTCTCACTCAGTAACTTTGAGCTCGTATTTCAGGCACTTTGACCTCGTAACTCAATAAGTTAGTGGTCGTAACTCAATGGTTTCCTGTTGCAAAGTCATAGGTTTACGACTCCTTAGTCCCTAACTTAGGATGCCTTAACCTATGGTTTCTAACTAGCCAGTAAAATTTTCCTAACTAGCGCGTAAAAAAACTATGGTTAAGGAGTAGAGAAACAACGTGTTGCTAATAGAGAAACGACGAGTTGCTCCTCAAGATGGCCTGAGTGACGAGGGTGTAGTGTTGGGGGTAAGCGTATCCGCTTTGACGCCTTGACTCGTATCCCAAAAGTCGGTACCTTTGCATATTCTTAATTTAAATAGACTATGCAATATGGAATTACAGACAGCCGATGCCCGTCATGAGAAGACCTGGC
>Ga0256404_1004714_pt1 | contig 25241 bp, 27 predicted proteins | sample RumenRJG_01DNA_FD_185990 | JGI IMG/M metagenome (GOLD analysis project Ga0256404, IMG submission 185990) | Bovine rumen microbial communities from Lethbridge, Alberta, Canada - RJG_01 | ecosystem: Host-associated > Mammals > Digestive system > Stomach > Rumen | place: Canada: Alberta | collected...
TATGTGACCTCCTATTGTATGCGGTAATTCCTGTTACCTTATTATTCGTTCAAATAATATTTTACAGGTAAATCCACGAAACTACAATTGCGAGGTCACTTCATATTGTCTCTTGTATATCCGGAAGCTCGTAAAGTACCTATTACCGTAGCTTCTTTAGTAATTGTATTATTAGTAGTTACTGCGAATACAAATGCCAAAATCACTATAAGAATATATAGAAGCATAATCATCATTGCCTGATCGCTCCCCATATCTTCTCCGGTAAACTGTATTGCCTGATTACCATATCTTGGTATATATTTGATAATTGTTGCACTACTGTTTAATTCCTTCATAAAACCGTCTGATAACTTCTTTTCCTCTGTATCATTTTCCGGTTTATCATCATATATCCATGAATAATCATAATGTACTTTTACATTATCAAACGCTTCATATCCCTCTTTAGTAACAATTGCAACACCGAATTTAACTGCATCAAACATTACATCTCCGTTATCAGAGAATAATGCACTGTAGTCTGATAATGCCACAAGACCTGTAACTTTAAGCTTTCTTCCTGCTACTTCTATCTTATCACCTACAGATACCTTGTTATTATCGGCATACATTCTGTCTATTGCAATTTCATCAATATTTTCAGGCATCTTACCTTTCATAAGGCATACCTTATTAACTTCTTCTCTGTTCTTAAAGATTCTGAGTGTACTGTCAATTTCTCCATTCAGGTTATTATCTGTATCACACTCAATATAGTTATTATCATAAATTGCTACCCCATAGCTTTCTAATGAAGATATCAATTTATCATCAGCTTTTTCCATAAGTTCAAAGTTGCCATCTTCAATATTATACTTATCAAAGCTTTCATCATAAGCTTTTATCATACTTGAATCTGCCACTAAAAATCCGGATATAAGACCAATTGTAATAGTCATAAATAAGAAAATAACTAAATATTTTCCGATTTCACCCACAAATTCTTTTGGCAGTCTTTTGCGTAATGGATTTTTCATCATATCTTTCCTTTCCGAAATTAAGTCTTTTTCTTAACTTATTTTTCATAGTTCAACCTGACACTATAAATTAATTACCAGTCAAGCTCGCTTGCAGATATCTTTTCTTCATTTATATAAGTCTTTCGAATCTGTCCATCTCTAAGTTTTACTACTCTGTCTGCCATATTTTTAATTGCATCATTGTGAGTTACCATTATTACAGTTGTACCATACTTATGACTTACTTCCTCGATAAGTTTAAGTATCTCCTTAGATGTGTTATAGTCTAATGCTCCGGTTGGTTCATCACATAACAGAATATCGGGGTTTTTGACAATTGCACGACCTATTGAAGTTCTCTGCTGCTGCCCACCTGATAACTGGTTAGGAAGTTTGTGTCTGTGTTCATAGAGTCCTAACGTCTTAAGCAAATCATCAATATCTAAAGGATTATCACTAAGATATGCACCTACCTCGATATTCTCTTTAACATTAAGGTTAGGAATGAGATTGTACATCTGGAAAATATATCCTAAATGCTTACGTCTGTATTTAGTAAGAGTTTTCTCATCCATATCCTTTATCTTCTCACCATCTATTGAGATATATCCACTGTCAGCACCATCTATTCCACCGATTATATTAAGTAGTGTAGACTTACCTGAACCGGATGGTCCTAACAATACACAAAACTCACCTTTATTTACTTCAAAGTTAATTCCCTTTAAAACCTCTGTTTTATTAGAATCAGTTCCAAAACTTTTTTTCAAATCTTTTATCTCTAAAAACATTTCTTTACCTCACTTTCATATGAATGTCTGTTCATATGTGTATACTATCATCTTATTTTTCCATTGTCAATCAAAAAAGAGATGTTGATATTTTTTATAAACATCTCTTTTGTTTTAATCACATATACAAGGCTGAACCTCAACACTTTGTATATTCTGATTATTAATAATGTATCCGCATGCTTTAAGACCTTCTAAGATAACCTTGTTCCATTTATTTGCCGACAAATGATGTGTTGTATCATCATCTAATTTAATAACACACGCATCTTTTACTTCGCACGTCGAACCACACGCAATTTTATACATATTTTTTCTGCTTATGGCGCCAATTTCTTCAAGGGTATTAACCATTCGGTATACAGTTGCAGTTCCTATAGATGGTTCTATCTTTGATGCCTGATAATATATTTCTTTACAGCATGAGCAATCTTCATTTAATATAATATCCAATAAAATCAATCTCTGTTTAGTAATTCTACAACCGCGTTCTTTTAAACGATCTATCACAATTTCTCTTTGCATTTCTGTTCTGAGATAATTCTGTGAATCATTTTTATTTACTACCTGATTACATTTCTCCATTCCGGTTAATCTCCTTTCCCTATAGTTTAGTCATAGACATTTTCTTAATGGCAATGACCTCCACAATGCTTGCAGTCGCCTCCACATTGTATTGACTTACCATTTTTCTTATCTCTAACCATACTATAAATGATTAATCCAACTATTACTGCTAAAATAACTGCTACAAGAATTGTTCCCATAATTTCCTCCAATCCGAAGTTTACTAACTTCGAAAAAGCACACATTTACATTTTACAATCTGTTTAATCTTATTATTTATTTAATTTAGCACCATCGAATTTAAGTGTTTTACTTTCCTTATATGGTCTGAAGAGAAGATATAAGAATCCGATGATTAATAAGACAGCTACCACTGTTGCTATACCAAAGCTTATCTGTCCGGTAATTAATGCACCAATCTGGTAAATGCAAAGTGAAACAACATATGCAAGTAATGTCTGATATCCAATTGCGAACCAGAACCATTTTGTATTGTTCATCTCTCTCTTGATAGCACCCATAGCTGCGAAACAAGGTGCACAAAGGAGGTTGAATACAAGGAATGAATATGCTGCAATCTTTGTCATATTCTCGAAGTCAAGTACACCGAATACACCAACAACTTCTTCTTTGGCAACTAATCCCATAATTGTAGCAATTGTTGCTTTAATGTTGTTGAAACCAAGAGGTGCAAAGATAAAGCTTACTGCGTTACCAATCTTACCAAGGATACTGCTTTCAAGAGCTATATCAGGGTTAAATCCAAACTTGCCACCTTCGAAACCGAATGATGAACCAGCCCAGATAATGATTGATGAAAGAAGAATTATTGTTCCGGCTTTCTTAATGAACGACCATCCTCTTTCCCACATACTTCTTAATACATTTCCAACTGTTGGCATGTGATATGCTGGTAACTCCATAACGAATGGTGCAGGATCTCCTGCGAACATCTTTGTTTTCTTAAGTATGATACCAGAGCAGATAATTGCTGCGATACCTACGAAGTAAGCACTAGGTGCTACCCACCATGCTCCCTGGAATAATGCTGTTGCAATAAGAGCGATAATTGGTAATTTAGCTCCACAAGGGATAAATGTTGTTGTCATAATTGTCATCTTACGGTCTCTGTCGTTCTCGATTGTTCTCGATGCCATAACACCAGGAACACCACAACCACTACCGATAAGCATTGGAATAAATGATTTACCTGATAAACCGAATTTACGGAAAATTCTATCCATAATAAATGCAACTCTGGCCATATAACCACAAGCTTCAAGGAATGCTAGTAAAATGAATAAGACAAGCATCTGTGGTACGAAACCAAGTACAGCACCAACACCAGCTACAATACCGTCAAGGATAAGTCCTTTTAACCATCCAGCACAATGTACTGCATCAAGACCTTTTTCTACGAGTACAGGAATACCAGGTACCCAGATACCATAATCTGCTGTATCAGGAGCATCCTCCATGGCTTCGTCAACAGTTTCTGAAATATCATATCCTGCTTCTGTTAATGATTCACCATATGTACCATATTCTTCTTCAAATGTAGCATAATCGTCATCTTTAATTGCGCCAAGAATATTATCGGCACCGATAACACCTGCTTCATCTGCTGCTTTAACCGTTTCAACTACATCATCTGTCCAGATGTTTTCTACTGCATAGTCATTTGCTGCTTTTTCATAAGCACTTGAACCATTTCCAAATAAGTGCCAGCCATCACCAAATAAACCATCATTTGTCCAGTCTGTTACGAATGTACCTACTGTACTTACTGCAATATAGTATACAAGGAACATTATCGCTGCAAATATAGGTAATGCAAGCCATCTGTTTGTAACGATTCTATCAATCTTATCAGATGTTGTTAATGCTTTCTTCTTAGCTTTCTTTAAGCAATCACCGATTATGGAAGAAATATATACATATCTTTCATTTGTAATAATACTTTCTGTATCATCATCAAATTTATCTTCTAATTCTTTAATTTCATCATCAACTTCAGGAACGATATCTAATAAAGTCTGAATTTTATCATCTTTCTCAAGTAATTTAATTGCGAAGAAACGTTTCTGTTCTTCTGCAACTACATTTGCAAGTTTTTCCTCTACTTTAGTAATTACTGCTTCAACATCTTTATCAAAGCTATGTACAGGAGTAACTTTCTTCTTGCTGCTTGCTAAAGCAACTGCTTTCTCTGCTGCTTTCTGAATTCCTGTTCCTTTAAGAGCAGATATTTCAACTACTTCGCAGCCAAGCTTCTGGCTAAGTTTATCAGTATTAATTGTGTCACCAGTTTTCTCAAGGACGTCCATCATATTTATCGCCATAATTACAGGAATACCAAGTTCCATAATCTGTGTTGATAAATATAAGTTTCTTTCAATGTTAGTACCATCTACAATGTTAATGATTGCATCCGGTTTCTCATTAATAAGATAGTTTCTTGCTACAACTTCCTCTAATGTATAAGGTGATAAAGAATAAATACCAGGTAAGTCAGTAATTACTACATCTTTATGATTCTTTAACTTACCTTCTTTTTTCTCAACTGTTACACCAGGCCAGTTACCAACGAATTGGTTTGAACCTGTCAACGCATTAAATAATGTGGTTTTTCCGCAGTTTGGATTACCTGCTAATGCAATTTTAATTGACATAAATCTCCTCATTTCTGCGACACTACTTTAATTCAGATTAATTCGTTTATAAATGTGCCGCTATTATAAACTTCTGAATATATACTGTTATAACTTAACATCATTTTTAACAATATAACTTCCGGTAAATATACTCGCTGCAACTTTTATAATCTTTTATATATTACGCTTTATACATTACATATTACTTCCAGCCAATATCTCTACCACAATCAAAATTGTTCGTCATAACTTTCTAATGTACGTTTTGCCTTATTCGTGTTAGTAATAACTAACATAAAGGCAAAAAAAATTTGTTTATAAAATAAAATCTGTAAAACAGATTTTACTCTACTTCTATCATTTCTGCATCGGCTTTTCTTAACGATAATTCGTAGCCTCTTACAGTTACTTCTACAGGATCTCCAAGAGGTGCAACTTTTCTTACAAATATTTCAACACCTTTTGTAATTCCCATATCCATAATTCTTCTTTTAACCGGACCATCACCTGTAAGTTTCTTAACTTTAACAGTTGTTCCGCACGCCACTTCTCTAAGTGTCATAATGCATTTCCTCCATTCTTGCCTCATTGTAAAGTATATAAATACTTTTTTATACAAATAACATATAAATGTTATCTTGTCATAATTGTTACAAAATAATAATACCTCACCACCAGTTACATTTATATGTAACGATGTTGGTAATTAATACTTAACTCTTTTATCTTTATTACATTTATTCTATTAAGTATTAGTTTCTTTATACCATTATTTTATTTGCCATATCTTTACCTATAGCTACTCTGGAATCTTTGACATTAACAATCATATTGCCATCGATTTCTGATATAACTGTTACTGTTCCACCAGCTACAAATCCAAGGTTCTCCAAAAATCTACGTGTTTCTTCTTTACCGCCAACCTTTTTAATTACATTAGGTTCGCCTGCATTGACCATTGTTAAAGGCATCATATCATCCTCTTTCTATATTGATAATATTTTTCAAAACTCTTTTTCTTCGAAAGTTAGTATAGTCTAACATTCATTAGGTGTCAATAACTTTTTTCACTTTTTTTCTACATATTTTGAATCTAATATATTGCGTATCTAATTTCTTCATAAATATATCTAATATTAATATATCTAATATTGTGGTTCCATATTATTGAGAAAATAAACACTATCTAATTTTAGAAATTTGTGGTATAGTATTACTTAATAATATGATATTTTAATGAATGTGAATTTAAAATTATTTAATTATTTAAAATAATAAACAAAAGGAGCTTTAATAATGAGAGCGTTTATAAACGAATCTTCTGAAAATTATCTAGAAACAATTTTAGTGTTAAGCAAGAAATTACCTGTTGTTCGTTCTGTCGATATTGCTAATGAATTAGGCTTTAAGAAATCAAGCGTAAGTATTGCAATGAAACATCTTCGTGAAAAGGAACATATTACGGTTACAGATGCAGGATACATATACTTAACTGATGCTGGTCGTGAAATTGCAGAAATGATTTACGAAAGACATGAGTTATTATCGAAATGGCTTGTCAAATTAGGTGTTAATCCTGAAGTCGCAGATGAAGATGCCTGCAAGATGGAACATGTACTTAGTAAAGAAACTTTCGAAGCACTAAAAAAACATGTGAATGGTACTGAATAAATAATATTCAGATTTCAAATTCAATGTAAATGAATACAAAACCCGGTTCGATTATGAACCGGGTTTTGTATTGCCACTCTCTATCTGCATATTTAACAGTTAGAAACAACTAAGAATGTTTAATAAGCTCTTATTTGCACTTACTTATATAAGACAATTTAACTGCGAATGACTTATTTGACAGATATATTTTTTCAAACTATTGCACCGAATTGCTAATTTGTCGATGCCAGTTTTTCACTCTTTTGATTATTTGTATACATTCAATGCACAGACATTTAAACCAAGGAGTCCGTCTATGACACACACTTGATTTATGACGTATCGTGTGTGTGAGTTATATGCCGCCAGATGCAAAAGGTCGGTGCAGTAAATCACTGTTTGAGCGAAGCGAGTTTGATTTACTACACCGGAATAGACTTTGCAGAGGGCGGCATTTACTCACACCCGATTAAGGAATCTGAAAGTGTGTGTCATAGACGGACACCTTTGGCTTAAAGGTCTGTCTGTTGAATGTACACAAAATTTGAGTGAAAAGCTGGCATCTGACAAATTTACGCAATTCATTTCAGACAGTTTGAAAATATATATCTGCAAATATGTCATACCCAGATAAAATACTTCTCCTTATTAATAAGTGCAAATAAGAGCCTCATCACACTACTCCTGTTTCTAACTGTTAAAATATGCATCTATTCCATTTGCAATTCCACTCACAATTTTATTCTGGTAATCCTCCGTAGCCATTAATCCATCTTCAGTCGGATTAGACATATACCCCATTTCTATAATCGTGGTAGGTACGGATGCCCAGTTAATTCCACTCATAGTATCAGTTTCCCATACATATTGCTTTCTTGCACCTGTACTTTCGATATATTTATCTAACACACATTGTGATAATTTTCTGCTCAAGCCATAGATATTACCATTATATGGATTAGATGGTGTCTGGCATATTGTCATCGCCCCATTTGTACTACTGTTCTCAGAACCATTAGCGTGTATTCTGATAAATGCCTCTGCACCTGCATTATTTGCAATCTGTGCTCTTTCACTGTTACTAATATTAACATCATTGGTACTTCTTATCATTATGACATTATATCCTCTGGCTTCTAATTCTTTCTGTAATTTAAGGGCAACGCTTAAGTTAAGTTCATATTCAGCAATCCCGCTAACGCAACCTGCTGTTCCACTGCTTACTTTAGCTTTTACTTCTGATGCACCCGGTCCTACCGGTTCTTTTTCATTATTACCATGTGCTTGATGTCCTGCATCGATTGCTATCAGATGTCCGCCGGTTCTTGGTATGTATGAACTTGTCTCCTGTGTGGTTGTGGCAGGTTCAGGTGTAGTTTCAACTACTGTAGTAGTGGCTGGTGCTTCAATTGTAGTTTCTTCTGTTACAGGCTCTGCGACAGACTCTTCTAATTTCGTTGTTTCTACATTCTTCTCTGTCGTTTCTGTTGGTTTCTTAGTATTTACTGCCTCTGTTGTGCTCCCGTCTTTTATATTATTTTTATTCTTCTTATCACTTCCACAAGCTGCTAATAATACTGTCATTGTCATTAAAGCAATTAGATATATTAACTTCTTCATTTTTCATACCTTTCCTTATTTTCGCTATAGTGTAAAACATATTGATAACTTATTTTCATTATATAATTGTACAAATAAATACAGGCCATATAATATGACCTGTATTTAAAATTGTTAAATATATTCTTCTTCTCTGAATGTAGCAAATGCAATATTCGTAGCATGGTCTGATACTCTTTCGAAGTTCGAAATTAAATCAGAGAATATTGCTGCTTTAGGACTACATTCGTTCTTAGCCATACGGCGTACATGATTTCTCTGCAATTGTTTTTCTAAATCATCTACTTCGTTTTCTAAGTCCATAATTTCCTTAAGATGTTCTTCATTTCTCTCAGTAAATGCTTCTAGCGCAAGTTTTACTTCCTTATTCATAACATCAAACATATGTTGTAATTCCTCTGCACCCACTTTGCTGAATTCAATCGATTCATTAAGCTTTGTCTGTGCAAATTCCGCAATATTTTCTGCATGGTCACCTATACGTTCAATATCACTTACAACATGATAATATCCAGCTATATTCTTCGTCTCACTTACCGGTAGCATCTGATTTATCTTAACTAAGAAATCGGTAATCTTCCTACTAAGGAAATCAACTTCATGTTCTCGTTCAAACACTTCATTAATTATATCCTTATTGCCTTTCATTAATGCCTCCATACTTCTTTCAAGGTTATAATTAGCAATCTCACCCATTCTCTTAATTTCATTTGTTACCTCTATCATAGCAATAGCCGGAGATACCGCTGAATCAAGACTTATATATTTTAATTCATATTTTTCTTTCTGTTCATCTTCGCCAGGTACAAGCCATTGTGTAAGTTTAACTATCCAGCCTGCAAATGGGAATAAGATAATAACCTGGAATACCTTAAATATAGTATGTGTATTAGCTACGGCACGTTTAGGATCAGCTGAAATAACATTAATCCAATGCTCAACATATCCACCAAATGGTAATAAAATAAGTAACATTATTATTGAACCAATAATGTTAAACATAAGATGAATAAGAGCAGCTCTCTTCGCATCTTTCTTACCTGTAAGACCTACTAATACAGCAGATGTACAGGCACCTATGTTACAACCTAAGATAACATAGAAACACATTGGTAATTCTACAAGTCCACTTCCTGCCATCGTTACAAGAATACCTACTGATGCAGACGAGCTCTGTAATATTGTAGTGATAACAAGTCCTACTAAGATTGCAACTAAAGGATTCTTAAGTGAACTAATCATCTTCATTACTGCAACAGAATCTTTTATACCTGCCATAGAATTTTTCATAAGGCTCATTCCTAAGAATAATGCGCCAAATCCAAAAAGTACCTCACCGACTTTATTGACCGTTTCATTCTTAAAGAACATAATCATAACGACACCGGTAATTACAAATACTGGTGCAATACTGTCAAGGTCAAATGCTACAATCTGTGCTGTTACAGTTGTACCAATGTTAGCACCCATAATTACACCTACAGCCTGCATAAGATTCATAAGTCCTGAGTTAACAAAACTTACAACCATAACAGTAGCTGCACTTGAAGACTGGATAATAGCAGTAAAAATTGTACCTACAATAACACCTATAAGTCTGTTCTTGGTACACCACTCTAAGATAGTCTTCATCTTAGAACCTGCTACTTTTTCAATTCCTTCACCCATAAGCTTCATTCCGTAAAGGAACAGCCCCAATCCCCCAAGCATACTTATTATCATTGTACTGCTCATAATTTTCCTTTCAATATACATATAGTTATGTATTTTCTAATATTCAATTATAGTATAGACATTTTTTCTCAAAAAAAAGCGTCCTTATATACAATAACTTATATTTCAGAAATAAACAAGTATAATTTTACCTAATTTTAAATTAGATTTCACATAAATTCATACATAAATTACAAAGACCTTTTACAGTTATATATTATATCTTAAAATATATAAACTATAAAAGGTCTTATAAATTCAAAAATATTCACAGATTATTTATGCATTCTGAATTCAAAATCTTCATCAGCAAATCTAAGCTGAGCTCCATGCGGAATAAAAATTTCTTCATCATTTCCTATTAACACTCTGTTTAAATATGTATGATTCTTCGAATTATTGTCTACAACGAAGAATTCTTTACCATGTCTTATAATATAAGCATGCTTATCATCAACAGCTAAGTTGCCTGATATACAATAATCAACATTTTCCTCGTCTTTACCAATATAGAATGTATCCTTATCAATCTTTATCTCCTGATTATTAGATAATCTGATAAGATATGGCTCTATCTCAGGTCTTGCAACAATTGGAGGAATTTCTTCTATTTTTTTATCATCTGCCTCGGATACTTCATCTATCTCTGTTGTCTCTTCAGTTACTTTTTCATCTGTAACTTCTGTATCATCTGATGTCTCTATATTTTTCTCTTCTGATTCAGATTGAATCTCTGCATCGCCATCATTAACAACTTCCTGCTCCGTATCTTCTTCTGGCTCTTTTTCTACATCTGCATCATTTTTATCTTCTTCTGATTCAGTTTCTGCATCTGTCTCTTCTTTATCTTCTTCAGATTCATTTTCTGCATCTGTCTCTTCTGCATTACCATTATCCTCTTCTGATTCAGCTTCTACATCATTTTTATCTTCTTCTGCCTCTGATTCTACAGTTGTATCATCTTCATCTTCTTCGTCCTCTTCATCAACCACTTCTTTATGTTCAAGTCCGAGCATATCTTCTAATTCATATATGAACTTGTCCAAAGTATATGATTTAGGATTAAGGAATGTGATAAGCTTACCTACATAATCACCATTTTCATCTAAATCGAACTGTGAACTGAATAATACGTTCTTAAAGAAATTACATATGTTACCATCATTAATAACTGTAAGTAATGGAAGACATAATAACTTAACATCTCCATTTTCAGGATTAACGTATATCTCTTTTCTCTCTAACGAAAATGATGTCCAGTTAATCATATATTCTGACGATTCTTTAATCGTATTTGCTATACCATAGAATACTTTTAATAATCTGTCTTTTTTAACATATTCACCAAGATATTCTTTCATTGTAACCAATCCGGTTATATCATATCTGAAATATCTGTCATTCTCCACCTGTACTGGCTGTACCGGTAAGAAACCCTCTATATCATTGTTAACCATCATACCTAATGTAAGATTGTCAATTCTGTCGTTAGATTTTAGGAGATATTCAGCAGTAACTTTTTCTTCATCGTTCTTTATGTTTAAATCTATCATATATTATTACCTAACCTTTCTGTAATCTTCAATATGTATGTAACTATTCAACGATCTGTCCAAATATCGCCATCTTAGACATTGTATCTAATACTCTCTGTTCTGTCTTCTCTTTAATGACATTAATCTCACCTATTACATTAACGTCTGAAAGATGTAATACACTACAATTTCTATTAACAAATCTGTTATAGAGTATATTAGCCTTCTCAACATAAGAGCAATCATTTACTTCATCATATTTTCTGATAATCTCAATATTTCTCTCAATATTCTTATTAGAATCAGGTAATCCGCTTCCCACAAATATAACTTTCTTAGCTACATCAAGAACTGAGAAATTAATCTTAGAAATTGCACTCTCCAAGTTAACTATAATGATATCATACTTCTCTAACTCTCCAATTGTCTCATATAACTTTTTGAATCCATTTTCCAAATACATAACTAATTCAAATGCACAATCTTCATTATTAATGAAGTCAAAGCCAAATTTCATATCTGTTATTATAGCTTTCTCTAAATCTTCTTTCGTAAGTTCCCCATTTGCTGCCTTAGTTAAAATATCACTAAATGGCACATCTGTTCTTGAAACATCGAAAAATCTTCTCATTGTGCTGAACTGTTTGAAATCAAGATATAAAATATTAGTGTCACTGTCTGCATTAGCTATACCAAGTGAAATACCTGCTGTCGTGCTGCCCTCACTATTTCCAGCCGAAATAAATGCATACACATCAGGAGTTCTACGTTTCTCTCTGATTCTTTCTTCCTCGGCTTTTCGCTCTTCTTCTAATCTCTTCTGCTCTTCTTCAGCAACCTTTCTTTCAGCCTCTAATCTTTCCTCTTCAGCCTTTCTCTCTGCCTCAAGTCTTTCTTCTTCGGCTTTTCTTCTCTCTTCTTCAGCCTTTCTTTCAGCTTCTAATCTTTCTTCTTCGGCTTTTCTTTCAGCCTCTAATCTTTCTTCTTCGGCCTTTCTCTCTGCCTCTTTCTTCTCAGCTAATAATTTATCATAGTTCTTGCCGATATTATATAACTCATTAGCAATATCCTTAACTTTCTGATACTTGCATACTACCGGTGTTCCATCTTCCTCTTTAACTGATTTTAATTCTGATAAATATACTACTGCACATTCCTCCGGTATCTGGGAAATATCGTAGTTAATCATCTTATTAATTGCAAAAACCTTTACTTCGTGTGATTCTATTACTGATAAAACATCTTCTGTACTGTTACATGGAAATACCTGTAATTTTTTAGAAAATCTTTCACGCAAAGCAACCAATACCCTGTTTTGATAGTTCTGATCCTGATCTAAAATTGCTACCCTGATTTGCATACTAGTACCTTTCCTTTTCTTTTATTTTTACACGAAACAACGTCACAAATTCATAATTCTATTTTATAAATTCGCCTCTGATATGTCAAGTAATATCTGCCTTTTTAGTGCGTTTAAATCAGAGAATTTTCTCTCTTCTCTTATGAATTTTATAAACTCAATTTTCACTTCTCTATCATAGATTTCTTCGCTAAAATCTAATATATGAGTTTCGACTACAATTCTTCCGTCATCTTTAACTGTTGGATTAATTCCGACATTAGTAATACTCTTAAAAACCCTTGAATCAATGTGTGTATTCGTCTTGTATACACCTCTTGGAGGCAGAATTTTATTCTCATCAGGACTTATATTAATAGTTCTGGTATCTATCTTTCTTCCATTCTGTTTTCCAGCTACAACCTGTCCTTTTATAAAATAATTATAGCCAAGCATTTTGTTAGACATCTCTATCTTGCCTGCTGTAAGATAGTCCTTTATATTTGAACTGCTGACCTTTTCACCATCTGACATAACATCATCTGCAACTATAAGTTCATATCCCGACTCGTCTGCATACTTCTCTAACATATCTACATTTCCACGTCTGTTTCTTCCAAAACAGAAATCTCTGCCTGTTACAATTACCTTTGCGCCCATTCTTTTAACTAACACTTCTCTAATAAAATCTTCAGGCTCAATTGCCATAGTTTCTTTATTAACAGGATAGAATACAAGATTATCTATACCTAATTCATTACATATATCAATTCTTTCAGCCTTAGTTGTCACACTTGGCAGATGTTTTATTCCTGTCGTATCAAATGAAAAAAGTACCGTTTCATAACCATATTCTTTCTTTTTCTCATTAATAATGTTAATAAGTCTCTGGTGTCCTAAATGAAATGCATCAAATTTACCTAATGTTACTGCCGAATTATTAACACAAATATCCTTTGTCTCATCATAGATATGCATATTCTTTCACACTTTCTCCGTTTCTGAGTATTAAGCCATAAACATTTTCTCAGGCTTATATAATCTACTTTCCTTATCTATTTTATATACTGCGTAAAATCGTCCCTCGCAATAGACTCTGTATAACAACTGATTATTGGCATCATCTCTGGTTTCATTACGTATCTGAGCTGCAATTCCATCAGTATTATCTGCATCTTTATCTGTTTCCATAAACATTTCAGAAGTTAATACATTTCCATTTAATAACAGCTTTTTAAATCTTTCCTTAACATTTAATTTCGGATAATCAAGAATATCCTCTGTTTTAATTAATATTCCCGATGCTTCTAATCTGTCATCTGCTACAATCTGTTCAATTTCTGAAAGTTTTACGCTGTCTGTAAGCTTAAATATACCTGTCTGAGTTCTTAATAAATATCCCATACAGCCATATACGCCTAGTTTATCGCCTATATCATTGCATAAGGTTCTTATATATGTTCCCTTGCTGCAATTAACTCTGATTCTTATAACAGGAAGATTTATTTCTAATATGTCAATTCCATATATATAGATATTTCTTGGTTTTCTCTCTACTTCAATTCCCTCACGCGCTAAATCATATAGCTTTCTGCCATTTACTTTAAGAGCAGAATACATTGGTGGAATCTGGGCATAATCCCCCTCGAAGCTCTTAATGGCATTAATTATCTCTTCCTCTGATAATTCAATTGCACCATTATATTTCTCTATAACTTCACCTGTCATATCCTGTGTATCTGTCTTTAAACTGAGAACTAACTCTGCTTCATAAGTTTTTCTCTTTTCCATTATAAGGTCACATAATTTCGTCGCATTTCCTATACAAATCGGAAGCACACCCTCCGCCTCCGGATCAAGTGTGCCTGTATGTCCAATTTTTTTAGTTTTTAATATACCTCTTAATTTTGCAACAACATCATGTGATGTAAAACCTTTTTCTTTATATACGTTGATTACACCATTAATATTATTGTTCATTCTAATCCTCATTTCCTAGCGATTTCTCATACTAGCCTAACTGTTTCTCTATCTGCTCTGAAATATTATTTATCACATCATATACTGTGCCTTTCATATTAAAGCCTGCTGCTCTTATATGACCACCACCGCCAAAATATGTTGCAATAGCACTTACGTCTACGATTTCATTTGAACGCAGACTTACTTTGTATTCAAGCTCTCCGACTTCATATAAGAATATTGCACACTCAACACCTTTAGTAATTCTAAGCTGTTCTACTATTCCATCTAAATCTTTATTAGTAATGTTATAGAAATCAAATTCACTTTTCTTTACTACCGAGAAAATACATTTGCCATCATAGAATAATACACTTTCAAGCAAGGCTCTTCCTAGTATCTGGTTCTGGACATAAGTCTTTGTATAGAATGTATTATCAATTATATTGGTAAATGGAATACCTTTTTCCATAAGCTTACCAGCAATTGTCATTGTAGCTGCCGATGTATTCGAATACTTAAACACTCCGGAATCGTGAATTATTCCAAGATATAAAGCACAAGCCACATCATAATCCACTTTATCCTCGTCTAAAAGTGTGTATACAACTTCACTTGCTGAACTTGCCTTAGGAAATACAATGTTATCCATCGCAAATTCTGTATTGCTTATATGATGGTCTATACATAATGTCTTTTTAGCATTATTAAAATATGGTTCAAACTCACCTAATCTGTCAATGTCACTTGAATCTAATGAGATGAATAAATCATATTCTTTGTCTCCATCATAACTGTTCTTAATCTCATCACTATATTTAAGAAATTTGAACTTATCCGGAATAGGTTCTAAATATAAATCAACTTTAATATCACTATACTGGTGTTTCAGATATGTATAAAGCCCCATACATGACCCGACGCAATCACCGTCAGGTCTTATATGTCCGCCCATACCTATCGTTTTCACATTTTCTAAATAGTCAGATATTTTATTCTGTTTCAATATCATTTTCCTCACCGTCATCTTTAATATCCTTATTTACTTCATCTATAAACTTAGACATATTGACACCATATTCAATTGACTGGTCAATAATAAAAATAATTTCAGGTGTATTTCTTAGATTAATTGTATGTGCAAGTTCTCTTCTTATATAGCCCTCTGCACTTCTTAATCCCTCTAATGTGCTTTTCTGTGACTCTTCATCACCTAATACACTTATATATGCTTTACACTGTTTTAAATCAGGTGAAACCTCCACAGACACAACACTTGTCATAGGATTAATTCTTGGATCTTTAATCTCACCTCTTATTATATTGCTAAGTTCACGCATTACTTCGCCATTAATACGAGTATTTTTTATGCTGTTTTTTCTCATAGACAAAACCCTGCCTTTCTATAATCTATCTTGGCACTTCCTGCATAATGTATGCTTCTACGATGTCGCCCTCTTTTACATCATTGAATTTCTCAAATACAAGACCACATTCATAGTTAGATTTCACTTCTTTTACATCATCTTTAAATCTCTTAAGTGATGCTAACGCACCCTCGAATATCTGCTCGCCTTCTCTTGTAATTCTTACGCTGCAGCCTCTCTGGAATACACCGTCAAGTACATAAGAACCTGCGATTGTTCCAACACCTGAAGCTTTAAATAACTGTCTTACCTCTGCATGACCGATTACTTTCTCTTCAAATACAGGATCTAACATACCTTTCATTGCTGCTTCCACATCTGCAATAGCCTGATAAATAACTCTGTATAATCTTAAGTCAACTTTTTCTCTTTCAGCTATCTCTTTAGCAAGATTATCTGGTCTTACGTTAAAGCCGATTATAATTGCATTTGATGCAGATGCTAAGATAACGTCTGATTCGTTAATTGCACCGACACCGGCATGGATAACTTTAACTACAACTTCATCATTAGATAATTTTGTAAGACTGTTCTTAACTGCTTCAACAGAACCCTGAACATCAGCTTTGACAATTAAGTCTAACTCTTTAAGTTCGCCTTCCTGTATCTGGTTAAATAAGTCATCTAATGACATCTTTGCTTTAGCTTTAGAACCCTCAAGAAGTTTTTCTCTTCCGTCTTTGATAAATGTTTCAGCAAAGTTTCTTGCCTCTTTATCATTTTCTGTTGCCACAAATACTTCACCTGCATTTGGAACACCATTAAGTCCTAAGATTTCAACAGGAGTTGATGGAGTAGCTGTATTAACTCTCATTCTCTTATCATTAACCATTGCACGTACTTTACCATAGAACGAACCTGCTGCAATTGCATCACCTACATGTAATGTACCTTTCTGTACTAATACTGTAGCGACAGGACCACGTCCCTTATCAAGCTGTGCTTCTATTACAAGACCTCTTGCCTTTCTGTCAGGATTAGCCTTAAGTTCGCATACCTCTGCTTCAAGAAGAATCATCTCAAGAAGTGTATCGATACCTTCTTTAGTATGTGCAGATACAGGAACAAATATTGTATCTCCACCCCAGTCCTCAGCAACTAATTCATATTCTGCTAATTCCTGTTTAACTTTATCTATGTTAGCGCTTGGCTTATCAATCTTATTAACTGCAACGATGATGCTTATTCCTGCTGCCTTCGCGTGGTTAATAGCCTCTACTGTCTGTGGCATTACACCATCATCTGCTGCAACTACTAATATAGCTATATCTGTTGACTGTGCACCTCTCATACGCATTGCTGTAAATGCTTCATGTCCCGGTGTATCTAAGAATGTAATCTGTTCGCCATTAACCGTTACTGTGTATGCACCAATATGCTGTGTAATTCCACCGGCTTCTTTAGCTATGACATTTGTCTGTCTGATTGCATCAAGAAGTGATGTTTTACCATGGTCAACGTGGCCCATAACACATACAACAGGTGGTCTCTTTACTAACTTGCTTTCATCTTCTTCATCTTCTCTTAACAATTCTTCGATGATATCAACTTTTTCTTCCTGCTCTGCAATAATATCATATTCTAATGCTATCTCCTGAGCTGTATCAAAATCAATTTCCTGATTAATTGTAACAATCTGTCCCTGCATAAATAATTTCTTAACAAGTGCAGATGGCTGAATCTTCATCTTATCAGCAAGTTCTTTGATTGTAAGTGTCTCTGGAAGAATAATCTCTTTGATTGTCTCTTCTTCTTTCACAGGCTGCTGTTTAACAGGCTGTGAATTGTTATTCTTTCCATTATTTTTACCATATGAATTATTGTTATTCTGGTTATTATTTCTGTTGTTACGGTTATTCTGATTATTTCCGTTATTACGGTTATTACCATTATTCTTATTGTTCTGGTTGTTTCCGTTATTATTTCTATTCTGATTATTATTTCTGTTATTCTGATTGCCGTTCTGGTTATTATTCTGATTGTTTACATTATTGGAATTTCCACCATTGTTCTTATTCTTCTGGTTATTTCCATTATTCTTATTGTTCTGGTTGTTTCCGTTATTATTTCTATTCTGATTATTAGAATTAAAGTCATTTTTCTTATTCTGACCGTTGTTCTTTTTCTTTCCTGCATCAGAATTATTTGCACTGTTCTGTGGGTTATACACCTGGGTTATATGTGCTTTTTTACCATCATTATTATCTTTTGATGCATTTTTCTTATCTGTATTTGATGCTTCTTTTGAAACATTCTTCTCATCATTTACTGCTTCTTTTACTTCTTTTTTCTTATCTGCCTGTTCATTAACGGATTTTTTATCTGTTTCTTTATTCTCTACCTTATTATCAGGTTTCTTATCCGCTTTAACATTTCCTGATTTCTCGCCACCTTTACCATTCAATGCACTTACAGCCTTTCTGGCTCTGTCAGCCTCTTCCTCTGTAATTGAACTTGTGTGACTTTTTACTTCTATTCCATTATCTGCTAAAATCTGCTTTAATACCTTATTATCTAAGCCAAGCTGTTTAGCAAGTTCATATACTCTAATATTTGCCATTCTTCTACCTCCGTTAATTTTGTTCTGCATTTATTTTGTTCACGATCGCTTTTGAAAATCCTTCATCTAACAGCGCTAAAGATGCTCTTGTCTCTTTACCCATCGCATTACCTAATAATTCTTTATTTCCATAGAAATATATTGGTACTTTATAAAATGTGCACATATTCGTAAACATCTTCTTAGTATTATCTGATGCATCATCTGCCACGATAACTAAATACGCTTTATTAGACTTCACCATTTTTTCAACTGAAAATTCTCCGCTTGCTACTTTACCTGCCTTTGTAGCCAGGCCAATCATTGATAACACTTTGTTTTGCAATGCCCTGTACTTCCTTTCTGTATGAATTCTCCGTATAAACTTTGTAACATATATTTAATTATATGCTTCCTCTTAACAAGTCATATACATAATCATCAATCTTCATTTTGAATGAGCGCTCAAGGCCATGGTTTTTAATGCTTTTTTCTAAACATTCCCTAGAAGAACATATATATGCACCTCTGCCATTTTTCTTGCCTGTTTTATCAATAATAATTTCATTCTCTGCTGTTTTAAGTACTCGTATCAGTTCTTTCTTAGGTTTCATCTCACCGCAACCTACGCACTGACGCATTGGAACTTTCTTTGTAAAACTCATATATACACCTACTTTTATTCTTCGCTAATATCTTCTGTTACTTCTGAATTCTCGTTCTGCTCCTCAGCTTCTTTAGCAGCTTTTGCCTGGCTTTCACTCTTAATATCAATCTTAAAGCCTGTGAGTTTCGCAGCAAGTCTTGCATTAATTCCCTCTTTACCTATTGCAAGTGATAACTGGTAATCAGGTACGATAACTGATGCTGTCTTTGCTTCATCATCTGCAACTACTGAAATAACTTTTGCAGGACTAAGTGCATTCTCAACATAGTTAGCTGCATTCTCGCTATAAGGTACTATATCTACCTTTTCACCTCTTAATTCATTAACGATTGCATTAACTCTTGCTCCGTTAACACCTACGCATGCTCCTAATGGATCTACGTTCTTATTATTAGATTTAACTGTAATCTTACTTCTTACACCAGGTTCTCTTGAAACACTTACGATTTCAACTGTACCGTCTCTGATTTCTGCAACTTCTGCTTCAAATAAACGTTTTACAAGGTCAGGATGTGTTCTTGATACACAGATTTTTGGTCCCTTTGGTGTCTCCTTAACTTCAGTAATGTATAATTTAATACGTTCTGTTGGCATAAATTTCTCTGTCTTAACCTGTTCTGATTCAAGAAGTACGGCATCAGCCTTACCTAAATTAATACTAATATTCTTACCATTTATTCTCTGTACAATACCTGTTACGATATCCTTTTCCTTAGCATAATACTGGTCATATACTACTTTTCTTTCTTCTTCTCTTATCTTCTGTAAGATAACGTTCTTCGCATTCTGTGTTGCAATTCTTCCGAATTCTTTAGAATTAACATCAACTTTAATCTCATCACCGACTTCGCTGTTTATATCTATCTCTTTTGCTTTAGCTAATGAAATCTCACATGATGGGTCTTCAACTTCTTCTACAACTTTCTTAGTTGCAATAATCTTGAAATCTCCTGTTTCTCTGTCTACAGTAGCTTCTACATTATCACATTTACCATAATGGTTCTTATAAGCCATTAATAATGAATTCTCAATAGCTTCAAAAAGCACTTCTTTATTAATGTCTTTCTCCTTTTCTAATATTTCTAATGATTCAATTAATTCTCTGTTCATTTCTATCAATCTCCTTTTCTATATTTAATAAATTCATATGCATTTCCATACTTATATCTATATTCAGAATATACTAGCAAAAAATAATCAGATATTTTATAACTGCATAATTAAAAATCTAATGCAAGTCTTACAAGTGCTATTTCGCTTCTTTTAAATGTAATCTCTTCATCATTATCTTCAATTACTATCTCTTCTTTATTATATGATTTTAGAAAACCTCTGTAATCCTTAGTACCATCTTTCATTCTGTAAAGTTTTATCTCTACATCTTCACCTAAGCTTCTCTCAAAATCTTTATCTTTCTTAAGTGGTCTGCCAAGTCCCGGCGAGCTTACTTCTAATATATATGCATCATCGATAAAATCTTCCTCATCGAGCTTATCGCTTAATGCCCTGCTTATTAATTCACAGTCATCAACATTTATTCCGCCCGGTTTATCGATATAAACTCTTAAGTACCAGTTACTTCCCTCTTTAACATATTCAACGTCTACTAATTCGAAGTTGTTCTGCTCAATAAGAGGCGTAACTAACTCTTCAGTCTTTGATTCGTATAAATCTCTTTTTGACATATTCTTTAATCACTCCTTAATTTTTTGCCTTTACAAACATTAGAGAGTGGACTTGCTTGCCCACTCTCTAAACATAATTCACTATATCATATATAGAGTATATCACTATACCTATAATAATGCAAGTAATTTTTACCCTGTTTTCATCCTCCATACTTTCTCCATGCTTTCAACTGGCTTTAAAACCACTATAACCTACTAAATATTATCATGTTTTTTCAACAAATCAGGGCGTCTTTCCTTAGTCCGCTTAAGAGATTCTGCTTCTCTCCACTCATTTACTTTCTTATGGTCACCTGATAACAGCACATCAGGAACACGTTTCCCCATAAATTCAACCGGTCTTGTATACTGCGGATATTCTAATTTATCTTCTGCAAATGACTCATATTTAGCAGATTCATCATTATTAAGAACTCCATCCACTAATCTTGATATTGTATCAACCATAACCATTGCCGGAAGTTCTCCACCTGTCAGGACATAGTCACCTATTGAAACGTTATCAGTTACTATCATTTCTAAAACTCTTTCATCGATTCCCTCATAATGTCCACATAAGAATACTAAATCTTCTTCTTCGGATAATTGTTCTGCCATTCTCTGGTTAAACACGTCACCCTGCGGGGTCATATATATAACTCTTGGTTTCGTATCTGTTACCTGACTAATTTTCTCTTCTATTGATTTATATGATAAATATACCGGTTCCGCCTGCATAACCATACCTGCACCACCGCCATAAGGATAATCATCTACCTTATGATGCTTATTAGTCGCAAAATCTCTTATATTTACAACATTTAACTCTATATTACCATTTTTAATGGCACGACCGATTATGCTTGTATTTAAACAATCCTCAACCATCTCAGGAAATAATGTTAATATGTGAAATCTCATAAATCTATTAATCCTTCCATAATATGTACTCTCATTATTCCCTCTTCGATATTTACATCTTTAATGCATTCCTTAATTGCAGGCAGAAGAAGTTCTTTTCCTCCAAATTCTTCATTTGCTTTTACTTCATAAACATCATTTGCACCTGTCTGTAATACATCACTAAGTATTCCGACTTCCCTGTCATCATCACTGATAACTTTTAATCCAATTAAATCTGCAATATAATATTCGTTTTCTTCAAGTGGAATTGCATCCTCTCTTGTTACATACAAGTCCATTCCTTTATATTTTTCAACATCATTTATATCATCAATGCCTTTGAATTTAACAATTACAAATTGTTTAAAATATCTTGCACCGCTAATTTCTAATTCTATTAATTCACTTGTGGAATTACCTCTTAAGCCTTTTTTACAAAAGTCTACATATACTTTCTTAAGCTTACTAAATCTTTTAGGTTCATCTGTTGTTGGATATACTTTCACTTCCCCTTTAATACCATGAGTTGATGATACAACTCCGACTCTGAACATATCACTTGTTTTATCCATTCTTACCTCCATTTATTATATAATAGAACTGTCATGGTGTATATCACATATCCAATGTAGCACATAGCAATCCTTTTAATCTTAATCAGGTATTTTACCCTGATTATAATTGTCATTTTAATATCATACAACAAAAGCTATCACAAAACAAATATTATGTGATAGCCTTTTATATTACTGTACTATTTCAACAATAACTTTTTTGTTCTCTTTAAAAGCTGCGGCTTTAACAACAGAACGAATTGATTTAGCAATACGTCCTTGTTTGCCAATAACTTTTCCCATATCTGATGGGGCAACCTTTAATTCAATAACTGTTCCCTTTTCATCTTCATGTTCAGTCACAACAACTTCATCAGGAGAGTCAACTAGTGCCTTTGCAAGTATTTCTACTAATTCTTTCATTACTACTACACCTCCACTAGCCACTATTTTTCAATACCAGCCTGTTTTAATAACTTAGCTACTGTGTCTGTTGGCTGAGCACCATTGTTTAACCATTTCTGTGCTAATTCAGCATCAATCTTAACTGCACTTGGTTCAACATTTGGATCATAAGTACCGATTTCTTCGATGAACTTACCATCTCTTGGTGATCTTGAATCTGAAACTACTACTCTATAAAAAGGAGCTTTTTTCTGTCCCATTCTTCTTAATCTAATCTTTACTGCCATTGTCTTTTCACCTCCTTAGGTTTTTTATGTGTATGTTAAAAAGGAAGTCTGAATCTGCCTTTTTTACCACCTTTTTTGCCCATCATTCCGGACATCTGCTTCATAAGTTTCTTACTTTGTTCATATTGCTTCATAAGCCTGTTGACCTCTGCAATATCAACACCTGCACCTCTTGCAATTCTGTTCTTTCTAGATACATTAATAATTGCAGGATTACTTCTCTCTTCCGGTGTCATAGAATAAATAATTGCTTCTGTTCTGCCTAATACTTTTTCATCAGGCATCTGAGCACCTTTTAGCTGATCACCCATTCCCGGAATCATACTAATAATATCTTCTAATCCACCCATTTTCTTAATCTGCTGCATCTGTTCAAGATAATCGTCAAATCCGAATTCAGCTTTCTTGAATTTCTTCTCTAACTCTTTAGCCTTCTCTTCATCAACAACAGCTTCGGCTTTCTCTATCAGTGTGAGTATATCACCCATACCTAATATTCTTGAAGCCATTCTGTCAGGATAAAACTGTTCTAAATCTGAAAGTTTTTCTCCCATACCAATATATAAAATAGGCTTTCCTGTAACTGCTCTGATTGACAGTGCAGCACCGCCTCTGGTATCACCATCTAATTTAGTAAGGATTACGCCGTCAATTCCAATCTTCTCGTTGAATGTTCCGGCTACGTTAACTGCATCCTGACCTGTCATGGCATCTACTACCAAAATAGTCTGGTCAACTGTTACGTTTTCCTTAATCTCTATAAGCTCGTTCATCATATCTTCATCAATATGTAAACGACCGGCTGTATCGATAATAACGACATTATTGCCATTCTTCTCAGCATGTTCAATTGCCGCTTTTACAATATTCACAGGCTTATGACCTGTTCCCATTGCAAATACCTCTACGCCCTGCTTCTCTCCATTTATCTGTAACTGTTCAATTGCTGCTGGTCTATATACATCACATGCAGCAAGTAAAGGCTTTCTTCCTTTAGCTTTAAGCTTTCCTGCTATCTTAGCCGTCGTAGTTGTCTTACCTGCACCCTGAAGACCGGTCATCATAATTACGGTTATCTCATTCTGTGGTCTTAACTTAATCTCAGTTGTCTCACTTCCCATTAATGAAACCATTTCTTCATTAACAATCTTGATAACCATCTGTCCCGGAGTAAGACTTGTCATTACTTCCTGACCTATAGCTCTTTCCTCTACAGACTTGACGAACTTCTTAACAACCTTAAAGTTAACATCAGCCTCTAATAAAGCCATCTTAACTTCCTTAAGTGCTGCCTTAACATCTGCTTCTGAAAGTTTTCCTTTGCCTCTTAAGTTTTTAAATATATTCTGAAGTTTATCTGATAAACTTTCAAATGCCATACTATTCCTCCATATTGAAGTTATATTTCACTAAGTATCTTGTCAGAAATACTTATAATCTCATCAATTTCTTTCAAGTTATTATTAACTTTACATTCGTTAGAATATTTCTTAATAAGTTCAACATCTTTCTTAGTCTGCATAAATCTTTCAACCAAGTGCAACTTATCTTCATAATCTCTAAGTATCTTATCGCATCTTTTAATCAAATCGTGTACACCCTGTCTGGAAATACCCTCTTCTCTGGCAATCTCACTAGGCGACATATCATTAAATACAACATCTTCATATATATTCTTCTGATGTTCAGTAAGCAATTCACCATAGAAATCATATAACATTGACTGTTCAACTATCTTAATCAAGTCTATCCCTCGCTTCGTCAAGTTGCTTTACTTGACATAGTATATAATACAAGAAAAGATATGTCAAGTATTTTTTCTTGACATCTTACATATTTTTGTAGGATTACAATACATATGTTACAACTGAATATTTAAAAAGCAGAGATACAGCTTTTGTGTTATATTTTAATCACCACAAAAAAATCAAAACAAAAGGAGTTCTCTGCTATGACT